>Ga0306871_1000051_pt1 | contig 49501 bp, 43 predicted proteins | sample AntRauMeHopE1497_FD_190447 | JGI IMG/M metagenome (GOLD analysis project Ga0306871, IMG submission 190447) | Saline lake microbial communities from Rauer Islands, Antarctica - Metagenome Hop E1 #497 (v2) (version 2) | ecosystem: Environmental > Aquatic > Non-marine Saline and Alkaline > Saline ... | reverse complement strand
TCATGGCGAGCTACACCTCAACCATCACCGAAGACAAGGGCCAGATGGCGATGCTGCAGCGCTTCGGCATCACACCGCTGTTCTTGTTTTCGGGCACGTTTTTTCCCCTTGAACAACTGCCGATCTACCTGCAGCCGATCGGCTGGATCTCGCCGCTGTGGCACGGCACCGAGCTGGGCCGCGTGTTCAGCTACGGCGCGGCCGAGCCCGCGTGGCTCACCGTCACCCACGTGGCCTACCTGGTGACACTGATCGCCGTCGGCCTGTGGGCGACCCGGCGCCACTTCACGAAACGGTTGAACAAGTGAGCGCCGAGCCGACTGCCGAGCCGACCGCTGAGCCGACCGCGTTGCAGCCGCGTCGCAGCGCGCTGTACGCCGGTAACACGCAAGCGGTCATCCATCGCGGACTGCTGGCAACTCGCAGCACCAACTATCTCGTCGTGCTCAGCGGGTTCTTTGAGCCGGTGTTCTACCTGCTCTCGCTCGGTATCGGCTTCGGGGCGCTTGTTGGTTCGGTGCAAACCTCGACCGGTGCTGACGTGTCGTACGCGGCGTTCATCGCACCCGCGCTGCTGGCCGTCTCGGCCATGAATGGCGCTGTGTACGACTCGACCTGGAACGTCTTCTTCAAACTCAACTATTCGAAGCTGTATCAGGGCATGCTCACCACCTCGCTCGGCCCGCTTGACGTCGCCCTCGGCGAAATCTTCTTGGCACTGTTACGCGGTGCAATGTACGCCGTCGGGTTCATGGTCATCATGCAGGCCTTCGGGCTCAATCTGGCCTGGACAGCCCTGCTCGCCCTGCCCGCCGTGCTGCTCATCGCGTTCGGTTTCGCGAGCCTCGGCATGGCCATCACGAGTTACATGAAGACCTTCCAACAGATCGAGTGGGTCAGTTTCATCATGCTGCCGATGTTCTTGTTCTCGGCGACGTTTTACCCGATCACGGTCTACCCCGAAGCCGTTCAGTGGGTTATCCAGGCGTTGCCGCTCTGGCACGGAGTCGAGTTGATTCGCGGGCTCACCACCGGAGCCCTCAGCCCGATGATGTTCGTGCATGTGGGCTACTTCGTCGCGATGATTGCTATCGGCATCATTTTCACGACGAACCGATTGCGCGCGCTGTTCTTGAAGTAGGCCCGCGCTGCCGGCATCTAATCGCGAAGGCCCTGCAGCACGCGGGCGGTTGCGAGCGCAGCCTCAGCCGCTTCAGCGCCTTTGTCTTCGATTGAGCCGGGTAGGCCAGCGCGGTCGAGACCCTGCTGTTCGTTTTCGAGCGTCAGCACTCCGAAGCCCACGGGCTTGCCGGTGTCGAGAGCAACACGGGTCAATCCGTCGGTGGCCGCTGAGCTCACATACTCAAAGTGGGGCGTGCCACCCCGAATGATCACGCCGAGCGCGACCACAGCATCCGCCCCCGCATCGAGGGCCGCCCTGCTGACCACGGGTAATTCGAATGATCCGGGTACGGCGTACTCGACGATCGTGGCACCGGATGCTTCGAGCACCCGCCGCGCACCCGCCTTCAAGCCTTCGCTGATGACGGTGTGCCACTGGCCCGCCACGATGGCGATGGTGAGGCCGGTGCCGTCAATGCTGAGTTCGGGTGATCCTGCGCCGCTCATGCGGTCTTCCCTTCAATCGTGCCGAAAATAGGAGCATCCGCGATGCTGGCGGGCAGACGGTGACCCATGCGGTCTCGCTTGGCGTTGAGGTAACCCTCGTTGTCGTTACTCACCCCCACTACGAGAGGTACCAGCGCGCTCACCTCAATGCCGTACTGGGTGAGTTGGCGTAGCTTTTCAGGGTTGTTGCTGAGCAGCTGCACGCGCGTCACGCCGAGATCACGCAGCATGTCGCTCGCCGCCTGGTAGTCACGCGAGTCGGCGGGCAAGCCCAGGGCAAGATTTGCGTCGAGAGTGTCATAGCCCTTCTCTTGCAGCTGGTACGCCTTGAACTTGTTGATGAGGCCAATACCGCGGCCCTCGTGCCCACGCATGTACAGGACAGCGCCGCCCTGGCGTTGAACGACGTCGAGTGCGGCATCGAGTTGCGGGCCGCACTCACACTTGAGCGAGCCGAACGCCTCGCCGGTGAGGCATTCAGAGTGCACGCGCACAATCATGTCGTCGTGGGGCATCCCGCTCACAATGGCAACGTGGTCGGCACCGGTCTTACGGTCGCGGTACGCGCGCATAGAAAACGGCCCGTGCGTGGTCGGCACAGTGGTCTCTACCTCAAAGGTGACGCTGCTTGGTGTTGCTACGGCGGCGATGGGCCTCTGGGTTACAGCGGCGGCACCCGACTCGAGGTAAGCGAGCAGGTCGACGATGGTGATAACCACCACGTCTTCGCGCTCGCCGAATCGAATCAGTTCTGGCAGGCGCATCATCTCACCGTCATCAGCGACCACCTCACCGATCATCGCCACGGGTCGAAGACCGGCCAGATGCAGTAGCTCGACGGCAGCTTCCGTGTGCCCGGCGCGCTCGCGCACGCCCCCATCGACCGCTCGAAGCGGCAAAATATGGCCCGGGCGGATAAGGCTCGCCGGGGTCGAAGCCGGGTGCGCCAGAGTGCGCAGAGTGTGTGCGCGGTCACCGGCGCTGATACCCGTGGTGACGTGGTCGGCTGCATCGACACTGATCGTGTACGCGGTGCGGCGGGCATCTTGGCTGTTCGCGACCATCAGGGGCAGATCGAGCCCATCGGCGATTTCGTTCGTCATCGGCGCGCACAGAAAACCACTGGTGTGCCGAACTGCCCACGCAAGCCACGCCTGTGTAGCCAGCTCGGCGGCCATCACGACGTCGCCCTCGTTTTCGCGACCCTCGTCGTCGGCGACAAGAATCGGCCTGCCTTCGCGCAGGGCGACGAGCGCCTGGGGAATGGTGCCAATGCTCATGAGTACGCCTCCGCGTTAGCCGGGGTGTTCGCGCCGAAGCGCACCAGTCGTGCAACGTGGCGGGCAAGAATGTCGGTTTCGATGTTGGCCGTGTCGCCCACCTGCTTGCGGCCGAGCGAGGTCACCGCCAGGGTTTCAGGAATCAACGACACCTCGAACCAGTCATCCCCTGCGGCGCTCACCGTCAGACTGACACCGTCGACTGCGATCGACCCTTTGTCAACAACGAGCGGGGCGTGGGCGGGCTCAAGCGAAAAACGCAGTACGCGCCAGGTGTCGCTTTCACGCACCTCGAGCAGGGTTGTGGTGCCGTCAATGTGGCCCTGAACAATGTGCCCACCCAGCCGGTCGCCCACTGAGGCTGCCCGTTCGAGGTTCACCGGCTCGCCCTCTGCCCAATTGCCGAGCGTGCTCATGGCAAGGGTTTGCCCCATGACGTCGGCGGTGAACCAGTCGTCGCTCTGCTCAATCACGGTCAGGCACACGCCGTTGACCGAGATGGAGTCTCCGTGCGCAGCATCGCTGACCACGAGGGGGCCGCGCACGGTGAGTCGGCCGGCGTCGCCAATGGTTTGCCAGCGCACAATTTCGCCCAGCTCTTCGATAAGTCCTGTGAACATGGGCTATGCCTCCGATGAAAGGTCAGGGTGGGTGGCGCTCGCCGGTGTGGCGTGTGGTCGGGCAACAACCAGCAGGTCGTCGCCCAAAGTTTCGATGTGGTGAATGCGCAGCGTACGAGCCTGCGACATCGTTGTGATGCCCAAGTCGTCCAGCGCCATGCGTGGCCCGCCCAGCAGCAGGGGCGCCAGATAGATCAGTACCTCGTCGGCAAGACCCTCGCGAATAAAGGCGCTTGCCAGGGTGGGCCCGCCCTCGACGTACAAACGACGGATGCCGCGCTCGTGCAGTTCGTGCAACGCCGTCGGCAGGTCACGGTGACCAATTTTGATGAGCCCCGCCGGGTGATGGTGCAGTCGGGCGTCAGCCGGCACGGGCGTTTCACCGAACACGACGGGAATGGGCTGGTGGGCCATGAGCTCACCGCCGTCGCCGCGAGCCGTGAGAGTGGGGTCGTCGGCCAGAACGGTGCCCGTACCGACGGCAATCGCATCGTGCGCCGCACGCTGCTCGTGAACGCGTTGGCGGGATGCCGTGCCGGTGATCCACTGGCTGGTGCCATCGGCGGCGGCAGCGCGACCATCGAGAGTCGAGGCCCACTTGACGGTGACGAAGGGCCGCCCGAGTTGCGCACTCATCAGCCAGGGCCGCAACAGTTCTGCCGCCTCATCGGCGAGCATGCCGCCCGTCACTGCAATTCCGGCAGACCGGAGTCGGTCAGCGCCACCGCCCGCGACCTCGTTTGGGTCGTCGAGCGCGTACACAACGCGCGAGATGCCGGCGTCGATGAGGGCTTGGGCGCAGGGGCCGGTGCGGCCCGTGTGGTTACAGGGTTCTAGGGTGACTACCGCGGTGAGGCCGGAACGGTGCGCACCAGGTTCGCGCGGCAGCTTGCCGAGAGCATCAACCTCGGCGTGAGCAGTGCCAGCGCCGCGATGCCAACCCTCGGCGACGAGGGCGCCGTCGGGGCCGAGAATGACGCATCCCACCTGCGGATTCACGCCCACGGCGGGGCCGTGCGTGGCGATGCTGAGCGCGCGCCGCATTGCCGCGACGATGTTCTCGTCGGCGATCGGTGCGGCCATGCTGGTCATCCGGCGTTCCTTACAAACGGTAGGGAACGTATTCGGGGTCGCGCGCACGGCAGGCTGCCGCTTGCGTGTTCCTCCCATCCGGACTTTAACCGTCGGTACCGGAATTCCACCGGTTCAACCGCCACCGAGTTTCCTCGCTGTCGGGTCGCGGACTTTCACCGCCGGCTCGGACTTTCACCGACCCCGGAACACGTACTTGTATCAGAGTAGTCAACCGCCGAAGGCCTGAGGTATTCCCGACCTTTTGCTGGGAATGGCATGCGCAACAACGGCCCCCCGCGCGTGAGCAGGGAGCCGTTGTTGGACGGTGCTACGTGAAGCGCTAGTAGGTGATCACCAACGAGTTCGACACTGAAATGAGCACCACAATTGTGGCATTCAAGAAGCCAGCGATCCACGGGTTGTTTGTCATGCGATACAGCTTGCGCGACACAATCGCGGTGACCGTGAGAATCACAATGACCGGGAACAACCAGATGCTGAAGATGCCGCCGAAGCCCGGGATCAGATTGCCCGTGATCGCGAACGTCGTGTATTGAGCGACAACCAAGACAATGACGCCAAGTGAACTACCCAGGGCCAAGACCGCGGTGTTGAGCCATTCGCGGCCCGCAATCGTGTAGCGGTTGAACACGTTGATGGCGATCGAATTCGCGACGAAGAAGAGCAGGAACAGCGGCAGGATGAACAGCGCCATACCGATCTTGTCGACGGAGAACACCTTCACGCCGATTACCCAGAGGCGGAAGTCGGTCTTGAAGAGGAAATCGATCAGGAACACGAGTGCGTACATCAGCACGACGGTCGTCAGCGCAAGCCCGATGCCGTGGAAGAAATTCTTCCACCCTGGCAGAAGGCCGGTGGCGCGCAACGACATGCCTGACTTGCGTCCGACGACGAAATAGGCGCCGATCATAATGATGATCGCAGCCAGCCCGTTGACGGCAGCCCAGAAGCCGATGAAGAACACTGAACCCTGTGGCACGATCGACGACACTGCGTTAAACGTGATCCCCAAAACCTCGGGCGTTTGACTGATGATGACGTAGCTCCAGGCGGAGATGATCGCCAAGACCGCCACGCCCGCCCAGAACCAAATCTTCGGGATGGTTCCACTCAGCGCAGTGATCTCACTCGGCTTCACCGCAAGACGACGGAACGCTGCTGTTGTGAGCAGAACGCGCGGCAGCGCGACCAGGAGGATACCGAAGCCGATGAGGCCGAGGGCGGTGAAGAGCTCTTTAAACTGCCAGACCTGGTTGCTGGCCTCGACGGCGGTCGGCGCGGGCAGGGTCTCCTCGAAGAAGTCGACGAGATGCCCAACCGCTGTGCTCGACGTCGTGGTCCACGGGTGTGTTTGCGGGAGCGAGTAGACCACCCGCACCGCCTCAGTACCGTCGATGTCTTGCGTGTAAATCGTGCTGCCCTCACGTACTTCAGAGTCAGCAGGGTCCGCACCGAAGTTCAGGAACGACTGAGCGTTAGGAGTGCCGAGGTAGTCGCGCGGTGCTGTGAGCTGTACGCCCTCCGGGCTGAAGCTCCGGAAGAAAAACTCGTCATACTGGGCCTGAATGAGCCCCACGTCGCGGGTTCCATAAGAATTGACGTACGCGCCATCAGCATCTGTGTACAGCGGGTCGACGTCAACCAGAAGAATCGAAGAGATCAGCGGGTCGCCCGAAGCGTCGTCGAGGGGCACCGAGAAGTTAGCGGCGCGGGCGCCGTTGGAATGGCCGGTGACCCCAATGGAGTCTCGATCGACGTTTGGCAGGTCAGCGAGCAACAGCACGGCGTCGTACATGCCAGTGCCGCCCACTGCTAATTCGTCTGCCGGCAGAGGGTCAGAATTTCCATGCCCGTACATGTCGATCGACATCACGACATATCCGCGGCGCGCGAGTTCGACGTAGTTGGGTGTTTGCATCTCGCGGTTGTTCCACCAACCGTGACTCACCACGATTGCCGGGGCGGGATTCTCGGCGGTGGCGTTGGGGGGCGTGAACAACAGCGCACTCATCGTGCGGCCAGAAGCGGTTTGCCATTTGAGGTCGTCAACTGCGACGGTGCCGCTGGCTGTTTGTACGAGCGAGGCCCCGATCCCCGAGATGAGGGCCAAAATTAGGGCGGTAACGAGCCAGAAGCCGGATCGCTTCACCAGAGTGGTTTTCATATCAGTTCAAACTCCCTTGTTGTGAACCGGTGCGGGCGCATAAAGCGTTCCGCGTGGGGTGGTTGTTGTGCATGGGCGGTAGATGTAGTGCATGGACGGTATGGGTCAGGAGCGATGAGGCCCGCATCGCTCACTATGGGTCACATCGAGCCGACCAGGGCCCGAGTCGGGCAATGTGCACACTTGTGCAGGCGCGGCCCACGGCACTGGCCGAGAGTATTGCAATGGCATACCGTTAAGAGGTGCACTGCGATGCACGCGCTCTGCACGTTTGTTCGCTCGGGGAGAAAGACGCTGATGCTGGAAAACAACCCAGACAACACGAGAATCGCGGCGGCGCTCACGGTCGCGCAGATGTACTACATGCAAGACCTCACGATGGGTGCGATCGCCAGTGAGCTCTCCACCTCACGATCGTCGGTCTCTCGGCTGCTGACCTTCGCGAGGGAGTCGGGTCTGGTCGACATTCAGATTCGATCACCATTGGACCGTGGCCTCAGTCTTGAGCACGCCATCCACATTCGTCACAAGGTGGTCGCCCACGTTGTTCCGATGCCCGAGTCAATCAGCGACGTCGACCGCCTCGAGAGGGTGGCCATGACAACTGGGCGGTTGCTGGGGCAGTTCATCGACTCGAATATGGTCGTTGGCGTTGCCTGGGGTTCGACCCTCGGCGCCATCAGTCGACACCTCGTTAAGAAGCCCACCCACAACTCGACCGTGGTGCAGATGAATGGGGCTGGTAACACTCAGACGACTGGCATTGCCTACGCAAGCCAAATTCTGCATCGATTCGGTGAGGCCTTCTCGGCACAGGTCCAACAATTTCCTGTTCCCGCCTTCTTCGACGACCCGCTCACGAAGGAGGGTCTCTGGCGCGAGCGGAGTACTCGTCGGCTGCTCGAAATGCAGTCGCGCATGGATGTCGCGGTCTTCGGGCTGGGTTCGCCGTTCGCGGAGGTACCGAGCCAGGTCTACATCGGCGGATACCTCGACGCCGACAATTATCGCAGTCTCAGCGCCGATGGGGTGGTCGGTGACATCGCGACCGTCTTTTTCCGCAGCGACGGAACCTTTGCCGATATAGCCCTCAACGCTCGAGCGTCGGGCCCGAACCTCGATCGGTTGCGCAGAGTTGCTCGGCGAGTCTGTGTGGTCTCGGGGGTGCAAAAGCTGGCAAGCCTTCGAGGCGCGCTCACGGCCGGACTTATCACCGATCTAGTCCTCGACGAAAGCTTGGCGGGTGCGTTGACTGCCAACGACTGAGCAGTGTGGTGCTGCATCGTGCCGCATCGTGCACGTTTGTGCAGACGGCTAGCAAGATTGTCTCGAGCGCTCCATGATGGTGATAACGCACTCGTGCACGCGCGCACGAAGACACACCAGAGAGAACGGTTTCGTCGACCATGAGCCCCCGCTCCACCGCTACTTCGCCTGCTCCGGTGGCACGCTCCGCCGCATCCCCCCGAACGACTGTCGAAGCCCTGCGTGCGCGCGGCGAATGCGACGTGCTCATCATTGGTGCAGGCATCAACGGCATCGCCACATTTCGTGACCTCGCCCTCAACGGTGTTGATGTCGTGCTCATTGATCGTGACGACTACGTTTCAGGGGCCTCAGCGAGCTCATCGCACATGATCCACGGTGGCATTCGCTACCTCGAAAACGGCGAGTTTCGCCTCGTAAAAGAATCCGTGCACGAACGCAATGCTCTGCTGCGGTTGGCCCCCCACTACGTGCGCCCGCTTGCCACGACAATCCCCATTTTCTCGACCTTTTCGAGCCTGATCGCCGCGCCGCTCAACTTCGTCGGTATCAAGCTAAAGGGCCGCCGCGAGCGCGGGGCGCTCATCATCAAAATCGGATTGATGATTTACGACACTTTTTCGCGCGACGGCGGTCGGGTTCCTCGGCACCAGTTCCGAGGCGCGAAGGTCTCACGCGAGCTCTTGCCAGCACTGCGCCGTGATATCAAATGGACCGCCACCTACTACGACGCCTCCATGCACGACCCCGAGCGGCTCGCCCTCGACGTGCTGATGGACGGCGTTGCGGCGGGCGGCAAAGCGCGAGCATCCAACTACGTTGAAGCGGTCGGTATGGGTGCCGACGGCGCGGTTAGTCTGCGCGATGCGGTCACCGGCGAATCCTTCTCGATGCGTGCGCAGGTAGTGATTAACGCCTCGGGCCCCTGGACGGACCTCACCAACACGGCGCTCGGTGACACCTCGCAGTACATGGGCGGCACCAAAGGGTCACACATTGTCATTGATCACCCCGAGCTGTTGGCCGCCTGCAACGGCCGCGAAATCTTTTTCGAATTCAGCGACGGTCGCATTGTTCTCATCTACCCCCTCAAAGGGCGGGTACTCGTCGGCACCACCGACATCGCCCACGATATGGCAGACCCCATTCGATGCACCGACGAAGAGATCGACTACTTCTTCGACGTCGTGAACTACGTTTTTCCGGCTATTGCGGTGGACCGATCGGACATCGTGTTCCGATTTTCGGGTGTGCGGCCACTACCTCGCACCGATGCGGCCTCGAACGCGCAAATCAGCCGCGACTACCGGGTCGAAGAAGGCGAAGTGGCCGGCACTCCCGTGCTCAGCCTCGTCGGAGGCAAATGGACGACTTTTCGCGCGCTCGGTGAACAGCTCGGCGGTCGCGTACTCGAACTACTCGGTCGCACGCGCGCCGTCAGCACTGACGGGCGCCTGATCGGAGGCGCCGTCGGATACCCCACGACACCTGCCGCCCGCGATGAGTGGCTCTCAATCCACGGCGCGATCGTAGGCTCAGAACGCGCAGCCGAACTGCTTGAGAGATACGGTACGAGCGCCGAAGCGGTTATCCGTCGCATCGCCGACACCCCTGACACCCCACTTGCCGCCGCCCACGACTATTCACGCGCCGAAATCGCCCACCTGGTGGAAACAGAGCAGGTCGTGCGGCTCGTGGACCTGCTGCTGCGTCGCACTTCGCTCGCATTCTGCGGGCTCGTCACCGACGCGCTACTCGTCGAACTCAGCGAGCTGCTCGGCGAATTGCTCGGTTGGGATACCGAGCGTCGCAGCCGCGAGCGCGACGAAACCCGCCACTACCTTGCCGACCGACACGGCATCGAGCTGGCACCACTGCCCGCACCACTGCCCGCCACATTGACCGCACCGGAAGGGTCACCGGCGTGAGCCACATTGTCGCGATCGACCAGGGCACGACAAGTACCCGCGCAGTCATCGTCGACCACGACGGGCACATCGTCGCCGCGGGCCAACTCGAACACGAACAGATTTTTCCTCGAGCAGGCTGGGTCGAACACGACCCCGCTGAGATTTGGGGCAACACCCGTGAGGCCATCGGTCAGGCCCTCTCAAAGGCCAACATCACGCGGCACGAGATCGCGGCCATCGGCATCACCAACCAGCGTGAAACTGCCGTGGTGTGGGATCGCGCAACCGGCGAGCCAATCTACAACGCCATCGTGTGGCAAGACACTCGCACTCAGGCCATGGTTGACCGCATTGCCGACGGTGACACTCACCGTTTCGCTGACAAAACTGGTTTGCCGTTGGCCACCTATTTCTCCGCCTCCAAAATCGCCTGGATGCTCGACAACGTCGACGGCGCACGAGCGCGCGCCGAAGCCGGCGAGCTCATGTTTGGCACCACCGACACGTGGGTGCTGTGGAACCTCACCGGCGGAATCGACGGCGGCGTGCACGCCACCGACGTCACCAACGCTTCCCGCACGCTGCTAATGGACCTGCGCACCCTCGACTGGGATGACGAATTGCTCACAGCGTTTGGCGTGCCACGCGTGATGATGCCCCAGATCCACTCCTCCTCCGAGGTGTACGGGCACGCGTCGACACTGTCATTGCTGCGCGAAGTGCCCATTGCGGGCATCCTTGGCGATCAGCAGGCCGCCACCTTCGGTCAGGTCGCTTTCGACGCGGGGCAGTCGAAAAACACCTACGGCACTGGCAACTTTCTCATCGTCAACACGGGTGAAGACATCGTCACCTCCGAGCACGGACTCATCACCACTGTCGCCTACCAACTCGGTGATGAAGCGCCGCGCTACGCACTCGAAGGATCGATCGCCGTCACCGGCTCACTCGTGCAGTGGTTGCGCGACAACCTCGGGCTCATCTCGTCTGCCGCCGAGGTTGAGCAGCTGGCCGCCACGGTAGACGACAACGGCGGCGCCTACATCGTGCCCGCCTTCAGCGGGCTCTTCGCCCCCTACTGGCGACCAGATGCTCGCGGCGCCATCGTCGGCTTGACCCGTTTTATCACGCGTGCGCACCTCGCCCGCGCGGCCCTCGAGTCGACCGCGTTCCAAACCCAAGAAGTACTCATGGCGGCCGACGCCGACAGCCCAGCGCCGATCGCCGAACTGCGCGTCGACGGTGGCATGACCGTCAACGAACTGCTCATGCAGTTTCAGGCCGACATTCTCGGGGTGCCCGTTGTGCGACCCGTCGTTGCCGAAACCACGGCGCTCGGCGCCGCCTACGCGGCGGGTCTCGCCGTCGGGTTCTGGGCCGGACTAGACGAACTGCGAGCACTCTGGCGCGAAGACCGACGCTGGGAGCCGCACATGCCCGCCGCCGAGCGCGAGCGCCGCATTCGCGTGTGGAAGAAAGCCGTCACTCGCACCCTCGACTGGGTCGACGACGACACTTCGGCGTAGCCCGCCCCGCCCCGCCCCGCCCGCGATCGCCCATCCCGCCCGCCCGCCGCCGCCCATCCCGCCGCGCCCGCGCCCGCCGGTGTTGTGTTCGCAACTCAGGCTGAGACCACTGATGTGCGGTGTCTTCTCGACACATCTCGACGCTTAGCCTGAGTTGCGAACACCACACCTCCACAGGAGGAGCCCTAAATCCGGTTTTACGCGACCGGTGCCGGTGCTGTCGATCGGCCGTCGCTCGCGTGCAGAGTGCGGCTATGGATGTTCTCACCGCTTTTTCGGCCCGTTCCACTCTCTGCCTCTCCCGTCAGCAGCTTTTGACGGCCGGTGTTCCGCCCCGGGCTATCGCCGCCGCCGTCCACTCGGGAGTTATCGTTCGCGCTCGGCGCGGCATCTATTGCCTGGCCACGGCTCCTGTTCACGTGATTCGTGCTGTGAGGGTTGGCGGGCTTGCCGCGTGCACAACGGCCGCCGAGACGTGGGGATTGTGGGTTCCGGAACAACGCCAGACTGAGGTCTGGTTGCCGCGCAACGCCTCCCGTCTCCGCAGCGCACAGAGCCGCCGGGTTCCGTTAGCCAGGTCGAATCGTTCCCGGCTGCGAACACATTGGGAACCCCTACTCGATCCTGGCGCTGCGAACTCATGGCGTGTGGGGGCGGGTGACGCAGTCGCTCAGTGTTTTCGCCGCCTCTCGCGTGACCTGGCCGTGGCAGTGCTCGACAGCGCGCTGCGAACGGGTGTTGTCGGGCACCACGAGCTCGGGTCTATAGCCGCGGTGTTGCCGGTGCGACGTCGACGGTGGGTCCATCTGGCCGACGGTCGAGCGGGCTCTGGCACCGAAAGCCTGGTTCGTCTGGCCCTTCACGACGCTGGCCTTCGTGTAACGCCCCAAGTGAAGATTGCGGGGGTGGGTTTGGTCGACCTTCTCGTCGGAACGCGAGTGGTGATCGAGGTCGACAGCGAGTCATGGCATTCGACGCCTGAGCAGCGGGCTGAGGACTACCGCCGCGATCTTGAGTTGCACCGACTCGGCTTTGTGGTTGTGCGGGTGAGTTACGAGCAGGCGATGCGCCGGCGTCCCGAGGTGGTGAGCGCCGTCCTGGCAGCAGTACGGGCGAGTCGGACGACTGGCAGCTCGATGCGCCACCGCCGTTCGTAACTCAGGCTCAGGTGACCGATGTGCGCGGTTAGCCGGTCACGCGTGTCGGCTCAGCCTGAGTTGCGAACACGCCGCTGGCGAGTTGGGCCGGTGGGTGGATGTGGGTGCCGCCGGCGGGCGCGCGGGTGGGCGCGGGGCTAGCGAGTGAGCAGGGCTGGCAGTTCGTGCAGCGACCGGATGCTCGGCACGCCGTGAGGCAGCGACCCTTCGGCATGGTCGGTGACCGGGTTGCGATCGCGACCTCGGTCAAGCCAGATTCCGAGCATGCCGGCATCGTGCGCGCCGATAGCGTCGGTGCGCACTCGGTCACCGAGGTACGCGCACTGGGCGGGCGCGACCCCGAACGCCGCGGCTGCGGCATGGAAGATGCCGGGGTCAGGCTTGGTGATACCTAATTCAGCGGAGGCGATGAGGCGCCCCCGCCGGGTCGGATCATCGATCGAGCCGTCAGCACGCACGGGTGTAAGGTCGAGGCGATTCCACAGGTCAATGCGGTGCAGCTTGTCGGTTTGGAAGGCGAGGTCGCCATTGGTGATGATGCCAAAGCGGAGACCGTCGATGCCTTGGCCCTGCATCTCGGGACCGTCGAAAGCTTGGCCGTGCACCTCGATGCCGCGCAGCGCGTCGAGCGCGGGCAGCACCTCGTCAAACAGGCGCCAGTTGTCGCGGTAGCCGACGAGGTAGCGTTCGAACCATTCCAGCGCCTGCTCATCGTCGACGACGATGCCGTAGGGCGCGAGCAAGTCGCGGGCACGCCAGACACGCTGACCCAGGTAGGTGAGCTCGCCGGTGAGGTAGCGCGTGTAGTGCCACTCTTCGAGTTCACGCCAGCGACGTTGCACATCGGTGGCGTCGTCGTCGGCAAAAGCTCCGCCCGCTGCAGTTTGGGCGGCAGCGATGGCACTGTCGACCGCCTGCGAGTGGGCCATCAGGGTGTCGTCGAGGTCGAACAGCATGACCTCGATGGGCTGGGTTTGAGACGTCGGTGGGGGACCTGCCGCATCAGCCGCCGACGCGTCAGCCGCATCCGCCGCATCCGCCGCTGAGGCGGCTGCTGCGCGCCCCTCGCGCTCGCTCATGCGCGACCGCGCGGCAAGAAGCCGAGCGCGTCGTAGACCCGGGCAAGGGTCGCATTGGCGATCTCTTCGGCGCGTGCGGCGTTGAGCGCGAGCAGCCGGTCGAGTTCGGCGGGGTCGTCGAGCAACTCGAGGGTGCGGGTGCGAATGGGTGCGAACGCGTCGACGACGGCATCGGCGACCGCGCCTTTGAGGGTTCCGTACTGTTGGCCGTCGAATGAGTCGACGAGGGCATCCATGCCTTGACCGGTCAGGAGCGACAGTATTGACAGCAGGTTTGAGACGCCCGGCTTGCCTTCGGGGTCGAACGCCACCACGCCCGACGAGTCGGTCACGGCCGAGCGCACTTTTTTGGCCAGCACTCCTGGTTCGTCGAGCAGCCACAGAATGCCTGCGGGGCTTTCTCCTGACTTCGACATTTTTGACCCGGGGTTCTGTAGGTCATACACCTTGGCCGTCTCGCGAAGGATGCGCACCTCCGGTACGACGAGCGTGTCGCCGAAGCGGGTGTTGAATCGTGCGGCCAGGTCGCGGGTGAGTTCGATGTGTTGCCGCTGATCTTCACCGACCGGCACGACGGCTGCGTCGTACAGCAGAATGTCGGCCGCCTGCAAAATCGGGTAGGTGAAGAGTCCGACCGAAGCCGAATCGACGCCAGCGCGCGCCGACTTGTCTTTAAATTGGATCATGCGCGACGCTTCACCGAACCCGGTGATCGTGTTCAGCACCCAGGCGAGTTGGGCGTGGGCCGCCACGTGTGACTGTACGAACAGCGTGGAGTGTTCCGGGTCGATGCCCGCGGCAATGTACTGCGCGGCCGTGCGGCGGGTTTGCTCACGCAGCGCGGCGGGGTCTTGCGCCACCGTGATGGCGTGCAGGTCGGCGACGCAGAACACGGCGTCGTGGGCTGTTTGCATGTCGCGCCACTGCAGCAGCGCGCCGGCATAGTTGCCCAGGTGCAGGCTCGCGGCAGAGGGTTGCATGCCCGAAAACAGGCGGGAGAGGCTCATGGCTTCAGTCTTTCAGGTGAATGTTCAGGCAGCGTTCACGGCAGCGTGTAGTCGACGACCACGGGTGCGTGGTCGCTCCACCGGGTGTCATATGTGGCTGCGCGGTCGACCGTGTACGACGAGGCGGTAGCGGCAAGCGCGGGGGTGGCGACGTGATAGTCGATGCGCCATCCGGTGTCGGTGTCGAACGCTTGCCCACGCTGTGACCACCAGGTGTAGGGGCCGGGCACTTCGCCCGCGGCAATGCGTCCGACGTCGATCCAGCCAAGCCCGCTGCCGGTCGTGCCATCGACGCACTCGACACTCGCGCCCGCTTCGCCGAAAATGCGGTCAAAACTGGAGCGTTCATCCAGCAGAAACCCGGCGTTTTTTCGATTGCCCCGCCAGTTTTTGATGTCGAGTTCGCGGTGCCCCACGTTGAGGTCACCGACCACGAGTGCGTAGGGGCTGTGGGCGGCGAGTTGCGGCAAGCGCTCTTCGAGCGTGGCCAGGAAGCGGTACTTTTCGACCTGCTTGGGTGTGTCGACTTCGCCCGAGTGCACGTAGCAACTGGCGACGGTGAGCTTCGCGCCGCCGAATTCGATGTCGGCTTCGAGCCAGCGGCCTGCCGAGTCAAAGTCGTCGTCGCCGAACGTCGTGCGGTGCGCGGCGATTGGCCGTCGGCTCGCGATGGCGACACCCGCGCGACCTTTGGCGGTGGCGGCGTCGTGCAACACGTTCCACTCGCTACCCAGCAGGCCGATCACGTCGGAGTCAGCAGCTCGCACTTCTTGCAGGGCGAGCACGTCGATTCCCCGCGTCGCCAGCCAGTCGCCCATGCCTTTGCGGTACGAGGCCCGAATGCCGTTGACGTTGACAGAGGCAATACGCACAGGGGTCGGCATGTCCCAATCTTACGAGCCGTCGCTGAGCGCCTGGGCCGCCAAGGCCGCCAAGGACGCCAAGGCCGCCAGCCCCGAGGTCAGCGCCGCCCAAACAGCCGCCGCCACCAGGGCCGGTCGTCGGGCGAGCCTTGGGTCTCATTCGCGGCAACAAGTTGGCGAGCCTGTTCGAGCCGCTCAGCCGCCACTTTCTCATCGAGCACGATTCCGTCGTCGCGCACGCCCACGGCTATCCAGGCGGCGGCGATGAGAATCACCTGGCATGCGAAGTTCAACCAGATGAGTAACCCCAGCAGCACCGCGAACCCGGTCAGCAGGGGGTTGTTGCTGGCGCCACCCAGCAGGCTTCCGCCCACCACTTTCAGCACGCCGAGCGCAAAAGCTCCGATGAGCGCGCCCTGCCGCAGCGGGGCCAGGGGAATCTTGACGCCACCGAGCACTCGGTAGAGCATCCCCAGCGCGAACGCATCGAGCGCAAACATGACCGCCAGCGTGATCGTGCGCCCCAAAAAGGTGCTGAGAGTGGTGTCACGGATGCCCACCCACTGCAGCACGGTGTCGAGTGCGAGGGTGCCGACGACAGAGAGCCCGGCAGACACCAGCAGCAGCGCGCCAAAGCCGAGGGCGAGCCCGAAGTCTTTGACTTTGAGTAGCAGAAAGTTGGTTTCAGAGTGGGGCAGCGTAAACAGCGAACGAGTGGCGTCGCGGGCGGCGGCGAGCCAGTTGAGCGCGGCGAACAGCAAAATGACGAGGGCCAGTGCACCCGTCCACCCGAAGACGCCAGCCGACAGCAGGATGTCGGGGTCGATGATGCCGGTGGTGCCACCCCCATCGGTGCCACTGGTTTGGATGAGGCCGGGAATAGTTTGGGCGAGCACGTCGATCAATGACGAGCGCAACCCCAGGTTGCGGGCAATGACGAAGCCGGCGATGGAGAAGCCCACCCAGAGTCCGCCAAAGACCGCGAAAAGTCCCTGAAAGGCGAGGCCCGACGCGAGAATGGGCCCACGCGACGTTACATAGTGGATGACGACGCGCACAGGCTTCAGCGCCTTTGCCCACGCCATAAACGTCTGTAACCGTCGCCCCAAGAGTCGCCCCGGGCCGCGGCCCACGCTCTGTCGGTCAGTTTCGCGATCGCTCACCTGGCCACCATAGCGAAGGCCCTTGTGGTGCCTCGAAGATCAGATCAGGGGCGGCCGCGCAGAATTGCCTGCTTGACCTCAGAGATCGCTTTGGTGACTTCGATGCCACGGGGGCAGGCCTCAGAACAGTTGAAGGTGGTGCGGCAGCGCCACACGCCCTCTTTGTCATTGAGGATGTCGAGGCGCGTTTGGGCAGCTTCGTCGCGGCTGTCGAAGATGAAGCGGTGTGCGTTCACGATGGCAGCCGGGCCGAAGTATTGGCCGTCTGTCCAGAACACCGGGCACGACGAGGTGCAGGCGGCGCACAGAATGCACTTGGTGGTGTCGTCGAAGCGTGCCCGCTCTTCGATCGTCTGGATGCGCTCTTTTTCGGGCTTCGAACTCGACTGCAAGAAGGGCTGCACTAGGCGATATGAGGCGAAGAAGGGCTCCATGTCGACGATAAGGTCTTTCTCCAGCGGCAAGCCTTTGATGGCTTCGATGTAGATCGGCTTACTGATGTCGAGGTCTTTGATCAGCGTCTTGCAGGCAAGACGGTTGCGACCGTTGATGCGCATGGCGTCTGACCCGCAAATGCCGTGCGCGCACGAGCGACGGAACGAGAGCGTGCCGTCTTGATCCCACTTCACCTTGTGCAGGGCATCCAGCACGCGATCGGTCGAATACATTTGCACGTCGAAGTCTTGCCAGTACGGCTCAGTGTCAGTCTCCGGATTAAACCGGCGAATGATGACGGTGACCGTGAATTCTTGAATGGATCCGATTCCGGCAGTGGGTGCTGCGGCGCTTGCCATCAGTACTTCCTCTCCATCGGCTGGTAGTGCGTAATCACGACTGGCTTCCAGTCCATGCGAATGTGGTCGCTCGCATCGGCGCTGTGCGCGTCACCCGTGAGGTAGGCCATGGTGTGCTGCATGTACTCGGCGTCGTTGCGGTCGGGGTAGTCGTCGCGCATGTGACCGCCACGGCTTTCTTTGCGGTTGAGAGCTGAGTAGACGACAACCTCGGCAATGTCGAGCAAGAAGCCCAACTCGATCGCTTCGAGTAGGTCAGTGTTGAAGCGCTTTCCGCGGTCTTGAATACCGATGTGTTGGTAGCGCTCGCGCAGACCCTGAATGGTGCGGGTCACGCTCAACAGGCTCTCTTCGGTGCGAAACACCTGGGCGTTCTTGTCCATCTCTTCTTGCAGTTCTTTACGCAGCACTGCCACACGCTCAGTACCGTTTGACGTGCGCAGTCGCTCGACGAGCTCGCGGACCTCTTTGGAGGGGTCTTCGGGTAGCGGCACAAACTCCGCGCCGTTGGCGTATTCCACCGAGTAGCGACCGGCGCGCTTGCCGAACACGTTGATGTCGAGCAGCGAGTTGGTGCCGAGGCGGTTCGAGCCATGCACCGAAACGCAAGCGCACTCGCCGGCGGCGTACAGGCCTGGGATCACAGTGTTGTTGTCGCTGAGCACTTCGGCCTTGATGTTGGTCGGAATGCCCCCCATCGCATAGTGCGCAGTCGGCATGACGGGCACCGGCTCGACGACGGGGTCAACGCCCAGGTAGGTGCGGGCGAACTCGGTGATGTCGGGCAGCTTGGTTTCGAGAACCTCGGCGCCCAGGTGCGTGCAGTCGAGCAAAACATAGTCTTTGTTAGGGCCAGCACCGCGGCCTTCGGCAACTTCCTGCACCATGCAGCGCGAAATAATGTCGCGTGGCGCGAGGTCTTTGATGGTGGGGGCGTACCGCTCCATGAAGCGTTCACCGTTGGCGTTGCGCAGAATGGCTCCTTCGCCACGGGCACCTTCGGTGAGCAAGATACCCAACCCGGCCAGCCCGGTCGGGTGAAATTGGAAGAACTCCATGTCTTCCAGCGGAATGCCCTTACGCCAGATGATGCCGACGCCGTCACCGGTGAGGGTGTGAGCGTTCGAGGTGGTTTTGTAAATCTTGCCGAAACCGCCGGTCGCAAACACGATGCTCTTGGCGTGAAAAATGTGCAGTTCGCCGGTGGCGAGTTCGTAGGCGACGACGCCGGCGGGGCGCCCTTCGTTCATGACGAGGTCGAGCACGTAGTACTCGTTGTAGAACTCGATGCCCAGCTTCACGCAGTTCTGAAACAGGGTCTGCAGAATCATGTGGCCCGTGCGGTCGGCGGCGTAGCACGCGCGACGCACCGGAGCTTTGCCGTGATCGCGAGTGTGACCGCCGAAGCGTCGCTGGTCGATTTTGCCGTCCGGCGTGCGGTTGAAGGGCAGGCCCATGTTTTCGAGGTCGATGATCGCGTCGATCGCCTCGCGCGCCAAAATTTCTGCGGCGTCTTGGTCGACGAGGTAGTCGCCGCCCTTGACGGTGTCGAAGGTGTGCCACTCCCAGCTGTCTTCTTCGACGTTGGCGAGGGCGGCAGCCATGCCGCCCTGCGCTGCGCCGGTGTGCGACCGGGTCGGGTACAGCTTCGAGATGACCGCCGTCTTGGCGAGCGGGCCCGCCTCGATGGCGGCGCGCATCCCAGCACCACCGGCACCGACGATGACCACGTCGAATTGGTGGTGGTGCACCGCGGGCGACCCGAGCGCACTCGATGCGGATGCGGGGTCAGTTTTCACAGAGTCAGTACTCACAGGATGTCCTTACAGAACGAAGCGACGAGCGCGGGGTCAGCCCCGGCAGGGCAGGGGTCGAAGGTGAACAGCACGAGGGTGCCTAAAACAAGCAAGACCGCGGTGGAGGCCAGCAGTGCCGTGTGCAGGATGCGTCGCACGCTGGCTTTGGCCACGTAGTCGTTGACGATCGTGCGCATGCCGTTGGTGCCATGGATGAGCGACAGGGTCAGCAGTAAGAAGTCGTACCACTGCCAGAACGGGTCGCTGAGCTTGCCGGCGACGAATGCGAAATCGATGCGGCTGATGCCGTCACCCAGCATGAGGTTGACAAACAGGTGGCCGAAGATCAGCACGACGAGTAGCACGCCGGAGACGCGCATGTAGATCCAGCCCCACTTTTCCCAGTTCAGGCCGCGCTTGGTGCGGGCGTGGGGCGAGCGGGGGGCGTCGAGAGTTGGAGGGTTGAGGGTTGTCATGATCAGCCTCCGAAGACGTTCATCAGGTGGCGGGGTGAAAAGCCGATCATGAGCACTAGCCACACGGCCAGCACGATGTAAAACAGGGCCTTCTGGTGGCGAGTGCCGACCCCCCAGAAATCGACCAGAATGATGCGTAAGCCGTTGAGGGCATGAAACCCGATCGCGCCGACGAGGGCGAGCTCGCCGACGCCCATGACGGGCGTCTTGTATGCGCCAATCACAATGTTGTAGGCCTCGGGGCTGACACGCACGAGGGCCGTATCGAGAATATGCACGAGCAAGAAGAAGTAGATCGCTACACCGGTAATGCGGTGCAAGACCCACGACCACATGCCCTCGTTTCCCCGATACAGGGTGCCGCCAGGAATGACGGAACGGCGCGGGGTGGGCACGGTGACTGATGCGGGTGAGCTGGTCACTCCGGCTTCTGCTGCCTTCGCTGGCACGAGAAACCCTCCTCAGGGCTGTGACGACGCACCCCACGAAAAGCAGGCGCGTGGAATCCGGGTGGATTCCAACTTCTCGACTGGTGGCCGCCGATACCGCTAACTCTACGTCGAGTTTTCTCCTGGCTCGAATCGCGCCGACAAAGGTGTGGGAGGGTCAGCGATAGGGTGGCCAACATGCACGCCCTCGAAGGTACCCTGCCCGACTTTCACGCCGTAATTCCGGCCGGCGGAGTGGGGTCGCGGCTCTGGCCGTTGTCTCGCGCTGAGGCACCCAAGTTTTTGCACGACCTCACGGGCAGCGGCCACACGCTGTTGGGCGATACCTGGAACCGGGTGCTGCCGCTCGCCGGCGCCGACGGCATCATGGTGGTCACCGGTCGCGCCCATCGCGCCGCAGTGCAACAACAACTACCCGATTTGGCTGAGCAGAACATCGTGCTCGAAAGCGAACCAAAAGAGTCGTCGGCCGCGATTGGCCTCGCGGCAGCTATCTTGCATCGGCGCAATCCTGACGTGATCATCGGCTCTTTCGCCGCAGATCACGTCATCACTGACGGGGATCGTTTTCGGCGCACGGTGGCCGAGGCGGTCGCGGTAGCCCGAGAGGGCTTCATCACGACCATTGGTATTACCCCCACTGAACCCGCGGTCGGGTTTGGCTACATCTCGTGTGCCGACCCGCTCACCGTCGCCGGTGCCCCCCGCGCGCACCGGGTCGATCGCTTTGTGGAGAAGCCCGACCTCGAGACTGCCACTGCCTATTTGGCCTCCGGCGATTATCTGTGGAACGCCGGCATGTTTATTACCCGAGCTGACCTTCTTCTTGCGCAGCTCGCCAAAACCCAGCCCATGCTGCACGAGGGGCTGCTGCAGATTGCCGCGGCCTGGCAGACACCCCAGCGCGCCGACGTGGTTGATGCTGTGTGGCCGCTGCTGCCAAAAATCGCGATTGACTACAGCGTTGCTGAACCAGCGGCGGCCGCCGGTCGATTAGCTGTCGTGCGCGGAGACTTCGCATGGGATGACGTCGGAGATTTTTCGTCACTGGCCAAGCTACTGTCGGGCGGCCGCTCGGGCGACCTGGCCATCCTGGGCGATAACGCGCGGGTGTTGGCAGATTCGTCCAGCGGCGTCGTGGTGAGCCAAAGTAAGCGACTCATTTCGCTCATCGGCGTGCACGACATTGTGGTGGTCGACACTCCGGATGCGCTGCTGGTGACCACGCGTGAGCACGCTCAGCGGGTCAAAAGCGTGGTCGATGCCATCAAGCTCGCCGGGCGTGACGACCTCTTATAGGGCAGTCGCACGTCGCCGGCGTCAGCATTGCATCCCGGATTCGTAACGCTTAGCTCGCCCGGGGCCCTTCCCACGCGTGAAGTGGCCGCACGTTCGATAGCGTGGCTCTCATTCGCCCGGCGACGTGTCGGGCAGCAATTTTGGAGGACACAAGTGATGATCACTACCCGTAAGCGCACCCTGGGTGGGTTTGCCCTGCTCGGTGCGAGCGCTCTCGTGCTCGCTGGCTGCGCGGCAGCCCCCGAGGCAGACGCCCCCGAGGCAGACGCCCCCGCGGCGCTCGACTACCTTCCCTGCATCGTCTCTGACGCCGGTGGCTGGGACGACAAGTCGTTCAACGAAGCCGCATTCGACGGCATCGAGACCGCCGCTGCTGAGCTCGGTGTCGAGTTTGTTGCTGTCGAGTCGGCCGACGAGAACGCTTACGAGCCCAACGTGCAGAACCTCATGGACCAGGGCTGCGACCTGATCATCACGGTGGGCTTCTTGCTCGCCGAGGCGACCACAAACGCTGCGGCTGCCAACCCGGACATCAACTTCGCGATCATCGATGAATTCGTCGACGCTCCGAACGTCAAGCCGATTCGGTTCAACACTGTCGAGGCCGCATTCCTCTCCGGCTACACGGCAGCCAGCTACTCCGAGACCGGCGTTGTCGGCACCTTCGGTGGCATCCCGATTCCCCCCGTCACCATCTTCATGGACGGCTTCGTTGAGGGCGTCGCGTACTACAACGAGGTCAAGGGCGAGTCTGTTCAGGTTCTTGGCTGGGATGTCGCGGGCCAGACTGGCGCCTTCACCGGCGGCTTTGCCCCCGGAACTGAGGCACTGACCACGGCCCAGGGCCTCATCGACCAGAACGCTGACGTGCTGTTGCCCGTCGGTGGCCCGATCTACTTCAGCGCTGCAGAGGCAATCCGCGACTCTGGCCGCTCGATCGCCCTGATCGGTGTCGACAAAGACATCTTTGTCTCTGACCCCGACATCGCCGACCTGGTGCTCACGTCAGTGTTGAAGAACATCTCGAACGCTGTCTTCGACGTCGTGATTGAAGCCGGCAACGGTGGCTTTGACGCATCGCCGTACATCGGCAACCTCGAGAACGGGGGCGTTGGCCAGGCCCCGTTCCACGACTTCGAGGGTTCAGTTGACCCCGAACTTGCTGCGGAGATCGAAGCACTGATCGCCGGCATCATCGATGGTTCAATCACGGTCACCTCACCGGCCTCGCCCGGTCAGTAATCACCACAGTTTTACCCTGAAGGGGGAGGCCAGCGCTGCTGGCCTCCCCCTTCTTGTGTTTGGGCACGCATCGCTCGGCGCTCAGATGAGCATCTTCCCGCTCAGATTCGCCTTCGCCGTCTCCTCTACAGTTGACATCGAGCACACCGCGGTCGCTTCGCACGGCCTGGTGTGACCCACCCCCTCGCACCCCACTCAGCGTTGCCGCCCGGTAGACGCAGGAAGGCCCAGGAGCATGAAACTGGAACTTCGTGGCATTACCAAGCGCTTCGGAGCGCTTGTTGCTAACGACCACATCGACCTCACCGTGCTCCCCGGCGAGATCCACTGCCTTCTCGGTGAAAACGGCGCCGGCAAGAGCACCCTGATGAACGTGCTCTACGGCCTCTACCAGGCTGACGAGGGCGACATTCTTCTCGACGACAACGTGCAAAAGTTTGCCGGCCCGGGTGACGCAATGCGCGCCGGAATCGGCATGGTGCACCAACACTTCATGCTCATCCCCGTGTTCACGGTGGCCGAAAATGTCATGCTGGGCCACGAACAGACCAAGACCGGTGGGCTGCTCGACCTCGAAGCGGCCCGAGCCATGGTGCGAGAAATCTCGAGTCGCTTCGGCTTCGACATCGACCCTGACGCGCGGATCGAAGACTTACCCGTGGGCGTGCAGCAGCGGGTAGAAATAATCAAAGCGCTCTCGCGTGATGCTTCGGTGCTCGTCTTTGATGAACCGACCGCAGTGCTGACCCCTCAAGAGACCGACGAGCTCATGGTCATCATGCGCAAGCTGCGTGGTGAAGGAACCTCGATCGTCTTCATCACCCACAAACTGCGCGAAGTTCGCGAGGTTGCCGACCGCATCACCGTCATCCGCCTGGGCAAAGTCGTCGGAGAAGCTTCGCCCACCGACACCAACGCAGAGATGGCGTCGCTCATGGTCGGGCGCGCCGTAAAAATGACTGTCGACAAGTCCCTTGCCACCCCCGGCGAGCCTTCACTGATCGTCACCGACCTCGTGGTCACCGACGCGAGCGGCCAAATTCTTGTCGATCACGTGTCATTCACTCTGCGCCGCGGTGAGATATTGGCCATTGCTGGCGTGCAGGGCAACGGCCAAACTGAACTCACCGAGGCCATCATGGGGCTACAGCACAGGGTGCTCGGGTCGATCCGCCTCGACGGCAATGAGCTGGTGGGCGATTCCACCCGTCAAGTGCTCGACGCTGGGGTCGGTTTTATTCCTGAAGACCGCACCGAAGATGGACTCGTCGGCACCTTCTCTATCGCCGAAAACCTCATGCTGAACCGCTCAACCAGTGCGCCGTTCGTCAAATGGGGCACCCTGCAGCTTGACGAGCTTGCCCGGTTCGCCGCCGATCGCGTCACCGAGTTTGATGTGCGCACCCAGGGCATCACGTCAATGGCCAGCAGCCTCTCGGGCGGCAACCAACAAAAAGTGGTTCTGGCCCGCGAACTCAGCCGTGAGCTTGTGCTGTTTGTTGCTGCGCAACCGACACGTGGGCTCGACGTCGGCTCGATTGAGTTCGTGCACAAGCGCATTGTCGCCACGCGTGACGCGGGCATTCCGGTCATTGTGGTCTCAACCGAGCTCGATGAAGTTTCCGCGCTCGCCGACCGAATTGCGGTCATGTACCGGGGGCGCATCATTGGCATTGTGCCCGGAGACACGCCCCGTGAAGTATTGGGTTTGATGATGGCCGGCGAAACCCCGGCGGAGGTAGCCGCATGAGCGACGACACGAAACACCCGACTCCGGCCGTTGAGACGCACACCAAGACGGCCTCCGACGTCATCCACGACCAAGTGGTCGCTCACGAAACCGGTCGCGATGGGGCAGAGCCTCCCGTGCCTCGCGGTAACCAGATCATCAAAGAACTCGTCGGCGGTAGCGCTGCGATTTCTGTGCTCGCCGTGGTGCTGGCACTGCTCGTCGGTGGACTCCTCATTGTCATCACTGACGAAGCTGTGGCCGAGGCGAGCGGCTACTTCTTCACTCGCCCCCTCGACACCATTCAAGCAATACTCGATGCTGTTGGCGGGGCCTACTCGGCTCTCTTTCGCGGCTCTGTCTTCAACTACGCGCGCGCCGACGACCTGGTTGCCGCCTTCAGGCCGATTACCGAAACTCTGGCCAATGCGACCCCGCTGATCGCAGCGGGTCTCGGCGTCGCTCTGGCGTTTCGGGTTGGTTTGTTCAACATTGGTGGTCGCGGCCAGATGTTGATCGCGGCGGCTGCGGCCGGATACGTGGGTGCCTACATTCCCATGCCCCCGATCATCCACCTCTTCGTCGCACTTATCGTTGGCCTCATCGGTGGCGCGCTGTGGGGCGGAATCGTGGGCCTGCTGAAGGCGCGCACGGGTGCGCACGAGGTGATCGTTACGATCATGCTCAACTACATCGCGTTCTACCTGGTGTCGTATCTGCTGCGCACCCCCGGTGCTCTGCAAGCCCCCGGCCAGAACAACCCCAAGAGTGGGCCGATGCTTGAGACGGCAGTGTTCCCCTCACTGCTCGGCGATCAGTACAACCTCAACGTGGGCTTCATCTTTGTGATTGTCGCGACCATTTACGTCTGGTACCTCCTGAACCGGTCAGCCCTCGGTTTTCAGTTTCGCGCCGTCGGTCAAAACCCCCACGCTGCGCGCGTGGCCGGCATCAAAGTCGAGCGAGTTTACGTTCAGGTCATGCTCATCGCGGGCGCCCTCGTGGGTCTCGCTGGCGTGTATCAGGTGCTCGGTAACTTCACCGGAGGTTTCGCCTCCGGACTCGACGCGAGCATTGGGTTCGACGCCATTACCGTCGCTCTTTTAGGGCGTTCCAAGCCCTGGGGTGTCTTTTTTGCCGGAATCCTCTTCGGAGCCCTCAAGGCGGGTAGCTACACGATGCAAGCGGCCGAAGGCATTCCGGTCGACATCGTGCTTGTCGTGCAGTCGTTTATTGTGCTCTTCATCGCGGCGCCGCCACTGGTGCGAGCCATCTTTCGCCTGCCCACCCCCAGCCCACTGTTCCGATGGAAAACCCCCAAGACCGCCAGCACGACGGAGGTGTCTCAGTGAGCGTCGTCACCACGACTCGCAACTCGGCCTCGGGGCTCGCCCCGGCCGCCATCGTCGTCCGCAGCTGGAAGGCTCCCATCGCCTTCGCGATCTTTACCGTGGCCGGAGCGGGGCTCTTTATTGCCCTCGCCCGCGGCGGCGACACGACCTACCGGTTGAGCAATGACACTGACGCCATCACGCTCGCCTCGATAGTTTTGCCGTCGAACGCCACCGGTGTTGCGACGGTGGCGTTGATGGCCGCCATCACTGTCTACGCCTTCCTTCTGGTGCGCGGTGCGCAAAAAGTTGCACTGTGGTTGACCACCATCTTCGCCGTGCTGTTTCTACTCGGGTTTTTAACCTGGGCCGCAGCCGGTTCGACGGTTCCGCTCGTCGGTCTTCTCGCGGGGGCGCTGACCGTGAGCACCCCGCTGATCTTCGGCGCACTCGGCGGCGTGATCTCTGAGCGGGTCGGCGTCGTCAACATCGCCATCGAAGGTCAACTCTTGGCGGGCGCTTTTATGGCGGCCATGATCGCCACCGTCACCGGCTCGGCCGTCGTGGGATTGCTCGCGGCCATGGTCGCTGGCGCGCTGGTATCGGTCATTCTTGCCGTCTTCGCCATCAAATACCTTGTCGATCAGGTGATCGTCGGTGTCGTGCTCAACGTGCTCGTCATCGGGCTGACCAGCTTCTTCTACTCAACCGTGATGGTGTCGAACCCTGACCTGTTCAATAAACCCGCGCGTTTTGAGCGCCTGCCGATACCGCTGCTCAGTGACATTCCCATTGCCGGGCCGATCCTGTTCAACCAGACGATCATCGTGTACATCATGTTCGCCCTGGTGCCTACCGTGTGGTTCGCCCTGTTCAAAACCCGCTGGGGTTTGCGGCTGCGTTCGGTCGGTGAACACCCCAAAGCGGCCGACACCGTCGGCATCAACGTGCGAGCCACCCGGTTCTGGAACGTTCTACTTGCCGGTGCCATCGTCGGTGGTGGCGGCGCCTTCTTCACCCTCGCCGCCATCGGGTCGTTCACGAAAGAAATGACCAACGGAGCCGGATTCATTGCCCTGGCTGCCGTCATTTTCGGACAGTGGAACCCGATCAGAGCGACGCTTGCGGCACTGCTGTTCGGGTTCGCCACCAACCTGCAGTCGACGCTCTCGATCGTCGGATCACCCGTGCCCAGCGAGTTCATGCTGATGCTGCCCTACCTCGTGACCATCTTTGCCGTCGCCGGACTCGTGGGCATGTCGAGAGCACCGGCAGCATCCGGTAAGCCCTACATCAAAGCGTGACGAGGGCATCAGTGACCAGCATCGACTGGGATGCCCTGCGCGCCGTCGCGCTGGAGGCAATGTCGCACGCCTACGTGCCGTACTCGCACTTTCCGGTCGGCGTTGCAGCGCTCGTCGATGACGGTCGAGTGATTTCTGGTTGCAACGTCGAGAACGCGTCATACGGGCTTACCCTGTGCGCGGAGTGCGCGCTCGTGTCGAGTCTGCACATGACCGGCGGCGGCAAGCTGGTCGCCTTCACCTGTGTCGATGGCAACGGCGGGCCGCTCATGCCCTGCGGGCGCTGCCGCCAACTGCTATTCGAACACTCAGCCGAAGGAATGCTGCTCGAAACCGTATCGGGCATTCGCACTATTGACGAGATACTGCCCGACGCGTTCGGGCCCCGCACCCTGGAGGATTACCGAGCATGACCGTAGAGCGCTTTGACGTTGTCGACCTGATTCGCACCAAGCGCGATAGGGGGGCACTGAGCACCGAACAGATCTCCTGGATGATCGACGCGTACACCCGCGGCTACGTCGCCGACGAGCAGATGGCCGCCATGACGATGGCGATCTTCCTCAACGGCATGAGCCGTGACGAAGTGCGCGACATGACCCTGGCGATGGTCGCAACCGGAACCCGGCTCGACTTTTCGGGTCTGTCGAAGAAAACCACCGACAAGCACTCAACCGGGGGAGTGGGTGACAAAATCACTCTGCCGCTGGCTCCACTGGTGGCATCGTTTGGCGTTGCGGTGCCACAGCTCAGCGGCCGCGGTCTGGGCCACACCGGGGGCACACTCGACAAGCTGGAGAGTATTCCGGGCTGGCGTGCCAACGTTTCAGTCGACGAGATGATGCAGCAGCTCGACGACGTCGGAGCGGTTGTGTGCGCTGCCGGTTCAGGCCTCGCACCCGCCGACGGCAAGCTCTACTCGCTGCGCGACATCACCGGCACGGTCGAGTGCATTCCCCTCATTGCCTCGTCGATCATGTCGAAGAAGATTGCCGAGGGTACTGCCGCCCTGGTTTTGGACGTGAAGTTCGGCTCGGGTGCATTTTTGAAAGACATCGAGCAGTCACGCGAGCTGGCGAAAGTGATGGTGCGCCTCGGCGAAGACGCGGGCGTCGCAACCCGTGCCGTTCTCACCAACATGAACGTGCCGCTCGGTTTTGCCATCGGCAATGCCAACGAGGTGCGCGAATCTGTGGAGGTTCTGGCCGGCGGCGGCCCCGCCGATGTGATCGAGCTCACCGTAGAACTGGCGCGCCACATGCTGGAACTTGGCGGTGTGACCGGCGTTGACATTGAGGGCGCGCTTCAGAACGGGCAGGCGATGGATGCGTGGAACGCCATGATCCGCGCTCAGGGCGGCGACCCCGAAGCGCCCATGGCTATCGCCAACGAGCACCACGTCGTTCTCGCCGACCGCGACGGAGTTCTCGTCGAGCAGCTCGCCCTGCCGTTCGGCATCGCCGCGTGGCGACTTGGTGCCGGTCGGGCACGCAAAGAAGACCCGGTTGACCACGCCGCGGGCATCGACCTACACGCTAAGCCTGGTGACACTGTCACGAAGGGGCAGCCGCTCTTCACTCTGCACACCAACGAGCCTGCCCGCTTCGAGCGGGCCTTCGAAGCCCTCGAGGGCGGGTATCGGATTGGCGATGTGGATGATGAGGTTCACACCGGCGGTCCGCTCATCGCCGGCATCGTCGAGGCCTAGCGGCCTCTCGCGCCCCCTCGCGCCCCCTCGCGCCCGCTCGGGCCCTCCGTCGAATCTGCCGTTTGTGTCGAGTCGACGCATTCGTAACGACTTTCTCGACACAAACGGCAGATTCGACGCCGCGAGGGGTGCCGCGCGGGCGGCGTGCGGGCGACGCGAGGCGCATTCGGGGCGCGAGGCGCGACCGCTAAAGGTCGACCCTGCCGATGCGCGGAAGGTCGACTGCGCCGATGCGTTCGAGGGCGTCAACCACGAGTGCCCAAAAGCGATCGTTGTCGATGTCGAGGGCGACCTGTGTGGTGCACCCCTCCGGGGCGGGTCCGCGTAAGTCAGCCACCGTCATGCCCAGGGTGAGGCTGCCCGTCAACTCAATGTTGAGTGGAGCTTTCACAACCCGCAACAGGGTGGGGTCGATGAGGTACGCCACCGCGCACGGGTCGTGCACGGGAGGGTGGTCGAATCCTTGGGAATCTTTATACGAGTGAGCAAAAAAATCAAGAAGTTCACCGACGAAGCGCGCTGGGCCCGTGCCGACGGCGGCGATGCGTGCGGCTACCTCATCGGTTGCGAGCGCCTGATGGGTGGCGTCGAGGCCGATCATGGTGAGCGGCCACGCCTCGTTGAACACGATGTGTGCGGCTTCGGGGTCGATGATGATGTTGAACTCGGCGACCGCGCTCCAGTTGCCGACGTGAACTCCGCCGCCCATGAGCACGACTTGCTTGACTCGTTCCGCGATGCGCGGCTCTTTGCGCACCGCGAGCGCGATGTTGGTGAGTGCGCCGGTGGGCACCAGCGAGACCGTTTTAGCTGGATGACTCATGACGATGTCGATGATGACATCGACGGCGTGACGCGGGTCGAGTTCGACGGCTGGTTCCGGAAGCACGGGGCCGTCGAGTCCTGACTCTCCATGAATGTCGGGAGCCGTCTCAGCGGCGCGTACGAGCGGGCGGTGGGCGCCGCGAGCGACCGGTACAGCATCCATGCCAATGACGCGTGCGACCGATAGCGCGTTGCGCGTGACCTTGTCAATGGTCTGATTACCCATCACCGTAGTAACGGCCAAAAGTTCAATTTCAGGAGATCCGTGGGCGAGCACCATCGCGACCGCGTCGTCGTGGCCAGGGTCACAGTCAAGGATGATTTTCTCGGGCATGCAGCGAGCTTATGGTGCCCACGCTAGGGCCCGTGCTCGCGCCCAGGTCGGCACCTATGACGGGGCCGTGAACGCACCCCACGCCGCATTTCGCGGGTCACAACACGGTAACGACGCGATAGGTTTATCACCATGACGACGGCGACGACAAACCTGCTTTCTGGCACTGACATTGTGATCGAGTCGCTGCCAAAAGTGTCGTTACACGATCACCTCGACGGTGGGTTGCGGCCGCAGACAATCATCGATTTGGCGGGTGAGATTGGCTTTGAGCTTCCGGCGGCCGATGCGCCCGCGCTGGCAACGTGGTTTGCCGACAAGAGCGACTCTGGCTCGCTGGTGGAGTATCTGACAACGTTTGACATCACCACCGCGGTCATGCAAACCCGGGCGGGCCTTGAGCGCGTGGCACGAGAGTGTGTTCTCGACCTCGCGGCTGATGGCGTGATCTGGGGCGAGATTCGGTGGGCACCCGAACAGCACCTCACGGCCGGGCTGAGCTTTGACGACGCGGTCGAAGCAGTGCAATCGGGTCTGGATGCGGGTGTTGCGCAGGCGAAAAGCGCCGGCCACAGCATCCGGGTCGGCCAGTTAATTACTGCCATGCGCCACGCCGATCGAGCACTCGAAGTCGCCCAACTGGCCCTGCGCCATCGCAACAACGGTGTCGTCGGGTTCGATATTGCCGGTGCGGAGGCAGGTTTTCCGGCCAGTCGAATGGTCGACGCTTTTGACCTGTTAGCGGCAAACTTTTTTCCGGTGACCATTCACGCCGGTGAGGCTGACGGACTCGAATCGATTCGCAGTGCCCTGCTTGATGGCCGTGCGCTTCGGCTGGGCCACGGCGTGCGTTTGGCAGAAGACGTTGACCTGCGCGGTGAGGGTGACACCGCCGTCGCGACGCTCGGAGTGCTCGCTGCGTGGGTCAAAGACCGCCACATTGCGCTCGAAGTGAGCCCCAGCTCCAACCTGCAAACCGGAGCTATTGCCGCGTGGGGTGACACGATGGCGGAACATCCGCTCGACCTGTTTTACCAGATGGGGTTTCGTGTGACGATCAACACCGACAACCGACTGATGAGCGCCACCACTCTGAGTCGCGAGCTTCGTCTGGTCGCGGACGCTTTCGAATACGACCTCGATGATCTTCTTGCGCTGCAACTCAATGCCGCACAGGCGGCCTTCCTGCCGGTTGAAGAGCGTGAAGCCTTGATGGACACGATCATTGACGGTTTTGAGGCGGCATCATGACGTTTCCCACCCTGGCCGATCGGGCGATCGTGTTGCAGGCTCGCGCGGCCACCTGGCGAGATGCAGTGCGGCTCGCGGGCGACGCCCTCGTTGACAGCGGATGCACGACCCCCGAATACACCGAAGCCATGATTCGCATGGTTGACGATCACGGTCCCTACATCGTCATTGCCCCCGGCTTGGCGTTGGCGCACGCGCGCCCCGGCCCTGAAGTGCGTGCAGACGGGCTGTCGGTTGTCACACTTGCCGAGCCGGTCGAGTTTGGCCACGCGCACAATGACCCTGTCCGCGTCGTCATCGGCTTAGCTGGAGTTGCCCCCGACGGACACCTCGAAGCTGTCGCACAGATCGCCAACGCCTTCAATGACGCCACGGCGATACCCGCTCTGGCTGCGGCGACGAGCCGGGACATTGTGCGGCAGATTCTTGGTGGCGGCGCTAGCAACGGCGACGCGGCGTGAAAATTGTGACCATCTGTGGCGCCGGCATCGGTTCCAGCGGAATCCTGAAAGTGAACGCTGAGCGCGCGCTGCAGCGCCTCGGCTTGACCGCCACGATTGTCGCGGCAGACATCGCGTCCGTCGACCGGGTAGCGGCCGACGCGCACGTGATACTCACCAGCGCAGAATTCGTCGACGCGATCGGACCCACGCGGGCCGACGTGGTCGTCATCGACAACTATTTCGACTCCGAAGAGCTCAGTGCGAAGCTCGAGGCCGCACTGGGCTGATCCCGCGCAGGTTGCACCCACTGTGGGGGGCTCAGGGTGGGCATACGCGGCGGTCCTGAGCCGCGAGCCTATGCCGCAAGCCCTAGCTCCGAACCTTTCGGCGCAGGGCGACGAGGGTCGTGGCAACACCGGCAAAGGCGAGAACGAGCCCTCCGGTGGGTAGAACGACCAGCCACCAGGCGATCGCCGCCGTGGCACCGAGCATCAGCGCCGGGGCGAGAGTTCGACGTGCAGTGGTGCGGTGCACGATCATCCCGGTGATGAGGGCTATCGCAAGCGATTGCACGCTGATCGCGCTGACGACAACTGCGTCGAGTGTGCCGTTGGGGGCGAGCGTCGCGGGTTGGGCGATCGGGGCGACGAGGGTGGCAATGCTGGCGAAAACGAGCATCCCGCCGGTGATGGCGAGCTGAACCCGCAGCTGCGCGGCGATTCGCGTCAACACGGCAATCTGCACCATGAGCGGCACGGCACCTATCGAGGCAAGAGCGAACCCTTGACCGGCCACGAGCAAGCCGGCTTCGGCAGCGGCTGATCCGGCCGTCCACACCAGGGCGATGCTGACAACGGTCGCTACGCCCAGCGCCAGAGTGGCGCGGCGCTCGCGCAGCGACCAGGGCAGGGTGGGGCGTGGTGCGCGCGGCAGGGGCGGCATGCCCGGTAGCCCCGAGACGCCAATGCCTCGACCGTCACTGCCGTGTTTGGCGGCATACTCTGCCTCAAGTTGCTTGCGAAAGTTCACCTCGCGTTCGAACCGGGCGCCCCGCATCCGGTCAGCCAGCCCCAAGCCCATGGTGGCCAGCATGACCAGGGCCGGGCTTACACCTGCGATCATCAGCGGCAGGGCGATGCCCGCCCCCGCAATGCCTGCCCACACGTGCGCGACCATGGGGTCGACGTAGGGGCGGATTAGCACGACTGTGGACGCCGAAGCCGCCGCCGTGGTGAGCGCCACGATGAAGCCCACTTCGACGTCGACCACTCCGATCGGGCGGTCGGGCCCGATCAGCAGCAGCGCGAGCACGCCCACGGTGGCCAGGGCGCTTGCGAGTGCCATAACCACGGCCGACACTGCCGGCACCCGGGTGAGAGCGTCGAACCCGCGACGGCTGTAAAGCATGCTCAGCCCGAGTGCTGCCAGCAGCACAGAGATGCTGGTGCCGCTCACGCCCGGAGTGGTGAACGCCAGTGTGAGCCCAATGATGTCGAGTGTGCGACCGGATGCCCACACCAGGAGTGCACTAAACCACAGCACCACCACCGGGGTTGAGAGCAGCCGCGCCGGCGCGGGCGCGGGCACAGGTACCGGCCGCGCGGGCACGGGCGCAGGCCCGGGTCGCGAGCCCGGATGCGCGGGTGGCAAGTCGTTCACGCCCCCCACCCTATGCGCGTGCGCGTTTTGGCCCGAAACTCGCATTGTGGCCTGAAGGTTCGGGCCACAATGTGAGTTTCGGGCCAGAACGCCGCGGTGGGATGCTGCCGACGCGCGCCGAGCAATGCCAGGCCGCGCAGCGCCGGCGCAGCGGCGCGCGCAGGGCAAGGCCGCGCAGCGCTACACGATGAGTGCGCGCATCCCCGCCTCGAGCGTGGCAACCTCAGCGTTGGCACTCGCGCGCCGCTCGTCGACCGAACCTGACACTGATGAGGCGTCGATGTACACCTTCACCTTGGGCTCGGTGCCGCTCGGCCGCACGATGACGCGGGCGCCACCGCGCATCCAGAACCGGAGAATGTCGTTGGGCGCAAACACGCCGAAACCACCGATGAAGTCGTCGACCTGATCGACGCGCACGCCGCTAATGTCACTGGGCGGGCTATCCCGAAGAGCGGCCATGATGGCGCTAATGCGGCTGAGATCAGTGACGCGCAGTGAGACCTGAGCGCTCGCGAACGCGCCAAAGCGTTCGTCAAAGTCGTGCTGATGATCGTCGAGGGTGCGCCCCGCAGCCTTCAGCTCGCCGGCGAGGGCCAGAAAGTCGACCGCCGCTGAGATGCCGTCTTTGTCGCGCACCTTCTCCGGGTCAACCAGGTAGCCGAGGGCCTCTTCGAAGCCGTAGCCGAGGCCTCCAACGCGCGAGATCCACTTGAAGCCGGTGAGGGTGTCGCTGTAGCTGACGCCGTACGCGGCGGCGACGGCCGCCAGTGCGGGCGACGATACGAGGGATGCTGCAAACTTCGCTTGCCGGTCCTCTCGTTTCAGGCGCTCCGCGGCCCGCCAACCCAGCAGGGCTCCGACGGCATTGCCACTGAGCTGCCGCCATCCGGCCGGCATCGAAGTGTCAGGAATCGCGACGGCCAGACGGTCGGCGTCAGGGTCATTCGCGATGATGATCTCGGCATTAACGGCACGTGCGGTGGCAAACGCAAGGTCGAGAGCCCCAGGCTCTTCAGGGTTCGGAAAGGCCACGGTCGGAAAGGCGCCGTCGGGCTCGATCTGCTCCGCTACGACGGTCGGCTCGCCCAGGCCGGCGTCGACGAAGGCTCGACGTGCGACCTCCCACCCGACACCGTGCATGGCCGTGTAGACGGCACGAATCGGGTCGATCACTGTCGACTCGGCAGTGTGGGTGACCAGCGATGCGGTGCGCTCGACGTAGGCGTCGATGACGCTCTCATCAGCCGTCTCGTAGTCGCTGGACCGCGGCAGCTCAAGCACACTCACTGTGTCGGCGGCGGCCACAATCGCGGCGTGGATTTCACCATCGACCGGAGACACAATTTGCGCACCCCCATCGCGGCCACCCAAGTAGACCTTGTAGCCGTTGTCACGCGGGGGGTTGTGGCTCGCCGTCACCATGACGCCCGCGCTAGCCTCAAAATATCGCACCGCGAACGCGAGAACCGGTGTCGGCAGCATGCGCGGCAACACAATCGCCCGCACTCCGGCGCCGGCCATCAGTTCGGCAGTGTCGCGGGCAAACACGTCACTGTTGACGCGCCCGTCGTAGCCGATGACGATGCTCGGGCGCTGGTCGCCAGGGGGCGTGTCGCGGGCCAGTAGCCAGCGAGCGAACCCGGTGGCGGCCTGCGCGACGAGCACTCGGTTCATCCGGTTCGAGCCTGCGCCGAGTTCACCCCGAAGACCCGCGGTGCCAAACGCCAGACGGGTGTCGAAACGGTCGCACAGGGCATCCATCGCCGTCGAATCGCCACCCTCAGCCGCAGGAATGAGTGCCGCAAGCTCAGCGCGCGTCACCGGGTCGGGGTCTTGTTCGAGCCACGACTTGGCCAGATCGAGCGTCGTCATCGCAACTCCCTAAAGCTTCTCGACGATGCGCGCAAGCAGGGCGCTGATGACCGGTTCGGCATCTTTTCCGGCCTGGATGACCTCACCGTGACTCAGCGGATTCGGTGAGATTCCTGCCGCAAGATTGGTGATCAGCGAAAGTCCCAGCACTTCCATGCCGGCTTCACGGGCCGCGATTGCCTCCAGCGCGGTCGACATGCCAACAATGTGCCCGCCCATGGTTTTCGCCATGTGCACTTCGGCGGGAGTCTCATAGTGCGGGCCGCGAAACTGCACGTAGACGCCCTCGTCGAGGCTGGCCTCAACGGTGTGTGCCAGCTCGCGCAGGCGCTTCGCATACAGGTCGGTGAGGTCGATGAACGTGGCGCCCTCCAGCGGCGAGTTCGCCGTCAAGTTGAGGTGATCACTGATCAACACGGGCGTGCCGGGTACCCAGTTGTCTTTAATTCCGCCGGCGCCGTTGGTGAGAATCATGACCGATGCTCCCGCCGCAGCCGCCGTTCGCACCGAGTGCACGACCCGGCGTACGCCGTGGTTTTCGTAGTAGTGAGTTCGGGCACCAATGACCAGGGCGCGTTTGCCGCTCGGCAGCAGAATCGAGCGCAGCGTGCCCACGTGCCCCTCGAGTGCAGGCTTGCTGAAGCCGGCGATGTCGGTGGCGGCGATGGTGTGCGTGGTCTCGCCGATGAGGTCAGCGGCTTTCGCCCAGCCTGATCCGAGCGTCAGGGCAATGTCGTGGCGGTCAACACCAGTGATCTCAGCCAGTTGCGCGGCGGCTTCAGCGGCAATCGCAAACGGGTTGGCATCGGGCGCATCAAGAGGGTTCATGGTGGGGTCAGACATGCTCTTCAGCCTAGTTCGATGGCGTCGTTCGCAGTTCAGCAGGGCGGCGCGCACTCGCGCATGCTCAACCGGCAAAAGCGCGAACGCGGATGCGCGAGAATAAAGCCTATGACCACCCATTTCGACCGCCAACATCGCATCGCCGTACTCGGAGGAGGGCCCGGCGGTTACGAAGCGGCCCTCGCCGGTGCGCAACTGGGCGCTGACGTGACCCTCATCGAACGGGTCGGAGTCGGTGGGTCAGCTGTATTGACCGATGTGGTTCCCTCAAAGACGCTCATTGCCACGGCCGAAGCCGCTGGGGCGCTTCGTGGGGCAACCGATTTAGGGGTGCAGTTTTTTGCGCGCGGCGAGAGTGGGCGCGCGGTTAAACCTGAAATTGCCGTCAACCTCGCCCAGGTCAACAAGCGAGTGCTGCGGCTTGCGCACGAGCAGAGCGACGACATGCGCGAGCAGTTAGTTGCCGCCGGCGTGCGCATCATTTCCGGCGAGGGACGCCTCGATGGCCCCACCCGTCTGGTCGTCGCCACCGGGCACGGCACCAAACGCACCGACTTCGACCAGTGTGACGCTGACACCATCATCGTTGCCGTGGGGGCCTCACCGCGCGAACTCGCGAGCGCTCAGCCCGACGGCGAACGCATTTTCACCTGGACTCAGCTGTACTCGCTGCGCGACGTACCCGACCACCTCATCGTCGTCGGTTCCGGTGTGACCGGGGCTGAGTTCGCCTCCGCCTACCGCGCTTTGGGTGCACAGGTCACGCTCGTTTCGAGTCGAGATCAGGTGCTTCCGGGCGAGGATGCTGATGCCGCGCACCTCATCGAAACGGTGTTTCGTCGCAACGGCATGACGTTGCTTGCCAAAAGCCGCGCCGACTCCGTCGTGAACACCGGCGACGGCGTGCGTGTAACCCTCAGTGACGGAACCGTCATCGAAGGTTCACACTGCCTCATGGCGGTGGGTTCGATTCCCAACACTGCCGGCATTGGGCTCGAAGAGGCGGGGGTTCAGCTCACCGAGTCGGGCCACGTCGCCGTCAACAAGGTTGCCCGCACGTCGATTCCGAGCGTCTACGCCGTGGGTGACTGCAGCGACTCAATGCCGCTGGCCTCCGTTGCGTCGATGCAGGGACGCACGGCCGTATACCACGCGATGGGAGACGCGGTGACGCCGATCAAGCTGCGCAACGTGACCTCAAACATTTTCACGGCGCCCGAGATCGCCACCGTGGGTTTCTCGCAGAAGCAGATCGAAGACGGCGAAACCCGGGGCTTCGTCTTCAAGCTCGCGCTCGAGAGCAACGCGCGCGCAAAAATGCAGGGCATCACTGACGGCTTCATCAAACTTTTTGCCGCGAAAACGTCGGGCACGGTAATCGGCGGCGTGGTGGTCGCCCCGCGCGCCTCCGAGCTGATTTTGCCGATCGCTTTGGCGATCGAGCACCGCCTGACTGTCGACCAGTTAGCGCGCGCGTACTCGGTGTATCCCTCCCTGTCGAGCGGCATCACCGACGCTGCCCGCGCCATGCACGGCACGCGCGACTAGCCCGCCCCGCCCGCCCCGGCGCGCCCGCGCCCGCGCCCCGTCCGGGCGCCCCGCCGCTCCCGCCCGCCCCGCCGCTCGAATGTGCCGTTTCTGTCGAGGATGCGCGGTCAAACTCTCCACTCGACACAAACGGCAGATTCGAGCCCTCCACAGGGGGATGAACCGTCGTCGAGTCCACCGTCTGACGCAGCTTCAACTGCTGCGCCTCACCACGAGGCACTCTGCGGTCATGACAACTGCGGCGCAGCATCCCCCCACGAAGACATCAACAGCGCTGGGCGGGCCACCGCCGTGGGTCGACGAGTTCGTCAGGGTGCGCGACTGGCGTGCCGAAGGCCGCGAGGCCGAGCTGCGAACCCTGATCGCCCGCGGCGAGCTCGTGCCTGTGTCGCGCGGGGTTGCACGGTGGGCGAGTAGCGCGCGGGCTGCCGTTGCGAGGGGTGAGCATCCGCGTGATGATGCCCACCGAGCGCGTATACGCGGCTCGATGCTCGTCGCCTCGCCCCGCGCCGTCGTCTCGCACCTGTCGGCGGCGCTGTTGTGGGGATTGAGTTCGCTCGAACCGTGGCCCCACCGCGTCGCGCACACTGTTGCGCCTGGCCTGTCAAGCCGTTCGAGCCGGTGGGTCGAACGGCATGTGCACCCTGTCGGCGCCACCGCGCGCGTCGACGGCATGGCGACGACTGCAGTTGCTCGAACCATCGCTGATGTCGCGCGCACAGCCCGACGCGATCAAGCCTTTTGCGTTGCGGCGACGGGGTTGTTCATTCCTCGCCGCGGTCAGGCCCTCGTGAGCCTTGACGAGGTGAGGGCCGAGCTTGATGCGGTGGGTGCGGCACGCGGAGTGCGGGCTGCGCGGGCGCTCATTGAGCAGGTCGGTTTCGGATGCGAATCTGCTGCCGAGGCGATGAGCCTGCTGCTCATGCTCGATGCTGATTTCATCCGCCCGCAACAGCAGACCGTTTTCAGCGACGCGGAGGGTCCGATGATCGTCGACTGTTGGTGGCCTGAAGTGGGGCTCATTGGCGAGTGCGACGGCGTGACCAAATACCTTCGCACCGACCGCGGCGACGGACTGGCAGCTTCGGCAGCAGTGGTGGCCGAGAAACGGCGAGAAGACCGGCTTCGAGCGCTCGGCTTTCGCGTGATTCGGTGGACTACTAAAACTCTTAAAGACGCCCGCGCGTTCGTCGCACTGTTGACGACGGCTGGCGTGCCCCGAGTCCGGCGTTGAGTCCGGCGTTGAGTCCGGCGCCTCGCCCCGCTCCGCGCCGCCTCGCCCCCCGCGGGCCGTAGCGGCGTCGAGTGTGCTGTTTGTGTCGAAACTGACACTCTGGCGTGGCTCACTCGACAGAAACAGCACATTCGACGAGTTTTCTGTCCGGGCGGCGTGGGTCGACGCGCGCGGCGACAGCTGAGCGGCGACAGCTGACGCTCGAGCAGGCGCGGCCTCACGCGAGCAGGCGCGGCCTCACGCGAGCAGGCGCGGCCTCAGCCGGTGATGTTGAGAAGCACGTGACCTGACGCGACGGTCTCGCCGACGACCGCGCTGACACCTGTCACGACACCGTCTTTGTGGGCAGCGAGCGGCTGCTCCATTTTCATCGCCTCCAACACCACCACGAGGTCGCCCATGACGACCGTGTCGCCCTCAGCGACAGCAAGTTTTATCACCGTGGCCTGCATGGGGCTTTTCACCGCGTCGCCCGACGCTGCCGCGATAACTGACGAGGTGGAGTGACGCGTGGGCGGGGCAGCGAGTGCTGCCGGGCCGTGAGCTGCTGAGCTCGCAACCAGCGTCGACGGTAGTGACACCTCGAGGCGTTTGCCCCCCACTTCGACAACGACTGTGTGGCGGGTGGTGGGCTCCGTGTGGCGCTCTGCGAGCGAACCGCTCCACGGTTCGATCTGGTTGTCGAACTCGGTTTCGATCCACCGGGTGTAGACGGTGAAGGGTGCGCCGTCTGCGGGGGCGAAGGCGGGGTCATCGACGATGGCGCGGTGAAAGGGCAACACAGTGGGTAGGCCGGCCACCTCAAATTCGGCGAGGGCGCGTCGGGAGCGTTCCAGGGCGTCGTCGCGTGTCTTGCCGGTGACGATGAGTTTGGCCAGGAGTGAGTCGAACGCCCCTGAGATTACGTCGCCCGTGGTGACACCTGAGTCCACTCGCACTCCGGGCCCACCAGGAAAGCGCAGCACGTGCACGGGGCCGGGCATGGGCATGAAATTCAGCCCGGGATCTTCGCCGTTGATGCGAAATTCGAACGAGTGGCCGCGTGCAACCGGGTCGTCGTAGCCGAGCGGTTCACCCTCGGCGAGGCGAAATTGTTCCCGAACCAGGTCGATACCAGTGACCTCTTCTGACACGGGATGCTCTACCTGCAGCCGCGTGTTCACCTCAAGAAATGACACGGTGCCGTCGGCGCCGATCAGAAACTCGCAAGTGCCAGCGCCGAGATAGCCGACCTCTTTCAGGATTGCCTTCGACGAGCTGTACAGCAGCTCGGTTTGTTCGGGAGTGAGAAAAGGTGCGGGTGCTTCTTCGACGAGTTTCTGATGTCGACGCTGCAGCGAGCAGTCGCGGGTGGAAACAACGACAACGTTGCCGTGGGCATCCGCTAAGCACTGGGTTTCTACGTGCCGGGGTTTATCGAGGTATTTCTCGACGAAGCATTCGCCGCGACCAAACGCGGCGATGGCTTCTCGGGTGGCCGAGTCGAACATCTCGGGAATCTCTTCACGCGTGTGGGCCACTTTGAGCCCTCGCCCGCCACCACCGAACGCGGCTTTGATGGCCACGGGTAACCCGTGCGCGTCGGCGAAGGCGAGAATCTCGTCGGCACCGCTGACCGGGTTGAGGGTTCCGGGCGCGAGGGGTGCCCCGACCTTTTCGGCGATGTGTCGGGCGCTGACTTTGTCGCCGAGTTTTTCGATTGCTTCCGGGCTGGGGCCGATCCAGATCAGGCCTTGGTCGATGACGGCCCGCGCGAAGTCGGCGTTTTCGGCCAAGAAGCCGTAGCCGGGGTGCACGGCGTTGGCTCCCGAGCGACGGGCCACGCTCAGCAGCTTGTCGATGACGAGGTAGGTGTCGGCACTGGTCGTGCCGTTGAGTGCGTACGCCTCGTCGGCGAGTCGCACGTGGCGGGCATCTCGATCTTGGTCGGCGTACACGGCCACTGTGGCTATCGCGCTGTCGCGGGCGGCGCGGATAACGCGTACGGCAATTTCGCCACGATTAGCAATGAGAATCTTCGTGATGCGAGCCATGATTCTCCAGCCTAGGGGTGCGCGCTACTGTCTCGTTTGTTAAGACTCCACAGTAGAAGGAGTTCTTCGTTAGCGATTCCAGAGATCTGTCCACCGGCCGCCGAGCTCGTGCACCAGCCTGCGAACAAGCGGTACTGATAGGCCCACCACGCTGTGCGGGTCGCCTTCGATGCGGTCGATGAATGCGGCGCCTTTGGAATCGATGGTGAAAGCCCCGGCGACCTGCAAGGGCTCACCGGTGGCGATGTACGCGTCGATCTCTTCGGTTTCAATGTCGTCGGCGAAGTGCACGATCGCCTGGGATGCGCGCCCGATCGCCCCACGCATCACACCACCGCGGTGGTCGATAAGCCAGTGACCAGAGTGCAAAATTCCGCTGCGGCCACGCTGTGCAAGCCAACGTTCCCGGGCCACGTGGGGCTCGTGCGGCTTGCCGAAGGTGACCCCATCAAGCTCGAACGCTGAATCGCCGCCAAGAATGAAACCGTCGAGTGCGGCCGTGTCGGTCACGGTGCCCTCCACCGCAGAGCCGTCGTGAGCGGTATCGCCGAGCACCGCTTCGGCTTTCAGCCGGGCGAGCAGTTGCACCATCTCGGCGGCCCCTAGCCGGCCGTCAGGATGCGCGGCAGCGGCGGCCTCGACTGCCGCCTGTTCATCGACTCCGGGCGCGAGAGTGATCGGCTCGATGCCGACTGCCCGCAGTGTGGCCAGCCGGGCAGGAGACGTGGAGGCGAGGTAGAGGCGCACCCCACGATGGTACGACCGCCGCGGTGCCCTCCACGTTCACCCGCCGCGCTGCACCCCGCGCCGCCCACCTAAACTGGTCACATGGGTGAGAACATCGGGCGCGAGATTGAACTGACTGTTGACAAGATCGCGCACGGCGGCATCGCGGTGGGCCGTCTCGACGGCCGAGTGGTGTTTGTGAGCGACGCGATTCCGGGCGAGACGGTGCGGGCTCGGGTGAGCGATGACCGTAAGAAGAGCTTTTGGCGCGCTGACGCGGTCGAGGTTGTGCAGCCGAGCGAGCACCGCCGCGAGCACGTCTGGTCGGCGGCTGCCATTGACCGTGATCCGCGGGGGCGTGCCGGCGGGGCCGAGTTCGGCCACATCGCGCTCGCCCACCAGCGTGAGCTGAAGCGTCAGGTCTTAGCTGAATCCTTGCAGCGCATGGCCGGCATCGTGACCGATGTCACGGTTGACGCTCTGCCCGGCGACCCGGCGGTGAACGGAGTCGGCTGGCGCACGCGCATCCGCTTGCACATCGACGATCAGGGTCGATTGGGCCCGATGGCGTCACGCTCGCACTCGGTGATTCCGGTGCAGGATGTTCCCCTGGCGACCACGGCAGTGCAAGCCTCAACACCCTTTGCCGAGCGCTTCGCGGGCTTGGGCACGCTCGATGTGATTGCTCCGACGACGAGCGAGCCCCGCCTGGTGATCGGCGAACAGAAGCCCACGGTGATTCGCGAGTTGGTTGGCGAGCGTACCTTTCAGCTCGACGACACCGGATTCTGGCAGGTGCACCGCGCTGCCCCGGTGGCCCTTACGCGTGCCGTGCAGGAGGCGATCGATGCCTCGATCTTTGATGTGCGTGCTGACAACCTTGACTTGTACGGCGGTGTTGGCCTGCTTGCGGCCGCGGTTGCTGACCGATTCGGGGCGGCAACGCGGATCACCAGCGTCGAGTCTGATGAGCGGGCCACCGACCATGCCTCAGAAAATCTTGCGGAATGGTTGGGCGCGTCAGCAGTAACGGGCCGAGTCGAGCGCTGGTTGCGTGACCTTGATGCGAGCGCATCAGCCACTGACCGCGACCGCTTGCGTTCAGCGACCGTCGTGCTCGACCCGCCGCGCTCCGGGGCCGGGTCGGAGGTAATGACCGTGCTGGGCCGGCTTGCCCCCGCACAGCTGGTTTACGTCGCCTGTGATCCAATGGCGTTGGCGCGGGATGTTGCGCTCGCCGCTGAGGCCGGGTACACACTCACTCGGCTTCGCGCGTTCGACCTTTTTCCGCACACGCACCACGTGGAGGCAGTGGCTACCCTCACTCGTGCGTGAGGGAGGGCAACCAACTCAGTAGCCGCGAAGTACCCCTGCGGCCTGCCACGCGCCGGCGCTGGGAGTCAGAGGCCCCCGCAACGTGCGAGCGCTCGCTTTCCACTGGTCACGCGGCGGCTCGATTGGCTCTGCATCGGCTGCCGTCTGCTCGGCGAGTACGGCGGCGATGACCGAGTGCGCGGCGGCGAGTTCGATCTCGGTGGGGCTGCCGGTGATGACGCGCAGGTTGACGGCGAGAGCATCCGGTGTCGATGGCTCAGGTGTCACAGCGGGATGTTTCCGTGCTTCTTCGGCGGCGGACTTGCTCGTTTGCCTTTGAGGGCGCGCAACGCTTTGATGATGGCCACGCGGGTGGCGGCGGGCTCGATGATGCCGTCGAGTTCGCCGCGTTCGGCGGCAAGGAAGGGGCTGGCCACGTTGTAGGTGTACTCGTTGGCCAGTCGTGTGCGAACTGCGGCGACGTCTTCACCGGCGGCTTCAGCTGCCCTAATCTCGTCGCGGTACAGGATGTTGACCGCGCCCTGCCCGCCCATGACAGCGATCTCAGCGGTGGGCCAGGCCAGGTTGGTGTCGGCGCCAAGCTGCTTCGAGCCCATCACAATGTAGGCGCCACCGTAGGCCTTGCGCGTGATGATGGTGACGAGGGGCACGGTTGCTTCGGCGTACGCGTAGAGCAGTTTGGCGCCGCGGCGAATAACGCCCGTCCACTCTTGGTCGGTGCCAGGAAGGTAGCCGGGTACGTCGACGAGGGTGATGATGGGTATCGAAAACGCGTCGCAGAAGCGCACGAACCGGGCGGCTTTCTCGCCCGCATCGATGTTGAGCGTCCCCGCCATTGCGTTCGGCTGGTTGGCGATGACGCCGACGCTGCGGCCTTCGACGCGAGCAAAGCCGATGACAATGTTGGGGGCAAACAGCGGCTGCACCTCAAGAAACGATCCGGCATCGACGACGTGGTCGATGATGGTGATCACGTCGTAAGGCTGGTTGGGGCTGTCGGGAATGACCGAGTTGAGCTTGCGGTCGCTGTCAGTGATTTCAAGTTCGACTGCAGAGGTGTACTGCGGTAGTTCTGCCAGGTTGTTGTCGGGCAGGTAGCTGATGAGCGCGCGTGCGTAGTCGAACACGTCGTTTTCGTCGCTCGCCAGGTAGTGCGCGACCCCGGAGGTGCGGTTGTGGGTGAGGGCGCCGCCAAGTTCTTCCATGCCAACGTCCTCACCGGTGACGGTTTTGATCACGTCAGGTCCGGTGACAAACATTTGACTGGTCTTATCGACCATGAGGACAAAGTCGGTCAGGGCGGGCGAGTAGACAGCGCCGCCGGCAGCGGGGCCGCAGATGATCGAAATCTGCGGAATCACCCCACTGGCAGCCGTGTTGCGCCGAAAAATCTCGCCGTATTTGCCCAGCGCAACGACGCCCTCTTGAATGCGCGCTCCACCCGAATCGAGAATGCCGATGATCGGCACGCCGGTCTTGAGCGCGAGATCCATTACCTTGATGATTTTCTCACCGGCAACTTCGCCGAGGGAGCCGCCAAAGATGGTGAAATCTTGGCTGTAAACGGCGACCTGGCGGCCGTGAATGGTGCCCGTTCCGGTGACGACGGCGTCGCCGTAAGGGCGTTTGGCCTCCATGCCGAAAGCGTGGGTGCGGTGGCGTACGAACTCATCGATTTCGACGAAACTGCCGTGGTCAAGCAGGGTATCGATGCGCTCCCGTGCCGTCATCTTGCCCTTGGCGTGCTGCTTCTTAATCGCCGCTGCGCCGCTGGCCGTCACGGCCTCGTGATACCGCACCTTGAGGTCGGCGATTTTGCCCGCGGTCGTCGACAGGTCAGAGGTGGCGGCGGGTGCGGGAGCTTTCGTGGGGTCGGTCACAATGTCAGCCTATCGACCACGGAGTGCCGCGAGGCGTTGGCGATCATCCACAAAAAGCTCGCTCGTGCTGTGGATCGATGCCGCGCGCATCTGGCGGGCAGCACGCCTAGCCTGGAGGCATGCAGGTCACGCCGCCGCCTCACCAAACGGAAGCGACTCCCTCGCTGGCGCAGACCCGCGTACTCGTTCCGAATCTGATCTGGCGTGACAGCTGCCCGTCGACGAACACTGAGCTCATCGCCATTGCCGCTGCCGCTGCCGCTGCTGCCGCTGCCGATGCCGCCGCTGCCGCCGTCGTCGGCACGGGAGGCCTGCCCGACTTCAGCGTTCTAGCGACGGCTGATCAGACTGCGGGCCGTGGTCGCCTGGGTCGGGTGTGGTCGGCTCCGGCAGGGGGCGCGCTCGCAGTGTCGGTGTTTCTGCGACACCAGGGGCCTGTACAGCCGCAGCACCTCGGCTGGCTTCCGCTTGTGGCGGGGGTCGCCATGGTGCGCGCGGCACGCGCACTCGGTGTGGCGGGTGCGGGCATCAAGTGGCCCAACGATGTTTTGGTTGACGGTCTCAAACTGAGCGGCATTCTCACCGAGCTCACTCCAGAGGGCGTAGTCGTGGGTGCAGGATTGAACCTTTCGCTGTCGCAGGCCGAGCTGCCCGTGCCGACTGCGACATCCCTTTTGCTGCAGGGTGTGCCGACGGATGCCACGCTCATCGATCGCGCACTCGCCAGCTACCTGCGCGAACTGCGGGGGCTCGTGCAGCACTGGCGAGAGGTCACCGCCGCGGCCGAGCTGCGGCCACTCGTGGAAGCTGAACTGCAGACTCTCGGCCGCGCAGTGCGCGTAGACCGGCCGGGGCGTGCCGCCCTAGTGGGCTCCGCCGAGGGGCTTGACGACGATGGCCGTTTGAGGGTCAGGGCGCTGTCGGCCGACAGCGGCGAATTGATTGGCTCGGTCACCGCCGTGGCGGCCGGCGACATCACACATCTGAGGTATGAATAAGCCATGACGGGCGAAGCTCTTATCCCTGAGCGGGTGATTGCTCGCCTGCGCCCGCACGCCCGCTGGCTCGTGCTGTCTGCCGTAGTTTTGGTTGCCGTCACCGGAGCAGCGTCGTTTGCCATGTTCTTCTTCGACGAATGGCTGCAGCGCGGCGCCGTGCTCGCGGGCGCGGTAGTGCTGACCGTGCTGCTGTGCGTGGTGCCATTGCTGCGCTGGTTGAGCACGCAGTATCTGATCACCACGCGGCGCATCGTCGTACGCCGCGGGTTAGTGGTGCGCACGCGCCAAGAGGTTCTCTTGAGTCGCAGTTACGACATCACGGTGCGTCAGGCGGGCGTGCAGTCGCTGTTTCGGTCGGGTGATCTGTTGATCAACACCGGCCTTGATCGCCCAGTGGTGTTGCGCAACGTGCCCCGCGCGGCCCTCGTGCAGCGGGCAATCATCGACGTCATGCAGGCCAGCGTCAACTCGAACACCGCACCCATCGCCATCGCGCGCCGGCCCAGTCAGCCTGCTGCTGGCGGGGGCCGGCGGGCGCGAGCTTCGCGCTGACCTGTCGCAGCCCACTGAGCCGCCGCAGCGGACTTACGCTGCCGCAGCCCGGGGCACGCCATCGTTCCCGAGAGGGAGCCAGCTCGCTCACGGTCGGCCAGAATGGGTACGAAGGGTTCATCAGATCACTAGAGGAGCATCCATGCCCATCGTCGGCGTCATAGGGGGTGGGCAGCTTGCGCGCATGATGATTCCTGCCGCGGTTGCTCTCGGAATCGAGCTGCGGGTTCTCGCCGAAACACCAGATTCGTCGGCTCGACTGGCCACTACGGCAATCGGCGATGGTCGCGATATTGACGCGGTGCTGAGCTTTGCGCAAGGCTGCGATGTCATCACTTTCGACCATGAGCATGTGCCGCAACAGGTTTTGGCGGCGATGGTCGCGGCTGGTGTGGCGGTGAATCCGGGGCCACACGCGCTGCTCTACGCTCAAGACAAACTTGCGATGCGCGAGCGTTTGAGCGAACTCGGCGTTCCCCAGCCCGACTGGGCGCGGGTGCACTCGGCCACGGAGCTCGCCCAATTCTTGGCCGACCACGGTGGGCGTGCTGTCGTGAAAACTCCGCGGGGCGGCTATGACGGCAAGGGCGTGCGCATGGTGGATGACGCTCACGGCGCCGACGACTGGCTGGCTGACGGCCCGGTGCTGGCAGAAGAACGTGTGCTGTTCGAGCGCGAGTTGGCCCAACTGATTGCGCGTCGGCCCAGCGGCGAAGCTCGCCCGTGGCCGCTGTTCGAAACGGTGCAGCGCGACGGCGTGTGTGCTCAAGTTATTGCGCCAGCGCGCGGAGCCACCCAGTCAGTGCAGAGCGCTGCCGTCGCCATCGCGACGACGGTCGCCCACGGGCTCGAGGTGACGGGGGTTCTGGCCGTGGAACTGTTCGAGGCAACCGACGGCCGCGTACTCGTCAATGAACTCGCAATGCGCCCGCACAACAGTGGTCACGTCACCATCGATGGTTCGGCGACGAGCCAGTTCGAACAACACCTTCGAGCCGTGCTCGACTGGCCACTGGGCGATACGACACCGCTTGCACCCTGGGGCGTCATGATCAACGTATTCGGGGGGCTCGCAGACGAGCAGATCGCCTCAGCACTGGGGCACCAGCCGAGCGTCAAAGTGCACGCCTACGGTAAAAGCACGCGGCCAGGGCGCAAAGCCGGTCATGTCACGGTGATCGGCGATGACCTCGATGACCTGGTCTACCGCGCGCGCGCGGCGGCCGCACACTTCGACTGAGAGGCCCTCACGGGTACGACGCGTCGGGCGGGCGGAACGCACGGGTGAGCGTGTGGTTGAGCGCGGGCTAGTCGTCGAAGAGGGTCGGTGCAGGGCTCAGCGCGGAGCTTGAGGCAGAGCTCGGCCCCGTGCTCCCCGCGGAACCCTGCGTGTAACTCGGCACGAAAGTTGGCGCGGAACCTGGCGAAACGAGCGCGACTGATCCGCCGTGAGTGCCACCGGGAAAACCAGGACCACTCGGAACGCGTGCTTCGCGCTGGTAGGCCTCAGCGGCGGCTCGAGCCCGAACATCCGCCGCTTCATTCAGCTCGTGACCAACGTGCCCTTTCACCCACTCGAACCGGTAGCGCCGGCCTACAATCGCTGCGTCGAGCTGCTTCAGCAGGTCGAGATTCATGACCGGCTTGCCGTCGCCTTTGCGCCAGCCTTTGCGCTTCCAGCCGGGCATCCACTGGGTGATGCAGTTGATGACGTATTGGCTGTCGCACAGAATGTGCAGATCGTCATCGACGTGCGCGGTGGCGTGGAACAGGTCAAGCACAGCCATTAGCTCGCCCTGATTATTGGTGGCGTGTGGCCACCCACCGGCTGCCCAGCAGTCGTCGTTGACGTACCACGCCCACCCTGCCGGGCCCGGATTGCCGAGTGCCGAACCGTCGGCCGCTGCTGTGATTGTCATCGAGTTCAGCGTAGCGGGGGAGCGCTCGCGCCTCGACTGGCCGCGCTCTAGCCGAGTCGGCCCGGCCCGGCGTGCGTGCCCGGCGTGCGGTGGCCCGGCCCGGCCCGGCGTGACGTGCGGCGGCCCGGCCTCCTCTGGTGTGCGGTGGAGCGGATGATCAGCCGGAGCCTTCCCGGCCTCATACGACTTCAGACAATTCTCACGGAATTGGGCATGTGAGGTGTCGTAATCAGTGTGAGGCGGCGACGATTCGCGCGGCGCGGCTGGGCGCATGCACGACCGTCTACCGCAGTCGCCAGGGGGCCAGCACGTGGATGAGGGGCAGCGTGGAGCCGCCGATCAGCACCCAACTGAGCACCTCGTCACTGGGGCGCAGCAGGATGCCACCGATGAGCAACGCGGTGAAGAGGATCGCCGAGGTGGTGCGGCGCACACTGCCATCGATGACGCGCAGACGCTGCTCGACTTCGGGGCTGCGCACGGCCAGCTCGCCGCGGTCGATGCGGGTGGCGAGAGCATCCAGTCGTTGGGGCAGTCGGGCGGCGGCCGAAATGACTGAGACCGCCCCGCGGCCGAGACTGCGCAGAGTGCTTGCGCCGCCGCCACCCAGCAGGGTGCGAGCAAACGGGTCGACGGCATCCCACATGTTGAAGTCGCGGTTGAGGGCACTGGTGACGCCCGAAATGAGCGATACGGTGCGGATGAGCAGCAGAAAACTTTCGGGCAGCTGGAACGGCAGCGTGCGAAGGACTTCACTGAATTGCCGGGCGAACGCTTCGAGCTCGCGGGGGTCAATGCGGGTCAACTCGGCGACGCCGACACCACCGAAACGGTCGAACAGGGCGGTGATGGCGCGCTCAAGCTCGACAGTGTCAGCTGAGGGCAGCAATACCCCGAGGCGTTGAGTGGCGACGACCCAGGCGCGCGCGTCGCGGGCAACGATGGCGAAAATAAACTGCTGCAGTCCGTTGCGCAGCTCGTCACTGACTTCGCCCATCATGCCGAAGTCAATGTAGGTCAAGGCGAAGGCGCCCGGCTGGCCGGAGGTGTCTGGAGTGACAAAAATGTTGCCGGGGTGTGGGTCGGCGTGAAAGAAGCCAGCGACGAAGATCTGCTGGAAGGTGGCTCGGGCAAGCTCGCCAGCAACGGCGTTGGG
>Ga0306871_1000050_pt1 | contig 49744 bp, 85 predicted proteins | sample AntRauMeHopE1497_FD_190447 | JGI IMG/M metagenome (GOLD analysis project Ga0306871, IMG submission 190447) | Saline lake microbial communities from Rauer Islands, Antarctica - Metagenome Hop E1 #497 (v2) (version 2) | ecosystem: Environmental > Aquatic > Non-marine Saline and Alkaline > Saline ... | reverse complement strand
ACTATTCCACTGCCCACTGCATTTTGTTCAACCCAAGGCACGTTGGCTATAATACCAGGAACCTCTGGTATCAAATACATATAGTCGCTGTTGATAATACTAGCACCAGGATTGATGGGTTCATTTCTGCCCTGCTCTGCGCCCAGCATGTTGACTATAACGGGATATTGCTGCATAGCTTGTGCCAGTATTTCATCTTCGCCGGCTCTGTCAGACTCTGCCATAAACACCATGAACACTACTAGCCCAGCGCCTCTGTCATATATATCCTCTATGAGGCTAGCATAATCACCTCTGGGCCAGGGCCATTGACCCTGTGCCTCTAAGCTAGCTTCGTCTATGTTCACAGTGTAAATGTTGTTGTTTACTGGCTCTTGATTAATTATCAATGTATCAAAATAACGCAGTTTCAAACTTTCTAAAAAGTTTGGATTTGCGTTCATCACATAGGCTAAAACAGCCAAAACCAATATACTCCACAGAGGCGATAACAACTTTTTCATTCAGTATTTATTCAAAAATATAGGGCCAAGGGCCCTATATTGAAATGGTACAATGATGATTACTGTTGGTCAACAGTTAGGTTACAGGTTCCAGTAGTACAAACACCGTTTACCACTGTGTTGTCACTTAGGTCATGTGGTAGACTGTACAGTTGGTTCGTGTCGCCGCTCTGTGTTAGGCTAAAGTTCCAGTTGCCGCCTGAGTTGGTCAATTCAACTGTTGCTGCGTGATTGCCCAAGCCTTCTTGTAGCACTGTGACTGTGGCATTGTCGCCTAAACTTATAAGATCCAAGTAGTGTTCGCCTGATCCTTGTTGTGTGATTGTGTATGTGCCAAAACTACCATCGATGTCTAAGAACGCTTGCTTTTCGCTGTCACCCTGCTGTAAGAATGTAAGAGTGTTTGAATCGCCTACTATGTTGATGTCAGCAAAGTTTCTGTCAGTGTTGGTACCGCTCTGTGTGATGTCAGTTATGTTTGAATTACCCTGTAAGTACATTAACAAATAGTTACCATTGCTTAGTTGTGTGATGTCAACATCGTTGCTGTCGCCTATGATGGTCAAGTCAATGTTGTTGCCTGTGGTTATGGCATTTGCGGCGTCTACCTGTGCCTGTTGTACACTGGTGATAGCACTTCTAAACACTGGTGTTGGTGCAGGAGCAGGTGCTGGCGCTGATGCAGTTTCGCCTGCTGCTAGAGGAGTTGTTGAATCAGGGACCCAAGTGCTCATAGTAGCGTTTGATGGATTTTCTTCTTCAACTGTAAATGAAGCACTATCACCTATGCTGTAGCCTTGAGCGGTTGTGATAAGTGTTCCCCAAAACCCGTCGCCCAAGTAGAATATAGCGCCGTCTGCTAGAGCTCGAAATGTACCTGTGTTGTGGATTACTTCAGCAACTGTTCCGTCACTGTTGTATAGTGCCATACCATAAGTACCTGGATTGGTTGTTGAATCAAAAAACGCAAAGTATTGACTTGCGCTGTTGATATTTGCATAGTCTGTTGAGGTCATTCTAGATGAACTTGGTACACTTCTGTACAGATAGCTGTAGCCGCTTGTATTAAGTGTTCCGCCGCTTATACCCCATTGTACATCAAATATCTGTGCTGTACTAAATTTACCTGTTGTGATATCAGCCCATGCTGCTGAGGAAAATGTTAGTACAAAAAATACTGTTATTATTCTTATTAAATTTTTCATTGTGTTTGTACCACCTTTATGTTTACGTTTGTGCCACCGTCTTGTATTTGTATAGTTGCGGCATATTCGTCTTGTATGAGACTGTAGGTCCCGTGTGTGTCTGCGCTGGTTGTGATCACACTTATATGAGGCTGTCTGTCGCTTTCTATATAGATGTAACTTTCGTTTGCTGCCCATTGTATCCAAGGATATTTGTTTATACCTGGTAGAATAGCATTTTCGTCTTCAGACAATTCATCTTCGTCTAGGCCTGTGCTGAGGTTCAACAGGTTATCCAAGTAATCATTGTTCAGTCTGTTTATATTAAGTTCTGAAAAATTCAATAGATCCTCGTCAAGTAGGTTTGCACTGAGTTGTTCGTATTCCAATAAGTCGAAATCCAATGCTGTTGTCTGTTCTTCTTCCTCTTCTTCAGTGCCAAAGCCATTGACAAACTCTGAAGGAGGAACAATGATTAGATTGTTGTTGATATCGTTTGGACCTAACAGTAGACGCTTGGGGTCACTTGGCATCATAGCCAAACTGCTTACCATAGTGCCTTGATATGCTTCTGTAAGCAGCACTGATCCTGCTGCGTTGCTCACTGTGATAGCGCCAACTGGACATTCATCTTCGTCGAATGTAGCGTCAGGACAGCTGGGCAATAGAATCACTAGACTGCGACCCAGTTCATCCACAGTCATACTAAAGTCTGTGCCTCTAACTGTGATGCTGGCAGTGGGTGTAGTAATGCTTACACGATCTCTGCTGTTCTTTGCTATTCTGCCTGATGCCATCTGTACAGTGCCAAGTGCCACACGCATACTCACACTGCCAGTGCCGGTGTTGGCGTCATACACAAAGTCGTCAATCACCAATTCACTCTGTTCAGTAATTCGCACTTTTGAATCGTCTTCGAATGTGATTTCTAGATTGGTTCTAGCAGTGATAAGTTTGTCCAGCATTTCCACACCAAAGCCTGTTTGTTCGAAAACAAGTTCTTCTTGACTGCGCACAGCGCCAGCAGGATTTCCATCAAACTCTGTGATGCTGCCTACTTCAGCAAGACCTATGCAGGGCGTTAATATCATTATACCAATCCAACGCCACATCTTAGTTTTGCAATATGTCTACTGTGTTGCTGCTGCCTGTCACAGTCATATTCACATAGGTGTAGCCCATTGCAGTTTGTTGATCAACACTGATAGTATTGCTGTCACCGTCCACAGTCATACTGACTTGATTGAACCCGCCTGCACTGGTTTGAAACAGATTGATTTCGTTGAAGTTGCTGCTGGTGCTTTGTCCAACATCAACTATGTTAACAGCATCAGCACTGTCCAGTGCATAATTGATGATGTTGTCGCTACCAATAATGTTTGTGGTTGTGTCAGTGTTGTTTACAATTATACCATTACACACACTGTTGGTGTAGGTCTGGCAATAGGTCATTACGTTGTCACTGCCCACTATGTTTGTGGTAAATGTATTGTTCATACCGCCAAAGATTTCTCCAGTGATGATGTTCATATCGCCTGTGGCAGTGTAGTTAAATGTAGTAGTACTAGCGCCTGATTCAAACTCTAGGTCTGCTTGGTTGGCATCGCCACTCTGTGTAATATTAACAGTGATGTCATCACCTTCAAGGTTCATTGGATCAGATTCTGTGTTGATTCTGTTGTTGCCGTTTTCCTGTAGTACGTTTACAGTTAGGTCGCCACCAGCTTGATCAATGTAAACTTCGCTGGCCATTGCTGTGCTTGCCAGCAGTGAGAACACGAGTGTGGTTATAATTTTTTTCATTTTTTGCCCTCTTGATAAGTTAATCTTATTCTTGTTGTTGGATGGACCAGATACCGTTGTCTGCTCCCTCCTTTATCATTTCTACTATAGCTGCTTGTATAGCCAATCTCACAGCGTGATTCACGCTTTCGTTTTGACTGTTGCCTATTTCCAGTTCAACTGCTTCTGTGCCCAGTTCAATAAAGCGGAATATACCCATGTTTGTGCTGGTGCTTACCACTGTCTTTGTCACAGCCGTTGATGTAAGTATCTCACCAGTTTGTACACTCACACATCTCATACTGATAGTGATCACATCTTCTCTGTATTGAGTATATGGTCCTATGCCTAGGTAACGTGCTCCAGCGCCACCTGTTAGTGTGTTGCTGTCATAGCCAACTATAGCGCCCTCTATAATCAGTCCAGCAAACATCAGTGGTGCTAGTTGTGTTTCGTCGCCCACGCTTTCACGTGTTTGTCTAATAATCTGTCTTTCACGTGATAGGTTTTCAAGTCCCACACGCTCTACTACTTTGAACCAAGTGCCATCGCCTACATCACGCAGTGCTTTGATAACGTATTCACTTGCGCCCTGTGTTACTGCTGTTGATATGTTGGCCAGTCTGTCACTGGGCATACGTTGTCCAGTCTTGTCTTGAAATTCATACACTGCTGCCACCATAGGTCCTGCTAGTGGAGGTAGTGCGTTCAAGTATTCTGCGTCAGTGATTACAACCTGTGCTGGTTCGCTCTCTATTCTGTTCACAGTACTGGCACAGCCTGCGAGCAGTGCGGTGGATAATAATACAGCCAATAGTATTTTCATTAGAACGCAAACTCCCCAGTTGGCACGTCAAAGCTGCTGGTCAGTTCACCGCTTGAATTGTACACTTCTACGTAGATTCTATCGTCTATATCTCGCTTCCAGCGTATGTTGTCACCAAACGGAGTAGTTGCTTCTGCCCATTCGCCCACAACGGTTGTGCCGCCTTCGCCAAACAATGCGTCTGCTATCTGTCTACTCAATTGAGCATAGATTCTACTTTCTAGATTGTTTTGAAACTTGTAAGCGTTGGTGTTTCTATCGTCACGCTCTGCTCTGTCTATTTCAGCCTGTGCATCTGCACGAATCTTATCTCTGCGTTGCTGTTCCAACTGTTCGATTGTGAGAACATGTGTGCTGTATCCGTTGCCGCTGAACGCAGGCGAGTTGAAGCCAAACGTAAGTTCGCTTGCGTTTACAGAAGTAGCCAGAAATAGTGGCACAATCCAAAATAGTTTTTTCATTCTCGAGCCCTCAAAGAATCAGTGAGCCCTCACGCTCTACTGTACTATTTATCGGATCTGGCGGAAATGATTAACTGTGCTGTTTGTGTTTAAACAGTTGCGTTAGGATTATTAGGCTGTGTTTTGGTTTGATCTACTGGTGCAGGTTCAGCAGCAGGTGTAGAATCAGCAACTATGTCATCTTCGACTGCTGCAATTGCTTTTAATAAGCCGCCCATTTCAATAAGGCTACGAATATAACCCTTTCCACTCTCGCCCTTCAAGTTTGTACGCACTTGTATTAACATTGAATTACCTGCAAGGTTTGTTTCTTCAACTGCATCAGAGCCGATTGGTCTTCCATATATTAATATTTTAGGTGGATCTGCTTGATATTTAACTTGTAAGTCAAATTGCTCCATTGCTGCTTTAAGTTCTTTACCGAAGTTTAGTTCTTTAAAACCCGGAGCATTTGGTGATGTTTTTAATATCACCATACTAACTTTGGGATCATTTAGTGATGCATGGTGTGCAATGCCGTTATACATGCGTTCTATAAACTTAACTTCTGCATTTGTATTTCCTGCAAGTTCTTGTTGCAGTGCTTGTGCTACGTCTTTGTATACTTCTTTAAAAATAGGATAGTTATGATTAGCATCGCTGCCATTCATTTGTTCAACGTATTTGTTGCTGATATTGATGCCAAATATACTTTTAAACAGCGTTTGCACTTTTTCATAACTGTTGCCGGGCACTTGTCCAAACTGTTTTACATCTCCTGCTTTAGCACTAATTAAGTTAATTGAGTTGTCATCAAAATCTAAAAATAAATCTGCTTTAGTTCCTTTTTGATCAGACACTCCATCGGAGTTTACAACAATAACATTTTTATTTGGATCGTCTATTGCTTGTTTTACTGCTTGTTTTACAGCGGCGCTGCGGTTTGCCCATAGCACAGCAGACCTATTTAATCCTGTCATTTCGGGCGGAAATTCTCCTTCGCCTACTGATGTAATTACTGCGCCGAAACTAGTTTGGTTTAATACTAATACATATTTTATACTATCTTTGCCAGCAGTTGTCTGTAAGGTGCCTCTTTTATTTTTCCCTTCGTCAACAATAGTCAATCGTTTAATAACACTTAAAACATCGTCTTCGGTAATTTCTTCACCTAATTTTTCAAATTTTGCAGTACACGCTGCTCCTAAGAACGCTTCGCCTACATCGCCAGAATTAAACGGTTTCTTAGAACCTTTCATTTCTGATGTTTTAAAAATGTCTCCTGTAGGAACTGTTTCTATTCTGCCTTTTAATTTTACTCTTACAGAACTTGGAACTTGTCCTGCTGGAATTAAAAAACCTCGGTCGTTAGCGTTTACTTCATCTTTGTCTTCGATTGGAGAGTTTTCACCGTAGAACATTTTTGCAAGACGTTCGGCCTCAGATGGTTCAAATTTTACAGTTTTACCATATGCAATTTTTGATTTACCTTCTAATTCAACATCTTTACCAGCGGCAATCATGTTGATTAGTACATCAAGGTATTGCCCTCTGTGCTTTTGTAAGTAAGCTTTACTTAGGCCTGATTCTGTTAATACTGTTTTAAACTCGTTCCAACGCATTGTTATTTCCTATTTAGAGTATTTATACTATTTTAGGGAACAACATGTCACGACAGAATACATCAACAGACGCTTCATCTAAGCCTAGGCTCTTCATAGTTTTAGCTGTATGGGGATTCTGCTGTTGATTTTCGCAGTACCAGTTTTGTGCTTTTATACTCTCGTCACGATCCGCAGTGTGATCGAAAATTCTTATTTCTTCAACGTAAGCATGAAGATTGTTTACAGCTATGTTGATGATTGCTTCTGCTTCTTCTAGAGTGTTTACATTGCCCGCGGCCAACATACGTTCAGTAAAGATGTTACGAGCCCACTCCGGTAGTTCACGCTGCTTCTTGGGTACGAAGTTGTCTACACTATCATAGTAGCCGTGTACCATAGGATGATCAGGGTCTGTTGTGATGCTGAAATCGTGGAAGGCACCTGTGATTTTGTTCTTGCCTGCGATTACGTCAAAACCATAGATTGGTGCGTTGTTGTGTAGTTGTGGGAAAATGCACACATGCATCATCCAAAGACCTTTTGTGTCTCTAGCATCCACAACGTCAATGTGGGCACGACGAATACTGTGATTGGCCCACACACGATTGATCCATCCGTTTTGGGGTTGATTAAAGTCTTCCAGTCCCTGCTCTGATATTTCTTCAGCAAAAGTATCAAACACTGCGATAATATCGTTTTGACATTCTATCAGTCGATCCCAAATAGCACTCATTCTGGCAACTCCGACATCTGTTCAAATAAACGTGCTGCAAAGTCAAAACAGAGATTTGCTTCTTCTGCCATTGAATCGTCACACCTGGCTCTGATTTGTTCTTTTAATTCTTTAGCGTTGTCGTGCTGGTACATAGTAGCACTGCCCGGAACTTTCTTAGCAATCATTTGTCCGCCGCTGAGATCACCCATGTGTCTAACATAGACATGTGCCATAACCCGATGCGGATCGTCTTTGATAGTCATTAGGTGATCCATGTATTCCTTTACCGCAGGCAACAGTGGAGGCTGATTGGGCTGAAACTCTGCCCATAGTTCTTGATAGTCTTCGTGTATTTTAGGAGCAATTCTTAGATCCGACAGCCCATGCATCATGGCAAACATTTCTAATAGATTGTATTGAGGATGTTGATTAAACAAGTAGGTAGCATAGCGTTTCTTACTGACTGTGCCGTTCAACAGTTCTTGAGCAAACGGTTGTGTCTCTGCTGTTTCGTGCATACGCTGTGTAAGAGATCTTAGATTGTTGCCCGCTGTGTCTGCGTGTTTTTCGCTGTGCTTTCTTACACTATCCATTACGATTCTTCAATCTTTAACTGTAGGAGGAAACCGTGATTGCGACTAGCGTTGATCGCTTCAACAGTTTTCTGTTCTGCTATCTCGTACTTGTAAGTGCCGATCACAGCAGATCCTTCGTTGTGAATGTTCATAGTAAGAGTTTCAGCACTAGCATCGCTGTGGCGGAACACCTGTTTTAGAATTTCAATTACCCAATCCATAGGTGTTTGGTCGTCGTTGAGCATAATCACATTGTACTTGCCGGGCTCTTTGACTACGTGTTTGATTGTTTCGTCTATCTTAATATCTACATCTGAGTTCATGCTTTTCTCCTAGGTTATGTGGGGGAGATATTTCACTCCCCCTAGACTTGTTTAGCCTTCAATTGTGTCTTGTACAGTACCGTTAAAGTCTGTAATTGCAATCTTCTTTGGTTGTAGTTCTTCTGGAACATTACGCTTCAAATGAATATTAAGCATACCTAGTTCAAGACCTGCTTGGCGAACTTCGATATGATCTGCTAGTGTAAAGGTTCTACGGAAACTGCGACCACCGATTCCTTTGTGTAGATAGTTTACTGTTTCATCACCCTTGGGTGCAACACCTTCTACTGTGAGGATATTCTTTTCCAGTGTGATATCTAGATTGTCCATACCAAAGCCTGCAACGGCAACACTGATCATGTATTCGTCTTCGTTGATCTGTACAATGTTGTATGGAGGATATCCGTTAGACTTTGTGTTTTCAAACACACGATCCATATCACGGAACAGTTGATCGAACCCTATAGTAGCACGATGTAGTGAGGGTAGGTCTAGAGTTTGTAATCTTGTCATTTTATTTCTCCCGTTAAAGCAAGATATAATCGGACCCATTATGGCGTCCAAGTTTATTTATCACAGTGTTATCTACCTATTGTTGTTTTTTCATATACACTATTATGTGTCTGAGTACAACGCACAAAAGTAGTACACTTTGATAACTGCTTGAGCTTAGAAGCCCCAGCATAGGTGCAGGTTGATCTGATGCCGCCAAGGATATCCTGTACTGTATCAGCTACACTACCTCGGTAAGGTACCAAGACCGTCCTGCCTTCTGACGAACGATAGTTTTTCAATCCGCCAAAATGCTTGTCGTTTGCACTTTCACTGCTCATACCGTAGAATTGTACAAACTGTTTTGCTTCTACTAATTCTTCGCCGTTGTCATAGTGTATTTCGCCAGTCTTAAATGCTCTGTTGATAACTTCGCCGCCGCCTTCATCGTGTCCAGCCAGCATACCACCCAGCATCACAAAGTCAGCACCCGCAGCAAATGCTTTGGCTACATCACCAGGAGTAGTACATCCCCCGTCAGCAATGATATGACCACCAAGGCCGTGAGCAGCATCGGCACATTCGATAACTGCGGAAAGTTGCGGATATCCAACCCCGGTCTGCAATCTCGTCGTGCATACGCTATTATGTACCACTACACCCTCGATATTGTATGAATGATCTTCTTCGACTTCAAGATCATATGTGTATCCATCATATGGTTCAATTTCGAGTATATCTATTTCAACTAATTCAAATTTCATCTAAAATACTCCAGTCATTTTCTTTAATTTGTGATTCCCATATAACGAGATATCTATATCCGTTATCTTCTGCTTTAGAAGTAAATAATCCTTTGTTAAATCTTTTGCTTCGACCCATTCTGCATATTGATGAATATTATCATCTGTTACTGTTTCTCGATGTTTTTTATGTAAAACATAAAACTCGTGATTAGGAGTTGCTTTAATACCATTAATATTAACTATTGATTTTTTATCGTCAAATTTAAATGTATTAGTAACAGTTTTATAAGATCCAGTGTGAGTTAAAACTTTTTCACCTTGTTTAATATCTTCGATATTCTTTAAACATTTATCAGTCTTAACTTTTTGCCCAGGAGCAAAACATCCAGGTCCAATGCCAACTTTAACAATATCTGCTCCAGCAAGAATAAGTTCCTCCGTCATTTCACCTGTGACCACATTGCCTGCTATAATAACAAGATGTGGGAAACGTTTGCGTACTTCACGTACATGTGTTGTAAAGTGTTCTGAATATCCATTTGCAATGTCAATGCAAACATATTTTAGATTGTCTTCACACTTAGCATACACGGCGCACAGCTTTTCAAAATCTGCTGTGCTGGTGCCTATGCTCATAGCCACATAGTCTGTGCGATTGAGTCCGTCACCATAATAGAACTCGATCAGTTCTTCCGCAGTGTAGGTTTTGACAAGGCAAGTAAAGATGCCTTGTGCGCCCAATGCATCTGCCATAGCAAATGTGCCAACACCGTCCATGTTAGCAGCCATGATAGGAATGCCTCGATAGTGTGGATCCTCTGTACAGTTGTCGGGGAAGTCTGGCACATAGTTTCTAAATATAAAACTACGTTCCAAGTCAACTTCTGAACGACTCTTAAGTGTGCTGCGCTTTGGGCGGATCAGCACATCCTTATAGTCTAGTCGTACTTCGTTGTCGATGCGCATGTTTACCTCTTACTGACCTAGACGGTCTTTGGCCAGCTTCTTAAGCCAACGAGATCTGCCAGCAGCTTTTGCTTTCTTACGCTTCAAACTGGGCTTTTCAAAAAACTCACGTCCACGCAGTTCTTGCATGATTCCGTCTTCTTGAATTTTCTTTTTAAACTTGCGCAGGGCAAATCCTACATCATTATTGCGAACTTCTACTTTAAGTCCTCTAACAACCTGTTCTTGTCTTTTATCGTGTTTGGACACTGTGTTCTCCTATATTGACCAAAAAATCTAAATTATAAATGTGCTGCTTACTAATATGATTATACACGCTTTTTTCGGCATTTGTCAACCAGTAAGTTTTGCTTTTGCCTATCATATAAGCCAAAAGATCTCTAAAAAAGTGAGCAGTGTTGTCAACGTCAACAATCACTAAATCAACGCTTTTAAATATTCTCAACACCCATTCCATCTCAGATTCGTCATAGCGATCTCGGTCGTAGAGATAGATGTTAACATCACCTTCGAAGTGTGTGAGAAATTTATTTTGTAATTCGTTCTGTAAATCTTTGCTGGGGTACAACAACAGTATTTCAAAACTATCGTTATACAGCTGGTCGGGCGCTGTAACTATGTTAATTTTATTCAAAGCTTACCTATTTTTTAATCTATTGAATAGAGTACGTTCGTTTTGTTCGCCGTTCTGACGATAACCTTCTTCTATGTAGTTATCTTCTTGGGCGGGCTCTTCCCACGGTAAATGGTCTATAAGACCTTTGATATAAAGATTCTTGTAGTGTTTAAGCGTTGTGTCAGGGTTCGCGTCTTTCCATTGTGTTTTGTTAAGAACAAAAGCAGCGTCCTGTTCTTTGGTTTCATAAGCAATTCTGCGCTCACGCTCTTGGCTTGATTCTTCCTGTGATTCTAAATTTTGTTCTTTTTTTTCGACAAAACTTTCTGCTACTTCTAGAACAAGATCTGTAGATGAATCATCTGGTGTATGAATCGGCTCAGCATCTAGGTCTTCTTCTCCGGCCACAGCCATTCGCTCGGAAGTGTCTCGTCCTTCTTGTCCGCCTCCAACTTCGGTACTAGTGGTATCGGTGTTAGGCTCTTGCTCTGTTTTTCTGTCAACTTGATCTTCCTTGTGTGCTACGTCAGCATCTGCCCTTGCCTGATCATAGTCTTTTTTCTCCTGCCTCAGTTTACGATGATGCTCAAATGTAAATTGACTGGCTATTAGTAGGAGAACTGCCAGTGGGTCAAACACAAATATGATTATAACTATGACCCAACGAACTGCTTCTTCGAGAATATCTTTGTCAGCGTCAGTGCCATAGACAAACTCTGCAATATATTTTACTGGACCTACTTCTGCTTCTAGCTTGCGGTATTCTGCTTCTAGTTCAAACTTGCGATCCATCATCTGATCTGTTTCAGCTTGCGTAGTGAGTATGCGTTGATTCTGTTCTTCTAACAGGGTCTGTAGACTGTTGGTGTCATTGGCTTGCAGTTGTTGTCGCAGATTGTTTATAAGACTGTTTGAGGCTCTGACCTGTTGATCAGCGTCTGATCGTAGCCTACTTACTTCTTCTCGTGCTGCTAGAACAACTGCGTTCTGCTGTGCCTGTTGTATTCTAGTTAACCATTGTTCACGTTCTTGTGCTTTGGCATCTTGGTACTGTTGAAATGCTCTGGCAGTAGCAGGGCCATAGTCTCCGTCTACTGCTGTGCCTACCATTGCTTGAGCACGTTCAATTTCGTCGTTGTTGATAAAGTTGCGTAGTCGTTCTAGTTCTTGATCTATTTTGGCTAACTCTTGTTCAAACAGTGCAGTCTGTTGCGCAATGATTTGATTCTGCTCGTCGATAGCAGGTTGTATACGATCATATGCACTTTCAACACGCTGTTGTTCTAGATCAATCTGCAGTTGTAGTTGATTGGTAACACTGGATCCTGTGGTTTCTAGTTCTACTATACGCTGTTCGGCTCTTAGTATGGTGTTTTGATTGCGATCAATTTCTGCATCAATACGCTCAATCTGTGCAACGCCGTCAGCAGCGCCAGCAGTTTGTTCGATATGAGCTCTGCTGAGAAATCCGAAGATGCCCATGCTGGTGATGAACATCAGCACCACCACTGCTAGTACTAGATAAGATTTCAGCCACCATGCTGCTTCACGCCAGTAGCGATGCAACCATACTGCTGTGACCAATTTGCCTACTTCTAGCACACCGCCCATGATCATAATGGGAATAGCAGCCGCAGCGAAGATGGTCATAAGACCTGCTACACTGTAGTAAATTGCAACAGCACTAATTGAAAGTGCTGTGAGTAGTGTTAGTATACCTATAAACATTGTTAGTTATTTACGCCTGTGTGATGTAGTGATAATATAGGTGTTTATTCCCACCGATAAAAAATGTGTGCGCCGATTCTGCCTACCAGTTGAAGCTCACTGGCCCAATTAGGACTAACATACGTAGCGTGATAGTGTGTAGCACCTTCTGTAAGTCCGCGATATTTGTTGTCTTCGATTACGTTCCATGCCAGCATCTGTGATTGTACCCACATGTCTGTATCAGTAGGAACATCATCCTTGCCATCACAATACCAACTGAACTGGCACTTGTGAAGCACCATATTGCCTGCACTGTCTTGAACGCCTTGTTGTACTACTGCACAAACAGTATCAGGATAGCGTCGGTCATTGGTACGATTCATTACTACATTGGCTACACCTGCACGATCAGCTAGGTTACTGCCACGTGCTTCATGATAGATGTTCAATGATAGACAATAGTGCTGAGGATATTCTTCTTGAGTGAAAAGCTGAATGCTGGGTTCTCTAGCATTAGCACTGAGTGTTGATGTCAGCCCCAACAGGATTACTGCGATAAATTTTTTCATTCTTTTCCTTGTTTTGTATTTAAGTTAGATTTCTATGCTTAAACTGTGTGTTTTAGTTTCTACGCATTTCCGCAATGTCTTTTGCGTCTTGTTTTTTATCTGCGAACACAGGAACCATATTGCTTTTGTGCATCGTGGCAATTCCCAGCAATTGCCGCTCGCCACTGTAGGTCAGTGACTCTTTAGCTGTGCCGTGACCAGCTACATTATTACTCAGCTTTACTGACGACTTTGTTTTGTAATCTGGGATCTCATTAATGCCTACACGCTCTCCTTTGGCGTTGGTAGGCAGTGTTGTTTTACCTACACCCATTGACTTGAGCCAAGCTTCATGTTCTGCCTGTGCTTGAGAAAGACGCTTGTTTTTGCTGGCTTTTTGCTTGCGATTGTATTTGGTTGTGGTCAGATACGGTCCCACCATGGACATTGTCATAGAAAAACTCCTGCTGTTATTTTTATATAATAGCAGGAGTTTGATCACTTGTCAAGCTTATTTTTGATCCATAGGAACGCTGCATACACAGACAGCGCCCACGCAGTTGCGACTGCTATATCAACTGCGTGAGATCGCATGTTGTAGATAAATTCTATTCCTACTTTTGCTGTTTCCGGATCCATGTTGTTACCAGAACTTTAGTTTCTTAGCTGCTTTTTTAGCTGCATCTGCTGTGGCTTTGGCTGCATCTTCTGTTGCTTTGGCGGCTGCGTCTGCTGCTCGTTTTGTTTCTGCTGCGGCTGCGTCTGCTGCTCGTTTTACTTCTTCTGCTTTGCGCTTTGTTTCAGCTGCGGCTGCTTCAGTTGCTCGTTTTGCTGCTTCTGCTTGACGTCTTGCTTCTGCTTCGGCTGCGTCTGCCTGTCGTAGTGCTTCTGCTGCGGCTTTGGCTGTTGCTTCTGCTGCGTCTTTGGCTGCTTCTTGCGCTGGCCTTGTATCTACGCTGACACTCAGGTCAACATCAACCCCAGCTAATAGTGCAACTTCACCACTTATACCTACAGTAGCAACACCATCATCTATAGTTGCTCCGCCGCCAACTTCAGCACCTGCCTGAACACCGATACTTGCACCACCAGTTGCAGCGCCTCCATTGCCACTGCTGTCATAAGCACTGGTAGTATTGTCAACTCCTACACTTACCCCAGCGGTTGCACCAGCATGACCTGATGCGCCATCTTTACCGATTTGAGCACTTGCACCAGCACTTGCTCCTGCTTCTGCGTGAACTGCGGTTTCGTTCTTAACTGTCACATCACCAACTTGCTGACTTATGGCCACGCTTGCTTCTGCACTGGCACCAACTTCTGCGCCCACTTCAGCATAAGCGTTATCACCACTTACACCTGCTTGTGCTCCTGCACTTGCATGTGCTTCTGCACTGGCGCTTGCTTCAACAGTAGTATCACCGTAGGCTGCACTTGTGCCTGCTTCTGCACCAATGCTTGCTTCAGCACTTGCTGCGGCGGTTGTGTCGGTTACTTCTGTACCTGCACTTGCATGTGCTTCTGCGCTGGCATGTGCTTCTAAGTCAACGCCGCCTATAGTTGTTTCTGCGCTGGCGCTGGATGAACCGCCTATGCTTGCCTGTGGATTGTCAATGTCAGACCCTGCGGTGAAATCATTGCTAACGCTTGTAGTAGGACCGTTGTCCTCTTCTTCGTCTTTTTTCTCTACTTGATCTGACATGAATTCTCCTTTACTTGTGTTCTATCAGTTTTGCTGCTTCGTATTCATCTTTATTTACCACACCCTCTTCGAGCAAACGCTCGCGGTTCTTTTGATGCTGCGCTTCAGTTAATTCTTTTGCTCCACCGTAGTAGGGAACACAGTGTCCTTCTTCCATCATAATTTTGGTTATGAATCTGCCACCGTCGTCTATAAAGTCACCCAGCACACGGCCAAACTTACCCTTCATGTCAGTGCCATCTTTAGCAACCTGTGTGCGCAGTACGGAATACTCGCCCAGCAGTTCTTCTAGTCTCTTTTTTGCTGCTAGTCCAAACAGTTTTTCCACCGCATCTTTGGTTCTTGATTCTGGTGTGTCAATGCCCATGATACGAACACGTTCGTTGTGTATCCATATGCCAAAGCCTAGATCGATATCTACATCTACTGTGTCGCCATCTACAACTCGTAGTACTTTTACTCTATATTCATACATTTATTTTGCCCTCTTGAGTAGTGTAGGGCCCGCAGGCCCTACTGTATGTTATCTATTGTATTTGGGTGATCCCCAAAGGTCTTTAGCGTTTACTCGTATAAAACGCTTGTCGGGTTCGTTAGGATTAGGATTTGATATAGTAAGAACTACATTCTTACCTTTTGCCCAAGCAGCACGTTGATTAAACATACGTTCACCGCTGGCCAAATAGTCTTTACGCATTGCTTTTTTCACGCCATTGCTGACATTACTGTGTTTTCCTTGGCTTATAAAGCCTTTGCTGTTGCCGCCTTTTTTACCCATTGAGGTTCTCCTTTGTTAAAAATATGCCCTCACTTATTATAGTAGTATTTATTGATTTCAATAAAAAAGGGCCCGAAGGCCCTTGATTGTAGTATGGTTTACTGAGTTCAGTAAATTAGAAGCTGAAGCTTACACCAGCGCCTACGCTGTTTGTTTCAGCGTCAACGTTGTATGTGCCTTCTGCGTATACATTTAGACCATTGAAGTCATATGCTACACCAGCACCAACATTTTGAAATGCGTCCGCATCGTCACCGTTTACAAACGCTGTAACGATCTTATAGCCTGCACTTGCTTCATAAGCAACTACTTCAGTAGCAGTTGCGTAGGTCACAATGCCACCAACCGCAACGTCAGCAGTTACACTATAATCTGCTCGTACACCCACTGTGTAGTCTTCGCTGTCGACGTTGTAGTCTGCTACACCAGTAACAGCACCTGCACCAATGTCAAGTGTATAAGCAGCCTGTAGATTTTCAATGTCACCAATGTCAGTAGTGATGTCAGTGAATCCAACCAGCACTGCGGCTGCGCCAAATTCCACAATCAACGACTCGTGGTCGCTTGCAGGGTTTGCAATAGTATCGCCGCCTACGATTTCAAAATCATTACCGATAAAAATGTCACCCTGATCTCCAAAAGACACAGTAACAGCATCAGTTGCTATGCCAAGTTGCCATTCGTCAACAGTCAAATTGCCAGCATCAACTGATTCAAGATTGAATCCGCTAAAAGCAAGGCCCGCGCCAGTATCAGCAGTTACACCAAAACCCAGTGTGGTTTCAGCTACATAGTTGCCAGCTGTGTTTTCAGTAATTTCAACGCCAACTGAACCACCAAGTTCTGCTGCGGTGGTTGTGCCTGCTACGAATAGTGTGGCTACAGTTGCCATAAATAGATTGCGCATGTTTTATTTCCTTTTTACATGTGTTAAACAGTAAAGGGCAAGTTCGATGCTTGCCCTTTCACTATTATAGTTATAACAGTTATCTGCGTTTAGTCAATCGTTTTGATTGTTTACTGGGCTTTTCAGCAACAATGTCGGTTAAAGTGTTGCGTTCCAGCAACGGTAACACTGCTGCTTCTGATTGACTGCGGTTCCATTTGAACTGCTTTTCTGCTTCTTTAAGCATGTCCTCTACGGCATCGTGTCTTGCTATAATGCCGTAGAGCATTCGATCTATTTCAATCCAATTCACTTTTTGGATTCTTTTTCCGCCTTGGTTAATTTGTTGTTCCAAGTGCTGTTGCTGATACCCAGTTCGCTGGGCATGGGCTTGGTTTTTCCTACAGTAACTTCGCCGCCTTTTTTGAGAAACTGCTGAATCAATTCTTCATCTGTGTTCTTTTTTGGTTGATGATTCATTGCCATAGTTTATAGGCCGCCTAGTAACTCTTCTAGTTTCTTTTTACTCTGTCCACGAACCTTTGCAGCTATAATGTTCATCAATACGTCAATTGCGTCTTTAAGTGAATCAGTCATTATATATTCCTTTTCATTCCTTTGATTAAGGTATCTGCCATGCTGTGGTTAACATCTGCGTGGCCTTGCTCGTCTGCTCTCACTGCTATTACAACATCACGCAATGTTGCGTCATCTGCTAGATTATAATAGTCACGAGCAATGTTGGGTGCAGCGATATTCTCTACTCTGCCAGCGTCAATTTCTTCCAGATAGTGAGTATAACTTACCACTGCTTGATCTTCAAAGTAGCCTACCATTCTGTGTGCTGTGGTTGGGAAGAATACGTAAAGAATAAAATAAAAGTGCCAAAACACAAACTGTGCAAATAGAATCAACAGTCTTTCAAAGCGACTTGGCTTTGCGATCTCAACAAAGATCATAAGATGCATACGCTCGTTTTCTGCTTCTTCTAGCAGCGTTTTGATCCAGCCACGTTCGTCTGGTGCTATGTTGCGCAGGCTGCGTAGGTGCTGCCACATACCTGCTACCATGCCTGGAACACCTGCCACAGTCTCTAGAACAACTGCACGATGTCCATAGCGTTTGGCGAAGAATGTGTCCGCGAACCAACGAAAAGTCATTGTTAAAAAATAAGCAACTCTATCACTGAAGTCTTTGGGCTGTCTCATACATGTTCACCGTTGTTTGCGCGGCCGTTGTACTTTGCGCCTGCTGTTACTAATTTGTTTACGGAAGTTGGGTTGCGATTTGCTTCACGGAATGTGATAGCAGTGATTGCAACTCCGCTGATCAGCAGTATGTGAAACACTGCACTGATGCCAAACGCAACAAAGCTGCCCAGCATAGCAGCAAAGAGGCCGCTCCATACAAATGCTAGACTTTGAAATACCATATGGGCCGCCATAGGGTCTAGATTCTTTAGTAGTGAGTTTTCGATAGTCATTACGCTATCCCACATCTCTCTAGGCATAGCAATTACAGTCTTCACTGTGGTAACTATGCCTACTGGCTTTGCTTTTCTGTTCATTGTGTGTTCCTCTGTATGTTGTATGTATAATATATAGCATACAAATAGACCAAAGTCTACTTATATAGGTGCGTTAAAGTGTAGCAGATACTTACAGTTTCAGAGTGGTGCGTTTTGTATCCCACTATTTGTAACCCAATGTCCTAATCCTAGTTTAACGGGCACATTCTCTTACCCAGCTGATAAAACTATGTTAAACCTTTTTGCCGTCTGTAAGTGTAAGTTGATTCTGTTACTAGGTTCAACTTACAAAACCCTCACATACCCTTAGGCTGCTATTGCCATCTCTGGCGCTCTATTTGCGTTTGCATTTAGAATGTTTGACTGAATAACGTAGGTCAACACGAATACCTAAAAATAAGTTTTTAACGCCCGTCGATCCCTTTCGCCCCCGGAGTAAAACACACATTTATATATGTGCTTTATGGTGGAGGCGTTGGCCTTCGAAAGCCAAGTCCGGTACATCAATCACCTATTCGTGATTAAACTATAAGACAGTATTATTTCCTATAGTATTCCATTCTACGACCTTTATACCAACCGTTTGGTATCTCGCCGCTCGTGTATTTATTTTCTTTTGTTGTTGGATTATAGATCCAAAAATTTCCATAAACTCCAGACTTTCTCTTTAGCCTATCTCTTGCTTCTGTAATCCTTATCCATCCTTCTTGTATATTATATACGGAAAAAACTCGTTTGTCAAGATTGAATCTCGAAGTATCTGTAAGATTTTCTGGAACACACCAGCATTTGTCTTTCATACTATTATTTTCTTTTTGATATTTAGAAACTTTTTTGTATGATTCCTTATAGACATCAGGGTTGTCTCTAATCTTCCTTTCTTTAGATTCGTTAGCTTTTTTACTAAGATTTACAACTTCAGGGTCGCCCTTCTTAAATGAAGTTGATCGAAGTCCACCTCCTTTTTTAGCACCTTTTAATCTTGCTGCTTGGGCAGCAGGCGCCTTATTCCAAGTACTCCATCCTCCGTCGCCTTCTTCTATTTTAAGATTAGCCCATTCGTTAGATTCGACAATATTAAAACGGTTGCTGTATTCTATGCCCTTTTCTTTAATAACATCTTTACTGTCTGTTATTATTAATATTTCTGTAGAGATATCAGCACCGTGTTTTTTAAGATGATTTGTCCATCGTGTACCACTGCCTTTATAAGTATATGGGTCAGCAGATGTCTGACCTAGGTATTTTAATCCTGTTTGATTGTGTGTTTTTACATATAAATAATATGTCATTGCTGGAAATCTCCTTTAGTATTTTTAGAGTAGTTGGGACTGCCATCCGCGAACTACATTATTATTTATCTAAAAGAGTTATTTTTGCCCGGTACCGCCCCCAGGTCCAGAATGTGTCCACGTTGTTTCAACGTTTACAAGTTTATTTATACACTCTTTTTATGATTTGTCAACTATTTCGATCTGCTCTGGTGTTTCCGCGATCTAGATACCACGGATCTAAATTCAACTGTCGAGCAACTTCTGCCGCTTGTTCTACACTGTTACAGCTGGTGACCATATCACCTTTGCGGCCTCCTATGCGGATTCGCCACAGTGTCTTGCCCAGTGTGGTAACTTCTTCATATACTCGAAAGTCTGTTCGTGTTTTGGTAACCATTGTATTTTCCTACTCTATGGTTGGTTGATATTATTCAAATCGTTCTACTACGCTGATAGAATGTTTACAACGACCGTGAAATTGAAATCCAGTACAGTCGCAGGTAAAACCTTGTTCAGTAAGGGCAACTGTGTAGAAACTGTCCTTTTTGCTGCCAGCAACACTCCATTCAGTGCCTAGCAACAGATTGCCTTTGAAGTTCCAGTCTGTGGGTTTCAAGTAGCGTTTGGAGTATTTCTTAGACACAGTTGCCCTCGCTTGCTTCGTTCACATCGTGCTATCAATATAACAGATGTTTAGAATTTGTCAAGCAATTATTTGTGTTTTTTGTTCCATGCTGCTTCAAAGCCTTCTAAATGAATCTGCGCTTCGTGGTTTCCCCAGACACGATTGAAGTAACTGTTTTCCATTTTGCGTATTTCTTGTTCTGGCCAGCTGTCAGGTACAAGATGTCCCTTTACCATCCAGAACAGTTGATTGGCCCATTTGCGCTCGTTTTGTGTCATACAGTATTTACAACACAACTGTTTTATTGCGCTAACATTACATTTCGTTCTTGCGTTCTTGGATTTCTTTGCGGCGATCTTTTGTAAGTTTGTGTAGATCTCCCAGTGCCTTGCGGGCTCTGGAAGCTGCGGCCTTGACACCCTTTTCTTCAAAAGACTGTGCTTCTTTTAGATAGTTGTTGAAAGCGAAAATGATCTCATCGTGTGTGTTTGTTGTCATGCTGGTTCTCCTGTGATGTGTTCGTAGATTTCTTTCCAGTTCAAGCACTTGACCATGCCGTCCAGTACAGGTTCATTCATGTTAAATCCATGCTCAACCAGTATAGGCTTCAAGCCAAACTTCAAACCAGCAACTGCGTTTTCATACTTGTCTTCGATCCAATAGCGTCCTGTGCCTTGATACAGTTCCAATGCTTCATCCTTGTCAGCACCAGTGTCCAAACACATCAGGTGAGTAAATGCTGTGGGTCCGAACAGTTTCTCTAAATTCATTTTACGCAGTTTGTAAGCACTGTCATCAAGGCTAAGACTGGTAATACAATGAAACACATAACCATGTTCTTCATGCAGTCGCTTTACATAATACATAGCATCACGCAGTGCAGGTAGAAAGCCAATCGCAGCACTCTCGTTGAAGATTTTTACTTTGGTCTTTGCTTCTGACTTGGAGATATCAAACCGTTCTGATAGATCATAGTAGTGATTACCGTTTAGAATTTGATTGTAACCGTGCTGTTCCATCCATGTGCAGAACGCATACTCCCAGTTGAAAAGTACGCCATCCGCGTCTGTCAAGATTACTTTGTCGTTTGTCATATTGAGCCTTTCTAATGCCTTATTGTGTTACTATAATAACATAGACATTAGAGTTTGTCAACCTCTACCTACCTGCTGAAGTGCAGTCACTGCCCATGGAAACTGTGGCAGGCTGGTTCTACTGCCGTTTGGTCCCCATGCTCTAGCACCTTCAACATCTATATGAGTAAAGGTGTTGTACAGTCCTATACCGCCTATACCCTGTCGCACAGCCTCTTGTATGAACTGCGATCGCTGTGCTTGTGTAAAACTGCTTTGTACAATATCTAAAGCGTTGCCTCTTATGTGAGCACTGCTTTTAACGCCGCCTACTCTTTGGTTGTATTCCGGGCTACGATAGGCGCTGGTCACAGTGAGTTGAATGTTCATAGCCTGCGCAACTGCTATTGCTTTTTCTGCAAGTTGTGAATTGACTCTACTGTCTGTATGGGGAAGGAATACTAGCCATTCGCCGCCTTCTGCAGGCGGCCCTGCGCCTGGACCTTCTTGTGGTTCTCCGCCAGCCGCTGCTTGACCTGAGGGCAATGCGCCTGACTCACCTGTGACAGGACTTATTCCGCCTATACCGCCATCACCATATTCAAATGGGTCATTTCTCGTAGACGAGCCGCCCGCGGCTGCTTCATCTGCTGCGCCTTGAATTACCGCAGCGGCTTGTTCGTCGCTGACAAAAGGCATAGGAGCACCTACAAAGATATTACCTGCTATGCTTTGAACATTGGCAACATCTCCGGCCCAGACAGTGGATTGGTTTTGAACAATTGTTTTGGCACCGCATATTCTTAAATCGTTGTTTCTATGAACTGGATTTCCATAAACAAATACAGATGCTGAACCTTCTGCTGAAGCAGGATTACAATGCGGGGCTGCTGGACACAGTGCATCAGGAAAAGCAGGATCGCTGTATTCGATTACATTATTACCTTCAATGTATACTGTACGAGGGTTTTGTGGAATTAAGGCGCCGCCAGCATGTGTGTTAGGATCGTTTTTAACTGCCCATAACTCTTCAGACATTTAATCTACCGAGGGTTCCGCAGGACCTGCAGACGGAACACTAAAAGTAACAGCAATAGTATCAAAGGAACTTACCTCAAAGTCATCTTGGCTACCTCCAGTCACGTTACTAATTGAGGAGACAGTTCCAGGAGGTGTTGTAGGAACAGTTCTGATTGCAGGAGTAAGTTCTCGTTGAATTGCTTCTTTGGTTAAATTGGTGCGTGTTCCGTTGGGTGCTACTTCAATTTTTTCTGTACCAAATTGTATTGTTACAACACGGGGCGTCCCGTCGGCGGCGGGGCGGATTTCTGCTGTTTTTAAATTTATCTCATCTTGCAGTCCTTGTTTAGAATAGTTTGTACCCATTCTATGCGAAGACACAATTTCTCCTGTCTCAGTGTCTCTAACAGTAAGTACTAGACTATACATATCATTACCAGTTGCTGGATGCGATTTTGTAGACCGCGATGATGTTAGAAACTCAAGCGCCATTAATAAAATCCTAAATATGTAGTAGGCAAAACGTTAACAAAAAGTTTAAAAGACCTTTCGTTTACTCTAAATGCTTTTGGCATTGACGCTCCTTAGACTAATATTCCTGTTGTGCTGCTAACATACTGTTTTGCCATTTCTGAATCAGTCTTGGCAACAAAAAGTGTAGCACTTTTATTTATACTGATTTTAGCGTCAGGATTTACAGTGAACGCTAGGGGTCCTAGACCAATGCCTTGAGCTGTGGCCATAATAGCCATTGGCTTTTGAACTGTGATGGATGCTGTAGATTCTTCTACCATTCGTGCTACAATTTCTTCGCCTGCTGTGGTTTTGATAGTGACTGTGTCGCCTGCTCTGTATGGTGTTTCGATAATCATAATGTGTGTCCTGTTCCTGTATAACCTGTTTCTTCGATATATTTTGCTAGTTCTGTATAGCCGCCCACTTTGAACCCGTTTACTACAATCTGAGGTACTGTCTTGGCTAGGGGAAATGTTTCTAAAAGCTGTTCACGTGTGTAGTCCACGTCCAGTGTTTTGTATTCGTAGACATAGCCCCGTGAGTCACATAGTTCTTTGGCTGCTTTACAATAGCCGCAGCCTGGCTTTCCGTATATTAGTATCATAGACTGAATCTTTTTTGAATTATTTCTAATTTCCAGCCCGTTGTTTTTCCTTTTTTAGGAATAGGCCAGTTTTTTTGTATTTGCATTTTTAGTGTACTCCAACTTAGATTGTTTTTCTTACAAAATTCTACTGCTTCGCCGCCGCATAAAATATGTTCAACGCTTTGAGGTGATGTTAATTTATATGTGTAACTGTTTTTGTTACCTTTGCCAACTCGTAATTTTGCCTTGGCTCCTATTAAGTCCTTTGTACTTTGCTTCTGTGTTTTGCCGTACATAGGGTTTCCAGAACCAGTATTTAATTTACTAAACTTCTTGCGTGTTTCGTCGCTGTGACGTTTAGGCCCATAGCCTCCACGTTCTTTCTGCAGGCGCGATCGCAATTCTCGTTGTTGCTGTGCTTTTTCAATACCATAAATTTCTTCGTATGTTTTGCCTCTGTGATTAGGAGGACGTGCATCTATACAGATATTAGATAATATTCCGTCTTTTTCATATCCCTTTCTGTCATAACGCTTAATCAACTCTGATTCTATATTATACGCTAAATCTTCATCAATGATATTTTCAGCAATATACTCAATTAATGGTTCATTACCAGATGCACGTATGCTAGCAATCTTATTTTCTTTATAAACATTCCTAGTTTCAGGAACGTCCCATAAGTGTGTTTTGGCTCGTCTACCTTTGCCTTTTCCGATATAAAAGGGTTGACTGTTTCTTGGGTCTACTAATTGATATACATAATACACGCTATTTTTCTCCTGCTGTATATATTTAGCAAGAGACTGAGAATAACAGTTAGGTATTGAATAATCCTCGGTTTGATTAGAACTAGCAGCAAAGATAATGTGTTCTCTGTGATCTTTATATGGGGTTATGTCTACTAGTTTGTCGTCTTTCCATATACTGTGCCGTATGGCTTGTATAACGCCAAACCCTTTTAAAAAATAATAGCCAATTACTTTCTTTCCGCCATAGATAGTGGTATGTGTTTTAACATTATTATGACAGTTGTTGTAATCGTATGCCGAGTGTGCGTTAACAACTACAGCGCCAATCCAGTTGCAATCAAGAGACTTTGCCATAGAACGCATGTCATCTTCAACTGCAACTGGATTGTTCCACATTAGAGGCTGAATCCTTTGAATGTGTCACTGCTAACGTCCTGTTTAGTGCCGCCAGAAACGTAAGAACTTATCTGTGTTTGCTGAGGTGCCACTTGTACTTCGCTTCCGCTAATCCATTTCTGTGTCCAAGGCAGCGGATTGTTCTTGATAGTGTAGGGGCTTTTAAGATTTACATTGGTCATGCGTCGTGTACAGATCCATTCAATGTATTCACTCAACAGTTGTGTGTTTAGGCCGATCATGCTTCCGTCTTTGAACAAATATTCTGCCCAAGCTTTTTCTTGATCTACTGCGTCGATAAACATTTGAACGCAGGCTGCTTCTGTTTCAGATGCAATCTTTTCAAAGTCTGGATCATCCTTCTTCAGTATCTTGAGCAGCATCTGAGTTGAAGCTAGGTGCAGGTTCTCATCACGAGCAATCAACTTGATGATCTTAGCATTGCCTTCCATCTTCTTAAGTTCAGCAAACGCCCAACTACATGCAAAGCTTACATAGAAGCGAACACCTTCGAGAATGTTCACACTCATCAATGCTAGCCACAACAGTTTCTTTAATTCATAAAGATCAACCACCACAGTGTTACCGTTCACAGTGTGTACGCCTTCACCTAGTAGATTGTAGTAACTGGCCAGTTCAATTAGGTCGTCGTAGTACTTTGAAATGTCTCCTGCACAGTCTACAATTTCTGTAATGTTCATCATCTCGTCAAAGATCTTGCTGGGGTTGGAATAGATGTTGCGGATGATGTGTGTATAGCTTCTGCTGTGGATGGTCTCAGAGAACGTCCAAGTGATGATCCAGTTCTCTAGTTCAGGTAGGCTTACAATAGTACCAAAGCTTTCTGCTGGTGCTCGACCCTGTACTGAGTCCAACAGTATTTGACGCTTGAGGTTTGAAGTAAAGATATGTCGCTCATGGTCTGTGAGAGCCTTAAAGTCTTTGGCATCTTGATAGATGTCTATTTCCTCAGGACGCCAAAAGAATCCCAACTGCTTGTCTGTTAGTTGATCAAACTGTTTGTACTTCAGTGTATCATAACGCTGAATTGTTGGGCCACCACTTGGATCAAGGAACGCCTTTACTGTAGTATGGTCTACTGTGTTGGTGGTGTCAAATACACTGCTCATTATAATAATCCTTTGATTTTAATTGTTAATTTTAACACACTGCTCACAGTGTGTCAACATTTATATAGTGCAACTTTCACATTCGCCGCCTGCATCCGCTGGGACAGCGGGCAATTCCTGTACGCTGTTATCAGATATCATTTTGTCTGTGTCCAACTCGCCTTGGCCATCGTTTGTTTGGAAATAATAAAGCTGTTTTCCGCCTAGCTTGTAGAACAACAGTAGGTGCTGTAGCATAGTGCTGAGAGGTATTTTCTCATCTTCGTAGTACTGTGGATTGTAACTGGTGTTTACACTGATGCCTTGATCAATGTATTTCTGCAACACTGCCACGATCTTTAAATAGCCTTCTGGGCTACGCTGATCCCACAGTAGATCATATTTGTTCTTGAGCTTTTTAAACTCTGGCACTACCTGCTTGAGTACGCCATGCTTGCTCTGCTTGATTGAGATTAGACTGCGCGGTGGTTCAATACCGTTGGTAGCATTTGCAATTTGCGCACTAGTGTTATGACTAATGCATCCATTTGACAAGGTATAAGTTTCGTTGTCAGTTGAAACATCCCAAGTGTGTTCTGTTCCTGCGTCTCTTGTAATACGTTTAATTTTCATTTTAATAATTCCTCTTTTGTAATTGAACATTTTCCTTGTTTTGACACGTTATCTTCCCAGGGAATAAATTCTAAATTTTGCAAGCTTCCTAATAGCGCAGGATCAATTCCTTCAATAAATCCTCGAGATATTGAGAATTTATGATCTAGATGATAGGCGTTGTTGATACCTGCTCGGCCTCTTTTTTCATAATTCACTAATAAATTTAGGTCATGTTGATTAGTATATTCCCAGTCATACGGGTTTGCTTTCATATTATCTCCTGTTAGCGTTAATGCTTATAATTAACGCTAACAATATCGTCATCTTCTAATAAATCTTTAACTTCGATCCATTCTTTTATGTTATTTCGTAATACAAGAAGTTTGTGATTATTAGTAAATTTATATACCGATCCGTCTTCTAATTCAATTTCTGTAACAGATTGAGGGCCATTATAATAACATTCATATGCTATACTATCTGACAATTCAACTGGTTTAAGGAATGGAAATCTCTGACCTATCATGAATTTTTCGTGAACAGTGTTAATATCAATTTTTCCGTAATCTTGAATAACTTCGGCGAGCGTTACAACTGTTCCATCTTTTAGCCTCATTTCATTTGCCAAGCTTTGACATTCACTAGGCATCAGTGCCATCAGTGTTGAGTTGCGGATGCCAGTTGTCTTAAGCTGTTCACGCAGACCTTGCCAATCCATGCGTTCTTGATGTGGTACTAGTTCGTCCAGTGCTGACGCATAGGTTTGATTAGGTGTGATGCCTAGGCCGTACTTGGTTTCAGGTGTTCCAGGGCAAGCACCAAATTCTACTGCAAGATCAGCACTGGCTTTGATCAAATAGTAACTCCAAGCTTCTGCCCATTCGTCAATCAGTGCTAGCCCTTGTGCGTCAATGTTTTGATAGCTGAGACTGTTCTTGGCCATCCAGTAAGCAAAATTGATAATGCCAATGCCCAAAGGTCTACGCTTTTCTGTACTAAGTTGGGCAGCTAGGATAGGATAGTTTTGATAGCTCAACAGTGCATCTAGTCCACGTACTGCTAAACGACATACACGCTCAAAGTCTGCTGGTGTACGAATGTTGCCCCAATTTATTGCTGACAAGGTACAAAGGCTGATAGCGGCGCCGTCGTAATCTTCTACCATTTCGTCTACATAGTAATATTCTTCGTCTTCGTGTATATCAATCTTGTCCTCAACAATTTCATATAGCCAATCATCTTTCATTTTTTATATCCTTTTAATTTTCTAAGTTTGAACATTGACAGTCCTGTTGCGTTTGATGCTTCTGTCATTGAACCGTATTCCACATTATCGACTACAATAGACTTTGAGAACGAATTATCGGAACCGTACATTGCTTTGCCGGGCTTGCCCTTGCTTTTCCATTCTTTACAATCATATTCTACATTTCGATTATTCGTTATTTTTTTGCACTTATAGCCTTTGTAATGCTGTTTATTTCCTCTTGCAACAGCACTCATTGCTGAAGGATTTAGATTATTTTCTTTACAATACTCTAGCATATTTTCTCGAACTATTGTTGTACCGTCAGGAGTTGTGATTTCCCACGTGTCAATTTTTAATTTATGTCTGTTATGATCGCCCCATAACTGCTTTCCTTTGTGAGGACTAGGTTTTCCTTTTTTTGCTTTAGATATCCTATCATAATATATTTTAGCTAGCTCTGGATTATCGTGATGGCTCCAGCCTTTTCCAGAATAGTTATGCAGATTATAATACTCGCTACTATTTGCAGCATCAACATTGCATAAAATTTCTTGTTCTTTTGAAACTGCTTCCTCTCCAGTCATATTAGAATGTAAAATTTTTCTAGTATAATTATGAGGATTTTTATCATAAATCTCGTTAAAATAATTACTAGATGAAATATAGCCGTCACACATTGTTCCGTAATGCGACCCGATATATTTCATCTTGTCTATTTTTGATTCCCACATATAAATAAAACCTTGCTTTTCCATAATATTATACCTTTCTGTATAATATTATTTATCCTTATGTACTTTTTTGCCGTTAAGTTTTTCTTTATCAAGTCTAAGGATATTGCTAACTGATTTTTTATATTCTAAGTATTCCTGATACTTTTCTTTTGGTACACGAACTTTTCTCCTATGGGCTCCGTCGTTTAGATCGTTCAACGGCTTGGTAGGCAGGTCAATTTCTGCGCAAAGATTTGATTGTCTAATAGGAGCAATTGACGGAATAAAGCTGCCGTGACTGTTGGCATTGTCTACATTCTGTAGATAGATACGACCTGTGTTCTTGCGCTCTTCCATAAAGCTGCTGAACAAGTCAATAGCTTTAATAGTCTTTTTGCGCAGTTTGGTGTTGCGTTCAGCAGTTTCATACAGTTCACGGAACAGATCTTGATCCGCAAAGAAAGCATCATACAGCCCAGGAACATCTGCAGGGGAAAACAGTGTGATGTCAGCGCCCTGTATCAGTCTTTCATAAAACAGTTTGTTAAACTGTACGCCATAATCCATATGACGCACTCGATTTTCTTCTGTGCCTTTGTTGTTCTTCAGCACCAACATATCTTCTATCTCATAGTGCCATATAGGGTAGTAGATAGTGGCTGCACCGCCTCTTACTCCGCCTTGACTACAGCTTTTAACAGCTGATTGAAAGTGCTTGTAGAAAGGAATAATACCTGTATGGTAAGCATCACCTTTGCGTATAGGTGATCCGATAGCACGGATGTTGCCGCCGCCTATGCCAATGCCTGCTTTCTGACTAACATATTTGACAATACTAGCGGCTGTGGCATTGATGCTGTCTAGGCTATCACCTGTTTCAATTAAAACACAACTTGAGAACTGACGCTGTGGTGTACGAACACCTGCCATAACCGGTGTAGGCAAGCTGATGTCATGCTGGCTGACAGCATCGTAGTAGTCCTTGACCCAGGTTAGCCTTGACTCTTTGGGATAGTTGTGAAACAGTGTGGCAGCGATCAGTATATAGCATACCTGCGGAGTTTCAAAGATTTCACCACTGACCCTGTTCTGTACTAGATACTTGCCGCGCAGTTGCTCCATGGCCACATAGGTTAAACTTTCATCACGCTCATGTTTTACAAAACTGTTGATGCGATCCCACTCTTCGTCTGTGTAGTATGAGATCAATTCTGGATCATAAAATCCTAGATCAGTATTGCGTTTAACTAGGTCTTTGACAGCACAAGGTTCAAACTGTCCGTATACTTCTTTGCGCAGGGCATAGTTGATCATTCTCCCGCCTACATATTGATAGTTGGGATTTTCTTCTGAGATAAGATCCGCCGCAGCTTTGATCAGTGTTTCTTGAATCTCTTTGGTAGTAATACCGTTGTAAAACTGTATCTGACTCTTGATTTCCACTTCGCTTGGGCTAACTCCAGTTATGTCATCACAGGCATAAAAAACAACCTTGTGTAATTTTTCAATATCTAGAGGCTCTTTGCGCCCTGCTCGCTTGGTGACTTGAATCATTTTTATTTCCTTGTTCTGTTGTGTGATCTGATATTTATTGGAGTGATGGCATGAGGTACTGGTATTCAGAAACGGTGGTGGTGGGAACTTGGCTTCTGTGAACATGCGTATCTCCGGCTGGGCTGACAACCCTATCATCAATGAACAGTAAGTATTCTACAGATGATCTTTGTTTGTCGTGTGTAATATGTATCTCGAATCTGGCAGGAGTAAAACGGTCAGTTAATTGTAAGGTGTAGCAGATCGCAAGGATCTTCACGAACACACAATAATTATTTTCCTTGATTATTTCCCACGGTGCAGGCCAGGTACTTTGAGTGTAAGGGTCAGCAGCAATGCTGACCTCTGGGGCACGATTGAATAGGTCAATTGTGTCCTGTATAGGGTCTTCAGCCGTCTCTAGTGCAGATCTGAAAGATCTCCAGAGTGCTAGACGTTGCTCATATGTTTTATCGAACATTATTATGTTTTATATTTCACTGTGTAAACTAATTCAGCTTGGTCGCTGCTCGTAAAGTTTAACACCATGATGGACACTGTGTCAACCACTGTGTCGCCATTTTCGTCAGTTATCTGTGCGAAAAATCTTAGATTTTCTTGGAACAACACATCGCCAGTGTAGTCATATTCATCTGTAATATTGTATGTGTTGTTGTTAGGATTGACTACTAGATTTAGTGTACCGTTTCTCGCAGCGTCTACTTGACTACTGCGATAGAAGTAATCAATCACATAGCCTTTGGCTGAGCCAAGTGCTGGAAGCTTGAACAGTCTAGTAGCTTCAGAATATTGTCCCAGTGATATTCTGTGTGAACGGTTTATCTGTGTTATCTGTGAACCTTGTACTTCTGTGGTATAAGGAACGTTGATAATAAAATTAGCATCATAGCCCAACAGTTCTGCTCGTTGGAAATAATCGTTTGTGCTTACGCCGCCAGGGCCATTGAATTGAATAATAGGATATCTGTTGTTGCTGGGACTGCCGCCATCGTTGCCAACATTGTAATACTTGTTGCTGTCACTGACATTGTCAACACCAATGTAAACAAAGATAGCATGACTCGCAACATCATCAAAAGTGCTGTTTGATATTTTGTTTTGATAAGGACCCGAAAGCTGACCGCTGACGCCTAATACTGTGGTTTCGCCAAACACTATGCCTGCCCACAGTGTTTTGAATTCACAGTTGTTCCACGTGTTGTTGTTGATGTCTTGATTGCTGATCACAGCATAAGCATAACCAGATACTGATACATTTTCAAATGTGTTGTTTTGTGAAGTAACTGCTGTGCTTAGTCCTGCAAGCAGTACAGCAACATTGGACCTAGCAACTGTGTTGCCAATTTGCCATGTGCCCACGATCTTTATATTTGTAAAAGAACTGTCTTTACAGCTCTGTAATTCAAACGCTGGTGAGCTTTGTGTTTGTATTGTAAGATCTGATATTGAAATTTGTCTAGCTTGATTTAGTGTAGTGCTGACTGCATCGCTAGCATAGCTGCCTACTGTGCTGGTTTCATTCACAGTTCTAAAAGCCACATGATTGCCAGTTATAATAACAGTTCTGTCTATGCCAGCGCCGCGAATAGTTACAAACGGCGGAAGGAATACAGTGCTGCTAATTCTATATTCGCCTGGCTCAAATATCAATTCCACTCTGCTCAGTGCTTGACCTTTGTTGGCTGCGTTGAGGTACAGTTGATCAACAGCACGTTGAATAGCCACTGTCTGATCAAGTCCATCGCCTAGAGCACCAAATGCTCTTATGCTCACACGATCATCTAGTCTTTCCTGTAGTGTTCTCAGCACAGGTGTGTTTATTGTAGTACCAGTTTGAATATTGCCTGCGCCGCTCTTGTATGCGTAGGTATCAGCAAATTGAAACAGATCGTCGTTTTCGCTTAACAGTTTGGTATTGCCTACTAGGGGAGCACCTTCTGACACTGCACCGTTACCGATGAACAGTTCCTGTGTGTCAATTGCCCATCCCAGTTCACCTGAAGCCAGTTGTGGTAGACCCGAGCCTGCTTGTTTTCTACCTCTACGAATCTGTATTCTTGAAATTGATACGACAGCCACGTGTCTCTCCTACGTTATTTTTAGTATTTATCTATTTTTGTGTCCTATCACATCTGCCAATAATTTAACTTTCGTTTGAAAATCTTCGAGATGTAAATCGAATTTCATTCGATTTACCCACCAGCATGTTTTGGTAAATTTGAAATGTCAACCATTGCTCTAGCAGCATTTATTTTAGAAGGGCGGCCGCCGGATCCAAAATATTTCATCCACTCTTCAATTTTATGAAAATCGTCTATACTAACTGATTCTACAAACTCTCTATCTTCGTGTGGATAGTGTCTTACATCCTTTTTAGCATTTCGGCGAAATGAATTATACTCTGGAGTCTTAACAGGCATTATGCACAATTCTTATAATAATCGTATACTCTGTCCCATGCTTTTTTTGACCAGTATTCCCACTCGTCGGGCCATACATCAAATTGTTGATAGGTTAGATCACGACTACACATAAAGATGTGTCCTTCACGGATATCTGTACCGTGTACTTCATTATGTGCAATACCATAAAGAACAATTTGTAATCGATAGTCTTCAACCCATTCAGGCTTCTTGGGTTTATTAGACTGCTTAAAATCCATAATACTGGCATTGCCTTTGTATTGGCCAACTAGGTCAGTGGTGCCTGCGTAGATGCCTGGAACATACAGTGGAACTTCACTGCCCCATATCTCATCAACGTGAACCATAGCTTCGTCACGTACAACACAGGCCATTTTGTATGCCTGCTGTGCATAGGGATTGCTGCCTGCTGATTCTGTCCACACACCATTGTCTACATAATCTTCAAGATACTTGTGCATTCTAGTGCCAACACCAGCAGCTTCAGTGGTAATCTCTTGTGCTTTGGCATGGCCTACTCTGTTGCGCCACTGTATCAAATGTGTTTGATCTTTGGTAGCACTGAGAATAGTAGTAACACTGGCTACGGGCGCTCCACCAGGTGCAGCGTATCTTCTTTTGCCGTCAACTTCAACTCGTTTTAATTTCTCGTATGTATACTTGGGTTTAATTAATGTCATAGCACCATACTAACACACTATCATACTATTGTCAAGTTAAAGTTTGTCGCCGACATCAGTAGCACTCTTTGCCATACTGCCCACAGTGTCACTGGGGCGACCAGAGTTGCCAGGCAGGCCCTCTACGTCATCTACTTCACTGGTCTTGAATTCGATCTTGTCTTGATCAAAGTTGGTGACCAGTGCCTGTAGGCGTGGATCTGCGTCATAGGCTGCTTTGAACACTTCGTATGTGAACTGTCCGCGGCCTTGATTCTGTAGGAAATTATCGAGTTTTTTCACAGATAAAGCGGCCACTCCGGCCGCTTTTTGTTGTCTCAGTATACCGTAGATAAAGTCTGAATCTATACCTTCAGTTACTTTTTTTTTGAGTACTGAACGCTTTCACGCTTTTCACGACCCATTGGTGCTTCACCACCTGCGGCTGCGTCTGCTGCGCCAAACTCGTCGTCGCCGCCTAGATCCACTTCCATTTCATCGCCACCTTCCATGTCAGTGGTTGGTTCCATGTCCATGTCTGCGTCGTCTGCGCCCATGGTGTCCATAGGCTCTGCTTCACCTGTGAGCATACCAACACCCTGTGTAAGTGTTTGACGTGTGGTTTCCATTACACCATACATTGCTTCAAGTGCAGGCTTGATTGATGCTGTGAACGCTTCTGACTTTTCTGAACCCATCTCATCACGGATAGCATCTGCCAGTTCCAGCATTGACTCTGTCTGCATCTCCGCAGTGTCTTCCATCCAACCAGTAACACGATCAACCATGTCCTTAGCTGCCATAACCAGTTCAGCTGAATCTTCTGCGCCTTCGTTTACTCTGCGCACTGCTTCGTCAATAGCATCTACGATGCTGTCGTCACGCTCTGATATTGCAGCGTTCAACACATCTAGGAACATCTTGTTCTTAGCATAATCTTTGTTTTGAACTGCATCAAAGCTTTCAGTTGTTTCTACATTAAACACTCGAGTGCGCAGCTTATTACGAGCATCCATTAGTTGCTCAGTAGTAAAGCTGTCAATGTCAATCTTAGCGCCGAATCGCTGTGCTAGACTTTCGTTAAGCTTCTTGGCAGTTATTTTTGTAAATTCTCTAAGGTTCATGATATCTTCCTGGGTGAAATATGTTAATATTATTTATCAATTGTCAAATATAAAACTGTCAATTCTATTGCGTATTCTAGTAGTTTCTTCTAGAGCTAGTTCTAGTCTGACTTTTCTAACTTCTCTACTAGATTTGTCACTTGAATTTTTGATCACGTTGCGATAAAATATTGCGTCGTTGTGGTGCTTGTTTAGATCTCTATCGTATAGCATAACCTGTTTAGTTACATTCTTGCCCTGTGCTAGACTCTTAGCTATGGCCACTGCGCTGCTTTTGAACTGTGTCTTTGCTACTTGACTGTTGGCTTCGATGTCATAAATCAAATAGCCTTTTGAACTTTCGCGAATCACATGATTCTTAATTCTTACGCTGCGTCCTTTGACCCAAGGCATAGCACCATCTTCGAGTCCGCGATTAACTATATCTTCTAGTTCTTTTATTAGAGTATTAGTAATCATTTGTCATCACCATAATTTGATTGTTGTACATCACTTTAGTTAGCACGCTTTTACGAATTAGATTATCAATAATGACTTGTTCCCTTTCTTGGAATTTATTTAGAGGGGTAAGCCCATTAACTGTTTCTAAAAGAGATTTTTCCTCGTTGGTAAGGTAAATCGTAAAATCTGTTATGAGCTCATTTAGTTTCATTGTTGCTTGACCATTACCTTGTCGCCGGGCTTGATGCCTCGATCAACAGTGCCTTTAGTAGTTTGGTCAAGTGTTAGGTTGCCACGATCATCTTTGCTGATCGCTCCTGGCTTGGTTGGATCTTTGGGAACTATGGTTTTAACTTTGGACTTGGGATCCACCAGTACAGTTTCCTGATCATCGTCCTTTTCAATCTGTAGAACCTGCTGGCCCATTACTTCATATATTTTCATATTCTTTTTCCTGTACCTTTGCGCTTTGTTGGTCTAATTGATCTGCGGCCCACGTTTAATCTTTTTAGTTTTTGTGTTGTAGGTGATGTTCTCACAGTTCTTGAACGCTTGATGTCTGTGGTTTTTCCTTTTGCCCTGCGTGTCCTTTTTAGTGTGTTGCTGGCCTTCATGTTCTTGGGTGCGTTACAGGTAGCAGCTTTGGCAACTACACGTCCTTTTCTCGGGCCAGTGGTACAGCGATACTTGCGCACTGTGTGACCTTTGGTACCTCCGCCTTTGCCATGTCCAAATACAGTTGTAACACCTTCTATCAGTTCACGCAACCACATTATCGTTTCCTCGCAGCACGGTTCATTGATTGAACACGACGACTGGCTGGATTTAATCTTTTGGTACGCTTGGCTTTCTTTGCCAATCGTTTGCCCAGTCTAGATTTAGTTCGTTTCAGTGTGACACGTTTTTTAATATCAGGCGCTGCGAAGCACTGTGCTATTTTAGCCACTATGCGTCCGCTTCTAGGGCCTGAAGAGCAGCGATACTTGCGCACCACCTTCTTGCCTGAGCGAGCCCAGGTCTGGCCTTCTTGTATAGGTTCAATAAAAAGATCACGTAATAACATAAAGTTATTTATCGTGATTGTCAACTCATTAGTATTACTACGATTGTTGATAGTAGGCCAGCTATTACTGTGCCTGCTGTGCCTATCAGCACTTTGGTCATTGAGTTTTGACCAACTTTGATATCAGTATGTATTTCTTTAAGCGTAGTTTCTACGTTTGTAAGGCGATTGTCGAGGTTTACGTAGCGTAGAGCGCAGAGGTCTACGTGTGCTTCTAGGCTTTCTTTTTCTAAAGAAGTTATAGTTCTAAGTTCTGACATCGACATCCTCTCTCGATTAAAGTAAACTCTGAGTTGGCCTTTAATAGTGTGTTAATCAATGCCTTGGATGCCTAATACAATTTTATTTATCATCTATTTCAAATTTTATGTTGGATTTATGTGGATTTTGGGTAAGAAAAACTGAATTATCAAACTGTACAGTTTCGTCAAGTTGGTCTATTATGGGTATGAGATTGAAGTCGCTGTTTAGTAGGTCAAGGTCCAGTGCAGATTCATATTCTATTTCAAAATCAAACTGCCAAACACGCTGTTTGTTTTTGTAGTCTTTGCCCAGTCCAAATTTCGCGGGTGAGTCTGTTGTGATCCGTGGTGACCTGTTGTAGGTTGGGTTTACTCTTAGACCTATGGTCTGTAGAACTGTTAGGAAGTTCTGTTGCTGTCTAGCAGCTTTGGGGTCGTCTCCACGACGAGCTCTTGTTTCTGTTATGTCAACCAGTGTGTATAATCTAAATCTCATACAGTATTTAAAGTCATAAAAAAAGCGCCACTTGAAAAGTGACGCTTTTTCTTAACTTATCTAAAAAATTATAGACCTTCGAAAGTTGTTGGTTCTGTAACAGTTACAGTTCCGCCGCCACCACAAGTATAAACACCTGTAGCAGTTAGCGAACCAGCTGCTGTATCTAGCTGACGACCTAAACGGATTGCGATAGTATCTAGTGACAGCGCATGGCTTTCACCAACGATGAATACTTCTAGACCAGTGCTGATAACCTGAATCATCATACCAGTTGTACCGATTTCTTCAATAAACTGTTGTGCTGTTGCTGCTGTTAGTGCAACTGTATCATTTGCACCACTTAATACAACTTTGAATAGTGAAACTGCAAAGTTTCTTTGAATAGTTCCTAATGCTACTGGTGTTGGGTTTACACGAGCAAAATCTCTTGTTATTGCTGTTGCCATTTTATTTCTCCTTGATCTCTAAATGACCAGCCCATTACTCTATGGACTTTTATGTAATTATTTATCATCTAGACAAAAAAGTTTATTGTTATCGCTTTTTTTTGGCTCTATCGTGTACTGCTCTGAGATTCTGTACATAAGCAGGGCCTGCCTGTACAATATCATCTATCATTTCAATCACTGGCATATAGGCTTTGAGCATCTCAGCACTGACTGCGTTGCCGGCCTTGGCTTGATCTAGAAAGCGTTTGGTCAGTGCCATGTTCTTAGCACCCACTAGATATCTATACAGTGCTATGTCTGCAGGCGAGGCTCTTATGTCAGGTGTTGAGATCTGTGGTTCTGGATCAAACACATCTGTCTTCTCTAGGTTCTTTACCGCAGCGAATTGTTCAAAGTCAGTGATAATATCACTTGATCTCAGTTTGGCACGAACTGCGAATATCAAACGTGTGACCAACAGCTTGCGTTCTTGTAGGTTAAGACCTGCAAAGTCGTTTAGGCCACGACGAATGTTTTTGTAGTCTGAGTTGGTAATTTTAAGACTGCTTTCAATTTCTACAAACAGTTTGGTAATCAGTGCAGGCTCTTTGTTCTGTGCTACACTGTTGATGTATCTGTTGATAGAGGCCACAGGCAGTCTTGTTTTCTTTTTAAGTTCTATCGCACTGTCAGGATCTTTGAGTTTGCGCTGCGCACTGTCGTTGCCCACGAGGAAGTAAACAAAATTGTAAAGGTCAGTGCCCATGATGCGGTAATATTTGTAAGATTCAAACCCAGCAGTCTTTTTACAGTATCTTTGTACTGGTAATCTAAACTGCGAGAACTGACGCATTGTTTCAAGAGCCAACAGAATCAAGTACATCCTTTCGCCGCAGTCAGTATAGGTCAAACGCTGACTGCTACCATTGTCCTTGGTCATTCTTGATTCATGTAGGTCTTTGATAAAGTCCATTATTTTGCCAGTGCTAACAGCTCTTTGAACCGATCCGGGGTCATTTCTGGCTCGTGATCTTTTGATTTTTTGTTAAAAGGAATTCCATCATCGTCAACACCTTTGTTTCTGATTCTAGTGTTGTGAACCATTTCGTCGTACACAGCTTTGATTGTTGAAAACTCGTTTGCACCCGAGCCCATTTTGTTTAGCAGCTCTGCTAGTCTTGATAGTTGAACATAGTCTACATCGTTTAGCATTCCGCCGCCGCTGTCTGACATATCAATTCTACGCTTCAGTTTACGAGCCATATTACTTGCTGCTTTTTGCTGCTGTGTTAACTCGAAGTTGCTGCCAATATCTTTTTCTGTAATTTCATTTATTTTCATCGCATATTTCCTAACAATTGTTTAATTCTATTTAGATGTTTATCAGCTAGACTTTCTGTTTTTACTAATTTAGTTTGAAACGTCTTGTCTTGTTCTAGATCCTGTAACAGTTCTTTACCACCATCGGGCAGTTTCGCTAGAATAGTTTCTACGCTGGCTAGGTCTTTACCTGTAGCGCCTTTGCCCAAAAGTGTTTGCGCTATCTTGTCCATGTCGTCTGTGTAGAACTTGCTCTTCTTGCCATCAGGGCCACGTGTCCATAGTCCTTCATAGGGGCTCCACAACAGGCCCTGCTTTTTGGCTAGGTTGGCCAGTGCTATCTGTTTGTGTACACCTTTGTAGGGCGATCCTTTGGGTATGTCGTGTATGTGAAACTTCTGTGCTATTTCTGCTTTGGGCACAGTCATGATGTCTACTTGTTGAGCACTGTCGCCTGCTGTGGTTCTAACGTGTACGCTTACACCACTCTGCCCAGTTTGAAATCCTGCTTGATCAAACAGCGCTCTCAACTGTTTGCGCACTTCCTTAGCGTCAGGTGATTTAAAATGATTTGCCAGTGCGTCAGCATCCACGATCATGTCAAGGTCGCCGCTCTGTTTGCCTGCTATTGGTGTAGCACCTGATCCTATGGGCAGAGCCTTGGCACCTACCTTGGTCAACACACTGTTGACCTGTTTCATGATCTCAGGGATCTGACTGTGATCAAAAGGTTCCGCGTCAGAAAATACATTGCCGCCTTCACTTAGTATCATTTTTCTTAGCCTCGATTATCTTGCTAATTGAACGGCGAAACTTTCTAGGATCGCCACTCTTTATGCTGTTGAAAAAACGTCTTTCCAGTTCTGATGCTGTTTCTATGTCATACAAACTGTGTATTCTAGTTAGAAGGTTGATACTGCTTTCGATAATATTATTGGCAGTAGTATCTACAAAATGATCACTGTCACGCTTGCCGTGTACTGTGTTCAGTTCTTCTAAGATACTTCGAGTTTGTTTTTTCATATCTATTATTCCTCAAAAGTATTTAGCGCAGCACAGTTGTAGATTATTCTTTTCGTATCTTGTGATTATAGTCGGCAGCTTGTTTGATTAGACTTAGATCCACTCCTGCCAGGTCACCAGTGTGAACTATGGCTGCGGTGTCTTTGGGAAAGCAGTGTCCGCCGTAGCCTCTTGCCTCAGTGACTTCTGTGTGGCTGTGACCTATCCTAGAGTCCTCAGCAATCATATGTTTGACCGCGGCATAGTCAACACCAGTGCTCTCACATAGATCATACACTTGATTGAAGAACGCAACTTTGGTTGCTAGGAAACTGTTGCGAAAGTATTTGGCCAGTATCAGTTCTTCTGGCTCTGCTATCTGTGTAATAAAATTAGGGTCATTGAATGCTACACGGAATACACTGTGCCAGAAGCCTACCTCATCGCCGCCCATGTACACATGTCTAGTAGATAGAAAGTCTTCAACAGCACTGGCTGCTCTTAAAAATTCTGGACTAAAGGCCAGACGATGCTGGGGGTACTGTTTTTGTATAGCACGCCAACCTTCTACGCTAACAGTGCTTTTAATTAAGATAGGAACGTGGTCTGACACTAGCCCTATTACTTCTGCTATGTTATCAAAGTTACATGAACCATTTTGGTGTGCTGGAGTACTTACACAGATAATTATGCCCTGTGGCGTACCAAAGTCTGTGTGGCCTTTTGCAGGATCATACACAGTTACATCAAACGTGTCTTTGAGTGCTGCTTGGTGTGCTTGTCCTACAAATCCGTAGCCGGCTATGAGTATGTTCATTGTTTACCTTTTAGAAAATAATGTGTTATTATAGCAATAACTAAGATGCCTGTCAACACTAACCATATACTGATAGCACTGTCATTCAGTGTGTCTCTTATCCACGTCTTGCCCATTACAGTCTGAACTATAATTATTGCAGGAAATGTCAGCATATAAGCCACAAGAGGTGCTGTGAGTATTTTTATAATCATACTGTACTTATGCTTAACCATTGGTAGGTATGCACAAATCCGCACGGTGGTATGCACTAAAAACGGACAATTTTTGTTGATTTTGCATCTGCATTGTGTTAAATATATAGGTAATGCTGCGGTGCAGCGTTATCACACATATATAGATAGGATAAGAAAGATGACAACTATGGTTGTAAATGCGTTTAACTGGGACGGCTTTTCCAGTTGGTTTAAGAATTACAGACAAAAGCTAGCTCAGAAGAGAACCTACAGAAATACACTAAAAGAACTTAGTCAACTGTCAGACAGAGAACTGTGGGATATTGGTATCAACCGCGGCATGATTCACAGCGTTGCTATGGAAACTTATTTTGACAACAGAGGTACAGCATGATGTGGAATCGTATCGTAAAGTTTTTCGAACGCATGGGTCGTGCTAGAGCGGCTGCGGAATTTGCTAGAATGGGTCGTCATGACCTTGCGAAAAAAATCATGCTGGAAGATAGAACTGCGTAATAAACAGTTGACAACACTAAATAATTTTGTTACAATAGTAACACATTCACACACACAAGGAGACACACAATGAATGACATGACCAAACAATTTGAACAGTTTGCAGAAATGATGAAGGCATCTATGCCACAGGTAAAGCCAAACAAGAACGGCTATGAGATTAGAACCAAGGTTCTTGAAATGGCCAAAGACAATGTATGGCAGGATTACTTTGCCAAGTGGAATGCTTTTGAAACTTCAATTACCAAAGATGGCGACGAAGTTGTTACTACAGTAACAATGCCCGAAGTACCAGGTGCCGAAGCTGTACTAGAAGCCGCAGAGAAGTTTTATGCGTTCGTAAACGTGAACAAGTCTAAATAAATTATATAATTATTATTTTACTATGTCCAGGCATAGCCTGTTATTAATTAATCAAAAGAAGCCCCTCTAGTTAACGCTAGGGGGGTTAATCGTTTTTACACTTATCTTTCTTGAAGATTGCTTATTTCTTAAAATGCACATAGAGATCATTTACGGTGGTGCCAAGACTGGTAATACGAATCTGACTGGTTCCGCCACGCTTGGTATTTTCAACTGCCTTGGCATCGGCGGCATTCTGATCTGATACACCGCTGTTAACTGCTAAGTCGTCGCCGGTAGCGTTGGTAAAGAATATATAAATTTCCTTACCGGGAGTGATGTTTGTGTATGCAACGGTAACTGTTTCGCCTGTGATATTAGCGTGAACATACTTGTCTGTTGCCATATCAATTGTGAGGGTCTGTCCACTGCCAAACGATCCTGCTTGGCGTGTTGCCAATGTAGTATTGGTTGCCGCAATAGTACCATTGCTGTCACGAGCCACTACCTTGCTGGCTGTGTTGTTAGTGGTAGCATCAACTGCGAATGTGCGAGCAGTTGCTCCTGTGTAGGCTCCGGTAGCAGTAATATAACTGCCCGCACTCAGCGCCTCACTCATAGCACCGTGTATGATTCCGCCTACCCACAAGTCTTTTGCTACGCCAGCGCCGCCTGATGTTTTAAAACTGCCTGTGATAGTTGATGTAGCATCAGTGTCGTTGGTAATCTGTGTAGGCGCCGCACTGGTGATCAACTGTGTGTCTTTGTCAATGGTGAATACAACTGCCTCGCCACTGTAGATTTTAACGCCACCGCCACTGAGTTCAAAGTAATTGCTTACGTTGCTGAGTTCTAAGTCACCTAAGTAGATAGTAGACGCATCCATATATAAATTGTTAAACGGAGCCTCGGCACTGCCCAAGTTGCTGTTAGCATCTGCTGGTAATAGGTGATTAACCACTACACCATCGCTGGTAAACTCTGCGGCTGTGACTACATTGCCAAATGCTGCTGTGCCATTGGCTGTGACATCAACTACGATCTTACCGCCTTGATTAGTAGGACCTTGATCTTCGGTTGCTACAAATGATATCTTTGCTGGTCCAAATGTTTCAAAGGTTGAATCGGTCGCTGCTTGTCCAGCGATGCGGAAGAACACTTCACCGTCTAATACCTTCGTAGGACTAGCCACTGTGCCATTGTACCTACGCCCTACGATAATAGGATAGTTGTTGTTGGCATCATGATACACTCTGTTGACCGTGCCGTTATTGCCAGTGGTGTGCAGGATAACCCCTGTTTGATCTGGTGGAAATGTGTCGCCTGACTCGTTGCCTATAATCTCAAACGCACCTGCTGCTGTATCTGCGTCAGGCACCAACATGCGAATCTTTCCTGTTGACAACACTGAGAACACTGGCTCAACAGCCAATGCTCCCTCAACGTCTGTGATACCATCGGCCACAGCGTGAACATGCAATTCTCCCACAATCTTAACTGTGCCTGTACCGTTACTGGCAATAACCACGCTCTCATTCTCATTAACTGACGATAACACTGCCACTGTGCTGCTGTCTACATCAGACGCTGTGGTGGCAAAGAAATCTCCGAAACTGAAACTTAATCCTGCCGAATCAATAGTCAGTGTTCCGTCTGAAGCAATAACTATGCCCGGTCCAGCTTTGATGCCACCGATGGTTGTACTGGTACCTGGCAACAAGCGTAGAGCATTGTCAGTTACAGTTAGAGATGGGCCGGTGTTGAGTCTTAAAAACTCTCCGTCCATATTAAATGCCTGCCCGGGACGTATGCTTCCTGCTGTGGCATCTGTGGCCACTGTGACTGGAATTGGGTTGCCACCTGGAGTAACACCGTCGCTGATCTTGATTTCTCTTGTAGCATCGTCGTAGAACAATCTACCTGTGTGTCCTACATAGTTTTCACCAGTTACAGGAGCACCGTTTCTGCTGAGAAAGAAGTCGTAAATGGCCATTTTTAATCCTTAGTTGTCCAACGGTTCGTCGTCTGACATTTCTTGTTGCATAACACCAGCATTTTTCTTGATAGCATTCAACTGTTGATCATCATCGTCATATGCATTAGGCATACCTTCTGATCGTTTCATCAGTTCTAGTTTAGCCTGTAGTGGCGGGATCATAACTTCGCCTTCGCCGTCTGGACCGGGGTCAACATCAACTGGCTTCATTTGTTGTGTTGAAGAACCAGACTCAATACTGTCTAGTTTGTCTGCCAATTGTCTTAATATGTCTGCCATTTTCATAATAGTTCTCTCTTTATAATCCAAATCTTGTTTTTTCGGCATCGAAGTTTTGTTCTACTTGTTCTTGAGTCAATGCCGTGGTGTATAATCTAACTATAGGTATATTGCCGTCAAAGTAAAAACTAGTATTCCGCTTGCCTATAGTAGTATTTATATTGCCGTTAACTACACTATTTTGAATGCTACCTGTCAGCCAAGGAACATTACCACTAGCATCTGTATTTTTATACAGTTTCAATCCACGGGCGTCCTTGTACTAATCCGCCTGTGTTGGGATTGTCGACAACTGCGTCGTTGTTATATTGTGTAGGCAACTGTGTGATATCATATGTTGCTCTAGGGTTTCCATCCGCTGCACGCTTTGCGGCTGCCAGATCAAGTTTAGCAATCTGTCTGAGTTGTTTGGTTGCTAGTGTTGATATACCATTTGCTGCCATTATTCAAATCCTCTCGGGTCTTTTACTCTGATGTCTTTAGGATCTTTAGGACCATTTACGCCGCCGCCTGCCAGTGTTGTTACTGAATCTACATCACTTACAATCTCGTTGGGTGTGTTAGCATAATTGCCAAAGCTTTCTGAATTCAACATCGCCAGTATCTGACGAAATCTGTTGTCAGGCTCTGCGTTCTGTACCACTGTTACGTCAGCATTGACTGTGTCATCGCTGTCCATAGCGTCCAGTAGATCTAATACCTGTCTTACAACGTCAGTAGCTCGCATTATGTTCTCCTATAGCGTATTTATATAAGTACTATACGATGATAAATTTAGATCCATTCGAATCACTGCTCGGTCAGCTTAGAGAAAACGGCAAGTATCGGGTATTCAACGACATAGTACGTGAGCGTGGTGATTTTCCACGGGCTATCTGGTATGGCAAGTATGCGATTAAGAATATCGTAAACTGGTGCAGCAACGACTATTTGGGAATGGGTCAACATCGAGTGGTAATAGATGCGATGCATACTGCGCTTGATCAAACAGGCGCAGGCAGTGGCGGCACCAGAAACATAGGCGGCACCAGTCGTTACCACGTAGCATTGGAGCACGAGCTTGCCAACTTGCATAGCAAGACAGGGGCATTACTGTACTCCAGTGCATACGTCGCAAATGAATGGAGTCTAATTGCTCTAAGCCAAATCGTTCCCAACATTGTATTTTTGAGTGACTCAAAGAATCACGCAAGCCTCATACAGGGTATCCGACACAGTGGTGCTGACAAAATTGTTTGGCAGCACAACGATATGAGCGACTTAGAAGAGAAATTGAAGCAAATTTCCGTAGAGAATCAAACGCCTTGTATAGTATTCGAATCTGTGTATAGCATGGATGGCGACGTCAGCCCAATTTCTCACATTTGCGATCTTGCCGATCGTTACGCTGCTATTACCTATATTGATGAAGTCCATGCGGTAGGACTGTATGGAACGCATGGAGCAGGCTACCTAGAACTGCTGGGTATTCAAGATAGGGTAGACATAGTAAACGGAACGCTGGGCAAGGCCTATGGCGTTACAGGAGGTTACATCTCAGCGGACAGGGCAGTCATAGACGCAATCCGCAGTGTGGCCAGTGGGTTTATCTTTACAACCTCAATGTCACCAGTACTGTGTGCAGGTGCGTTGGCCTCAATAAAGTATCTAAAAGATCACAACGACCTACGTGTTCAGCATCAGGCTGTTGCACTGAAGTTTAAACAGAAACTACAAGAGGCTGGTATAGAAGTATTAGACACTGCCTGTACTCATATCGTTCCAGTAATGATCCGTGACGCTAAACTGTGCAAGCAGATCAGTGATCGGTTATTAGATGAACACAGTATCTTCTGTCAACCCATCAACTCACCAACTGTGGCAGTAGGGTCAGAGCGTCTTCGCTTTGCTCCTACTCCACTACACACTGACGCAATGATAGACGACTGTGTCAGAGCACTTAGAAAGGTACTAAATGAACTTACCTAAAGCACTTTGGTTTACTGCTGGCATATTACTTTTAGGCATTGCCTTTATAGGCGTCTACCTTCCAGGACTACCTTGGAGTACTCCGGCTGTGGGCGCAGCATATTGTTTTTCAAAGAGCAGTGAACGTATGCACCGTTGGCTATACAGTCATAAACTGTTTGGCCCGTTCCTCACAGGATGGCAAGACAAACGTATCTTCCCTACCAAGTTCAAATACTTTATGGTGATTACTATGTGCACCAGTTTAACTGTGATGTGGGTTGGTACAGGTAATCTTGCTGCTATAATATGGACTGGCGGATTTATGTTGCTGTGCTGTATTTGGGGATTTCGTTATCCCGGTTCAGAACTAGAATACCAGCGCCGTGTAGACGCTGGCAAGCGGATTGCTTGGCTTAGATAGTATCAAGATCCAACCACTGTGTCCAGCTGGGGTGTCTGATTTCGATACCCAACTGCTTGCGCTTGCGCACCAGTTCGTAGTAGCCTGGAGCATGTGGCTTGTAGGCTGGACGGATCTTAGGGTTGTTGCCCTTGGCATGGTTACAAGGCGCACAGGCTGTGACAATGTTTTCCCAATGTGTCTTACCACCGTGACTGATCGGTAGTACGTGATCCATAGTAGCAGTGGCCTTGCTTACACCACAGCCACAGTAGACACACTCGTACATGTCACGCAGATACAGATTGCCCTTTGAGAACCTAGGCTTGCGACTCTTGTGCATGTATTCCTTCAGCATGATAACCGCAGGAACACGAGTTTCCCAACTGGTTGATCTCACCATCCAGTCGTCATACCAATCCATTACTGTAACCTTGTCAAGATACATGTAGAGGACAGCTTCTTTCCACTGAATCGCACTGAGAGGCAAGAAGCTTACTGGTTGACCATCGGCATTGAGTAGAAGTGTATCCAAATTTAACCTCCATTAGATAAATAGTTTACACGTAGTCCACGATGCAGTAACATCCGACTACTTTAATGCTGAAGGAGCACCAACAATGATATTTATTAACAATAAGTATACTCGTATTTACAATTCGACAATAGCACATGCAAGAAGTCGTGTCAACCATGGATATACAGAAAAACATCATATCATACCAAAGAGCCTAGGCGGTACAAACAGTGCTAATAATCTTGTACACCTAACTGCCAAAGAGCATTATATTTGTCACATGCTTTTAATACGCATGACACAAGGCGAGGCACGAACAAAGATGCGTTATGCAATTTATATGTTTTCTCGCAACCCTAATAACAACGGCAATCGTATAAAGATGACAGGCATCCGTTATCAATATCTACGCGAACAGTTAGCATTGGCAAACAAAGAACGTCCTGGACCCAATAAAGGAAAAACCCTTTCTGAAGAGACAAAAGCAAAAATAAGTAATGCTCTTAAAGGACGTAGCCAACCTCCGTTTACGGCTGAACATAGAGCAAAGTTAGGACAGTATACTCGCACCGAAGAACATCGAAAATCTATTAGTAATATGCGAAAAAATCAAATTGGCAAACATACACATTCTGAAGAAACAAAGAAAAGGATGAGTCTATGGCAACAAGGCGTACTGAAGCCTAAGATTGCGTGTGAACACTGCGGAAAAGAATCTAACTTAATGAATTATAAGAAATGGCACGGAGACAACTGTAAATTAGTAAAAGAAAGAACAATTCCTAAAGTTACGTGCGAACATTGTAACAAAAGCGTTGATTATGCTAATTACAGTCAATGGCACGGTGATAATTGTAAACACAGGTCATAAAGGTCATTTTCTCTTCTCCTGTATGTGTCCTGTGAAGTTAACACAGAATCAGACCCGTGTCAACCTTTTTACAGTTGGCTGCCGTCAATGAATGTGTTGAGGTCTTCGCCCATGCCAACTAGGCACATCACATCATCCGCAGGGAACTCTATCACTATGGTGAATGTGCTCCAGTCAGGGCTGGTATAGATTTTCCATACGCCGCCTGCGAACAGAGCATCATCTCTCTGCATAATGCCCTCGCCGCCAGTGAAGGGTGTCTCTCCAAAGTCTTGATAGATAAACTGTTCAATTGCGGCGCTGGGTGCGCAGTCAGCCAACATCAGCATGGGCCTGAAGTTTTGTGCTGCGGCCACAGTGGGAATTAGCGAAATTAAGGCTGCGGCTAGAGTATGTTTGAACATCAGTGTCTCCTAGATATAGTAGTACTTATCTCTTAGAAATAATTACGCCAAAAGATTGAGCCTGCTGCTTCCAGTGCTAGTCTGTAGTGCTGTTCAGGCTCTGCCATTACTAGGTCTGTTGAGGGTGAATTCAACACTATCCACTTGGGTCGTTCACTGTGTAGATCCTGCTCTAGGCTGTGCTGTGGCCATGCTGTGATGCCCATGATGTATCTGTAGCTGTGAGGTGTGTTGCCGTCCTGAACCTTTTCCATCATGTGTAGGTCTGATGATATAGACCACGCACTGTTTACTATCATGGTGTTGGCACTGTACCAGTTGTTGTCATGCAGCATGATCAGAGCAGAACCATTGTAGTCACCGCCGTAGAACACAGATCGATCTTCTGCACAGTCATAGCCTTTGAGCACTGCTAATTCTTTGAAACTGAGTTGAGTCTGTGAGTTCAACTGTAGAGCAACTGTGGAGATACTACTGTGTTCTGTTATGAAGCAAACACGATGTCCTTCTCCCCAACGAGGGTGACTTAAAACAATATCTCCGGGCTTTACCAATACAGTTCTCCTAGTTGATCACTTCCTTGTGCCGTAGTCAGGCAGAGGTCCGCCATACTTCTTGCCCTTGATCTTTTTACCGCCCACTGTGATTCGCTTCTTGCCCACCTTGTGCGATTTTTTGCCCTCACGACGTCGAAGTCCCTGTGATTTACAGGATGCTAGAGCACTTGAGCCAATGGCTGAATCTGGCTTTGATGATTTACAGAGGCTGCGAGTGGCCTGCCAATCCATCACATCCTGTTCACGGTTTTCAATCAGTTCTGATACTTTCATAATGATATTTATGCTCAGCGATAACGATCAGAGGGATTATGTTGTGAACTCTCCGTGTCCAACAGAGCAAAGGTAAGAGCTTTTCTAGTGCCTTTGGTGGTGTTGAGAACTACTTCACCTGTCTTGTCAAAATACTCGATTTTGGTTATGGTGGCAGTGTCGCGATTCGGACCCACTAAGATGGTTTGACCCAGCTCTAGATTTAGATTGATGTTGCGCAGTGTACTCATGCAAGTTCTCCTTGTTGTGTAAAATATTTATCGTATCTGCAACGGTGAATAAGTAAAACAAAAGGAAACATCATGAATATCAAAGACATCACAGTGGGCAACAGCTGGGCCTGCAGATTCAAAACCACTACATTCTTAGACACTGACGGTGAACCTGTAGTAGCACCCAAACTTGAACAGGGAGAGGCACATCCAGGCACACCAGGCGAATACACCAGTGTGGGCATCATACTGACTCGCGATGTGGTGAATCAACGTGTGAAGGTCAAAGACACACACAGCACACACACATTCACTGTGGAGTGGAGTGATTGTTGGGACTGTGACCTAATAGAATGGGTTGACACAGCAGAATAACTGTGCTATAACTACAGTATGAAACTTAAACAACAGATGAACAGTGTAGAGTATCTTGAAGCACGCCTCGGGGAAGCTGTGAAGCAGATAGATCAACAGAGAGATCAGTATACAGATCGAGAACTGCGACGTGCGTTCGAACGGATGCAGGCACTGAGTGAACATATCAAACGAAAAATAGTCAAAGGCAAATAGATGGCTCGCTATACCGACCGTTGGAGTGAACTCGGGCGCGAAAGCACTGAACTGAGGGATCAAGAACTGACACAGTTGGCGAAGTATCTGCACAGTTCCAAACTGGATCCGGAGTTTGATCCGGATGATCCGGTATACACACTGGCTAGTGGTGATCCGTGGCTGAGCCTTCCTCAACTCACAGACAGACAACTGTCGCTCATCACAGTGATACTCAGCAGTAGCACAGTGGAGTTTGAAAACACTCCCCTGCGCAGTGCAGCACAGACCTTAGCAGAGCACAGTGAACCGGCGCTGGATCTGTAACCGAGACACACTCACTAGCTAGGAGCAGATAAAATAGGTTCGGTTTGAACACACCGGGAGCAAGCGTGGATATCGATCGAACTCTCGTTGGAGTGCACAGCACAGCACCGAATCACAACCTCAGTTTCTAACCAAACACAGCTACACTGTTAGACCACTGCAGCACCATTGAACTGTTGATCAACCACAGCGGCATTGAGGCGTCAGGCGTGGAGCATAATAAGACTGTTGTTTTAGAGAGAATCCGGTATGCGCAATGGGCGATGTGAAGATGCTGTGGGCACGCCTGCCGGGTTCAGAGATCACGGAGTGAGCAGAGAAGATGGCGCAGCCGTTGAGTATCCTGGCGGTGGGGATTGGTACTTGAACGATCAGCACAGTGAATTTGAACCGTGGCTTGAACAACTGGCGATCAGGGCTGTGCCGCGTAGCATACTGAGAATAAAATATGCTCGGAGAGTACCCCCAGATGGGAAGATGCAGTTAATATATAATTAATAATATGAACTCGGCTATTGACCAACACAGTTATCATTATACGCCAGTGGATCAAAACAATCATATAGTATTGCGTAGTAGAGATCTCGTATTGTTACGTAGACATAGAGCATACTTAGAGAAACCGACAGCACAGCATCGTACCGAGGCCCCGCTGTTGTGGTCTAATCGAACACGCAACTACTATACAGATACTATATGGCATTGAATACACAGGTTCTATAACCGAGTATACTGAAAGGCCCCGCTGTTAAGAAGTCTAGTATATCATAAGAACGCAGTGCTGTGTTGCTTAGTGTATACTATGTGTATAGGCCCCGCTGTTAAGGTGTGTGATACTGCTATAGCATGACAAGAACGCACTGCTGTGTTGTTTCGTACAGTAGCGGACCGGGTAAACAGGCTGGAAAGATCACTGTGAGTCGGAGTGTGTGGAAGTGATCGACGGGTAAA
>Ga0306871_1000049_pt1 | contig 50134 bp, 42 predicted proteins | sample AntRauMeHopE1497_FD_190447 | JGI IMG/M metagenome (GOLD analysis project Ga0306871, IMG submission 190447) | Saline lake microbial communities from Rauer Islands, Antarctica - Metagenome Hop E1 #497 (v2) (version 2) | ecosystem: Environmental > Aquatic > Non-marine Saline and Alkaline > Saline ... | reverse complement strand
GGTTGTTTGTCGCATAAACGTTGCTACTAACACAGCCATTTTGAAAAACAGGCAACCCTCACACTAAACCATCGCGACAAAGAAAGGTGAAGATGAGATATTCAATCGTAATAATGTGCTTAAGCTTGTTGTTTGTAATTAGCTGCACAGACAATACCCAACAAACTAAATCAGCGTCTTCAGATCAACAAAGCCAAAGCGAACAAGAGCGGCCACCTAAAGAGGTTAACGTTGTCACAATTAAGGCCCAGCAAATATCGATGACCAGCGAACTGCCGGGACGAGTTACCGCGTTTAAAAAGGCTGAAATTCGCCCTCAAGTCGGCGGTATCATTCAATCACGTACATACGAGCAAGGGAGTCGGGTTAAACGCGGAAAACAGCTTTACCAGATAGATCCAGCTTTGTATGAAGCCGATTATCAAAGTGCTAAGGCAGGCTTGCAAAATGCAGAGGCAGAATTAAAAATTTCTGAAGCATTGCAAACCCGTTACGAAAGTTTAATTGAAACCAACGCAATAAGCGAGCAAGAGTATGAAAACGCCAAAGCCGATGTAGCCCAAGCGCAGGCTAAAGTTGCGCTGGCGCAAGCTTCGCTTCAGATCGCCAAAATAAATCTTAATTATACCAAGGTGTATGCGCCTATTTCTGGCTATATTGGGCCATCTACCGTAACCATAGGCGCGCTGGTTACCGCGCAGCAAACTGCGGCACTCGCCACCATTAGGCAGCTTGATCCTATTTATGTTGACTTATCACAATCTGCCTCCGACGCACTATATTTGCACGAACGCTTAATGACCATTCGGGCAACCAAGCCAGACGCGCAGTTTGAAGTCAGTATTATATTAAACGACACAGGCACAAGCTACCCACATAAAGGCATTATGTACGCTGCTGATGTCGCGGTAGATGAAAACACCGGCACTATACGATTACGCTCGGTGTTTCCTAATCCTAATGCGGCCTTGTTGCCGGGCATGTTTGTGCGCGCAACAATTGATGATGCAGGCAGCCAAAAAGCGATAGTAGTGCCGCAAAAGGCGGTCAGCTTTCAAAACGACGGTTCAAAATCGGTATGGATAGTTAATCAAGATAACAGTGTGCAAAAGCGCGAGGTGCTCACCAGTACAACGTATGAAAATAACTGGGTCATTCAAAGCGGATTGTCAAACGGTGACGTGGTTGTGGTAGAGGGTACTATGACGCTAAAGCCCGGGGCAAAAGTAACGCCGGTAAGCCTCAAGGAGAAGCCATCTGACATATCAAATGATAATGTATCAAAGGCAAATTCAAGCCAAAAAGATGATAGTCAAGCATTAACAAAAAATAAAGAAGGGGCTTAAGTAATGATTTCAAGTTTCTTTATTTCTCGCCCTATTTTTGCATGGGTTATTGCGCTTGTTATAATGGGTTTAGGAGTGCTTGCAATAACGTCGTTACCGGTTGAACAATATCCAAATATTGCTTCCCCTAAAATATCAATTACCGCCACGTACCCTGGTGCATCGGCAAAAACACTTGAAAATACAGTAACACAAGTTATCGAACAAAACTTAACCGGCATTGATAACTTACGCTATATTCAATCCAACAGTTCGTCGTCTGGACGCGCTAATATTGTGCTTACCTTTGAGCCAGGCACCGACGCAAATATCGCGCAAGTGCAAACGCAGAACAAGGTGTCACAAGCCGAATCGTCCTTACCGCAGGTGGTCCAGCGTCAGGGAGTTGCGGTGTCAAAAGCCGGGTCAAGCTACGCCCTAATTGTGAGCTTTTCCGCCAAAGATAATTCATTGGGACGAAATGAAATATCAGATTTTTTGGCATCTAATTTAGAAGAACCGCTTAGCCGCGTTGACGGTGTAGGGCAAATAAGAACATTTGGTCCAGAGCATGCTATGCGCATCTGGCTAAACCCGCAGTCGATGTACAATTTCAACGTGACTACGCAAGACGTTATTAACGCAGTAAGGGATCAAAACGTGCAGCTTGCCACGGGCCAAATAGGCGGCACGCCAAGCGTTGAAGGACAGCAATTAAACGCCACTATAACCGCTCAATCTTTATTTGAAACGGTAGCAGAATTCGAAGGTATTTTACTGAGGGTGAACCAAGATGGTTCTCAGTCGACCTTAGGTGATGTGGCCCGCATTGAGATTGGATCAGAAAGCTACAGTGTCATTGGTCGCTATAATCGACAGCCAGCCGCGGGGATCGCCATTGAACTTGCGCCAAATGCCAATGCGCTTGAAACCATTGCTGCGCTCAAACAAAGAATCAAAGATTTTGATGATATTCTTCCCGATCAATTGGAAGTTGCCTATCCGGTCGATGTGTCGCCTTTTGTTAAAGCCTCTATTCTTGACGTGGTGAAAACCCTCTTTATTGCGATGTTGCTGGTCATAGCAGTAATATACATATTCTTACAAACTTCTAGAGCAACCTTAATTCCTGCGGTAGCCATTCCGGTAGTAATGCTTGGCACTTTTGCATTTTTATTTGTTTTTGGTTATTCCATTAATGTGTTAACGCTATTTGCACTGGTTTTGGCCATTGGCATGCTGGTAGATGACGCTATTGTGGTGACCGAGAACATTGAGAATAAACTGGAAGCGGATGACGATTTATCCCCAAAAGAGGCTTCTGTAAAAGCCATGAAAGAGATTTCAGGCGCGCTTATAGGCACAACTGCGGTGGTATGGGCTGTGTTTATCCCCATTATGTTTTTTGAAGGTTCAACGGGCGTAATTTATCGCCAGTTCGCGGTGACTATTTCAGTGGCAATGGGGATCTCTCTTTTCCTTGCATTGAGTTTGTCGCCCGCGCTGTGCGCCACTGTGCTCAAACAAGGGAAAACAGAGAAGGATTCAGGTTTCTTTGGTTTGTTTAACCGCGCTTTCAAAAAATTAAAAGCAGCACATGCGAGCCTATTAGAAAAGCTGTTGGCAAATCGCTTTATCTTGCCAGTCATATTCTTTGCCATGATAGCGGTCGCTGCAGTGCTGTTTATTCGTATCCCAACGTCATTTTTGCCTGAAGAAGACCAAGGTAGCATGTTTACACTGGTGAGCGGACCGGTAAGCTCTACTTTGCAGCAAACGGTTGAAAAAAATAAGCTGGTTGAGGACTTTTACCTTGATCAAACCAATGGCGCCGTTGAAGGAATATTCACCGCCGCTGGCTTCAGCTTTGCCGGCAGCAGTCAAAACGTAGGCATCGCGTTTATTAAAATGGCAGACTGGGAGCAGCGCGGCGAAAGTCAAAGTGTGTTTGAAATCAGCAGGCAAGCGGGTGCTGAATTAGCTTCGGTGAAAGACGCTACGATTATTCCTATTGTGCCGCCTGCGGTGTCTGGTTTGGGTAACTCAAGTGGTTTTGAAATGCAGTTGGTTGACTTAGGTGGCTTAGGACAAGCGGCATTAAGCGATGCTATGCAGCAGTTTTTGGGTCAAGCAAATCAAAGCAGTTTGTTAACGGCGGTGCGCTTTAATGGTTTAGCGCCTAGTCCACAATACAATATTGATATTGATTCAAGCAAAGCGCGTGCAATGGGAGTACCTATTGTTACTATTAACCAAACTTTGAGCACTGCGTTAGGTGGCGCATATATTAACGACTTTTTGGAAGAAGGACGCATAAAGCGGGTATACACGCAGGCCGACGCTCAATACCGAATGCTGCCAAGTGATATAGACAGATGGTACGTACGCAGCGCGTCTGGTGATATGGTCTCAATTTCACAGTTTGGTTCGGGTGGATGGACATTTGGTGCCCCCCAACTGACTCGCTTCGATGGCAATTCATCGGTTGAAATTCAGGGCCAAGCCATTCAAGGTGTGAGCTCTGGTGAAGCGCTAAATGAAGTCGCTGCACTGGCGAAAAACTTACCCGACGGTATTGGTTTGCAGTGGACAGGACTGTCATATGAAGAAAAACAGTCGGGCGGACAAGCTTGGATAGTATATTTAATTAGTGTTATTGCGGTATTTTTAGTACTCGCTGCGCTGTATGAAAGCTGGACCGTTCCTTTAGCCATTATGTTAACTGTACCGCTAGGCATATTCGGCGCTGTATTAGCCACATGGTGGGCAGGCCAAGCCAATGATGTATACTTTCAGGTAGGTTTGCTCATGACCATAGCGCTGGCGGCCAAGAATGCTATTTTGATCATTGAATTTGCAAAAACAAGGTTTGAAGAGGGCATGGATGCATATGAAGCATCTGTAATGGCGGCAAAGCAAAGACTTCGTCCTATTTTAATGACCTCGTTGACCTTTATTTTAGGCGTTATGCCGCTAGCGTTTGCGTCGGGCCCTGGTTCAGGCGCACAAAACGCCATATCTATTGGTGTACTGGGCGGTATAACGGCAACGACGCTGTTTGTATTATTCTTTGCGCCCTTTTTCTTCATGTGGGCGATGCTTATTTTTACACCCAAAAAGAAGCAAGATGAAGCGCAGCAAGACTAGTTTACACGGTATCAAGCAGCAATAAGAAAAGCCCGCACAATGCGGGCTTTTCTATATTCAAAGGTAGGACAAGGGTGGCGCTTTATTTAATCACCACTTTTTAACGCGCTGGCCACGTCTTCCAAAAAGTCACTGTCTAATGGCTTTACTCTGCTGCCGTAGTGAGTCACTACCGAACCGTCTTTATTCATTAAGTACTTGTTAAAGTTCCATGATGGCGCTTTACCACCCGCTTCTTGGGCTAACTTAGCGAAAAGCGGATCTGCATTTTTACCGCGTACCGACGTAAGCTCAAACATGGGGAAATTGACCCCATAGGTAAGTTGACAAACCTCAGCTACCTTGCCTTCGTCAACATGTTCTTGATTAAAGTCATTTGATGGAAACCCAAGCACCACTAAACCATCTTCTTTGAAAGTCGAATATAAGGTTTCAAGGTCTGCAAACTGAGGGGTGAAACCACACTGGCTTGCCGTGTTAACAAACAGCACGGCTTTGCCCGCGTAGGCTTCACACATATTCACGGTGTCTTGTGAGTTTAACTTACGTTTTATATGCTTTAGTATATCAGGGCAGTCAGATGCAGAAACGGCGGCAGAAGCAAACACAAGGCCGGCAATTAATAATTTTTTCATAGTAGTTCTCATGGTAAATATTAGGGGTAAAGAGATGCTATTGAAACGCTTGCTATTGCGTTTAGATCATAGTGCTCCTGCTGTAGTAAACAAGCATATCAGGCTATTACATAATATTAGCGTTATATAAACGCAAATCAAAATTTACTATGTCGTCAGTAGTGCGTTAATATAAATGTTGTTTACGTGATTATAAGATCTTAAGCTGTGCGGTTTTCGTCGGGCTGCTAGGCAACATAGTGTTACTATTAAAGAGTCTTGGCCAATTAAACGTGCATTGCTATATTAATAATGTAAAAAATCACCCAAGTTACCGATACCTAGATTAAAATGACTTTTTTTCAACTACATAATAAGACAGAGAATATGATAGAAAAATTTCAAAGTGCTTCCATTTTTTTATGTGCTAGCATGGTGCTAGGCTGCAGCGCAACCGACAGTGCTACCAGTACTCAAAAAAGCAATAGCATAAACACACCTTTTGTGACCGCCACAGTTAATCAAGCGCCAGTGGGTAACGCTGGCTTAGCGTCGGCTAGTTCTGATAATGCCCAGCTTACCATGGAACAAATAATGGCAGATCCAGACTGGCTAGGTCGTCAGCCTCAAGCGGCTTATTTTTCACCAACCGGCGACAGCTTGCTTTATTATCGCAAGCGCGAAGGCTCTGTAATACAAGATTTGTTTGAAACAAATGAAGGCCGCGTCAATGGTGAGCAAGTCAGCATTACGGAGTTACATAGCCACGAATACGATGAAATTATAGATGATAATGACCATGATTTTATTGCCTGGATATTTGAAGGAAACGTGTTTGCGCAAAAACGCGAACAAAGCAACGTTATGCAGCTCACAAAAGACTCAGATACTGCCCATAATCTAGCTTATTTTGAAGGCAGCGGGGTTTCTTTTCAAAAGGGCAACGGTTTTCACGCGCTTGATATAAATTCAGGCCTAAGCCAGCAGGTATTTGAATGGAAATTTGAAGAAAATGAGCCTGCGGTGAAACCGGCTAAGGACTATATTGCACAAGAACAGCAAAAGCTGATTAACTATGTGCAGGTGCAGCGCAAAAACAGACAAGACATGCGCGCGCAACAAGACCGTCTAGCAAGAGAAAATCAAAGCGTCATGTCGAGCACCTTTTATTTTGATGAAGATCACAGCAACGTACTAGCGAGTTTATCCCCTAATGGCAAATACGCCATTGTCGTGACCCGAATTAGCACCCCCACGCGCAGCGACACTGACATTATGCCCGACTACATTGAAGAAGACGGCCGCATTAAAGCGCAGTCGGTGCGCCAACGAGTTGCCGATGCAAAGCCAGAGTCTCATTCCATTTTCTTTTTAGACATTCAAAACAACACACAAAAAGAATTAAGCTACGTAAGCTTACCTGGCTATAACGAAGATGTATTAGCCGATGTAAAGAGAGAAAATGCGGAAGCTAAAGGCGAAACCTACACTAACAACAGACTGCCTCGCGATATTGGTCTTTTGTTTGATTGGTATGCCACTGAAATGCCTGTCAAATGGCACGATTCTAGCCAGCACGTGGCGTTAATGCTGGAAGCTTGGGACAATAAAGACCGCTGGATAGTGACCGTAGACGTCAACGAACCTATCTTTACCACACAACACAGAATGCATGATAAAGCATGGGTAAACTATCGGTTTAATCAATTTGGTTGGTTTGATGAGGCCAACACACTGTATTTATTAAGCGAGCAAAGCGGTTACTCTCAGTTGTATACTAAACCTTTAAACGGTAGCCTGAACGCGCTTACACAAGGCCGCTTTGTGGTAGACAATGTGGTGCTAACGCAAAACGATGATTTCTTTTATTATAAGGCGAATAAGAAACATCCCGGTATTTATGAAGTGTATAGAATAGCGACCAGTGGCGGCGAGCCTCAAGCGCTTACCGACTTAAACGGCATGACCGACTTTGTGTTAAGCCCAACAGAAGATCGATTATTACTCACGCATTCAACATTAGCGATGCCGCCCGAGCTGTATGTTATGTCAACGCAAGCACCTAACAGCCCACAAAAGCTGACTAACACCGTAAGTGATGCGTTCTTATCTATTGATTGGGCAGTGCCGGCGATTGTGGCAATTCCCTCTAGCCATACAAAGCAGCCGGTTTATTCTCGTGTTTACACCCCTGCACAAACAAATGATACCACTAAACGGCGCGCGGTGGTGTTTAATCACGGCGCTGGTTATTTGCAAAATGCGCATCTAGGCTGGTCAGGGTATTTCAGAGAATTTATGTTCCATAGCCTCTTGGTATCTGAAGGTTACGTAGTGTTAGACATGGATTTTAGAGCCTCTGCGGGCTACGGACGCGACTGGCGCACTGCCATTTACCGACAAATGGGCACGCCTGAAGTACAAGATTTAAAAGACGGCGTGAAGTGGCTAGTGGAAAATGCAAATGTTGACGAACAAAGAATAGGCACCTATGGCGGTTCTTACGGCGGCTTTTTGACTTTTATGGCACTGTTTACTGAGCCTGATTTATTCCAAGCCGGGGCAGCATTAAGACCCGTGTCGGACTGGGCGCACTACAATACGCCCTATACCGCAAACATACTCAATACGCCCGACATCGATCCAATTGCTTATGAACGAAGCTCGCCTATTTATTTTGCAGAAGGTCTTACCAAGCCTTTGCTGATAAACGCACCAATGGTTGACGATAACGTGTTTTTTGTTGATGTGGTGAGACTGGTACAGCGTTTAATAGAGCTTGAAAAAGAAGACTTTGAAATTGCTATTTATCCTGTAGAGCCGCATGGCTTTGTGCAGCCTAGCTCCTGGTTAGACGAATACAGACGCATTTATAAGTTATTTGAAACGCATTTATAAGTTAAGGTAAAAAGCAGTTTTATAGCTGCTTTTTCTTTTTAAACGCCGTTGGCTGCTAAGTGTAGTTCAGGTGAAACAAGCAGTATAAATTTGTTCTTACTAATCATGTTTACTTCACCTTAGAACAATTCTGAGCACCTTGATGCCTGTCATAAATAACATTAATAACACCAAGACCTAAGCCAATGACAGCACCATAAAGGTGTGCATTTATTGCCACACCGGCTTCAATAAGCTCTGCCATAAAAGGAGATGACTCAAAAAACTGTTCGTCAACTAGTTTAATCACCAAGCCTATTAACAATAAATAGCCGCTTTTGCGTTTGCGATAAAGATCAATAACAATCCCCCATGCGAAGATGCCATGTAGCACCCCAGACATACCGACATACCATGTTAGGGTAGGCGAAAAATAATATATGCCTAGCGAAATACCGAGCGCCAGTGCCAAAAAATTGATACCAAACGACTTCACACTAGCGTATTCAGCGTGCAGCATCCACAGTAGAGCAAGCCCAATCATATTAAGTGCATAATGAAAAAAATTGGTATGCATAAAGTGCGCGCTTATCCATTGCCACCAGCTGCCGCTTTGAGCTTGCTCTCGATGAAATGATAAGGCTGAATCGCTCACACTCACGTCGCTTACAAAACCGTACCACAAGTATAAGAGGGTGCTAGTAAGAAACGCTAACAGGTAGGGAATATTGTGTGTGCGGGGAAAGTTTGCAAACAAACGCAGTGTTCCTTATGAAAGCAATTTGACAATAAACGAACTAGGCTCAAGTTGACATAAGCAACAGTGCTTTATAATTCTGCTAAAGTCTAGTTTTGCATATTTAGTATTTTGTCTTTAAAAAGAGTACATGCTTGAGTACACTTAATGTATTAAACGCCTCACTCCAATAAATGAGATTCACCTAATGATACATGAATTGCTAGAAAACAATATCCTCACCATTGTAATGGATCGTGCGCACAAGAAAAATGCGCTAGTGCCTAAAATGTACAGCGTTATGGCAACGGCTATTGAAAACGCCCCGTTGGCCGGTGCGCGCGTAATCGTCATTAAAGGAGCCGGAGAATGTTTTACCGCGGGCAATGACGTACCAGAGTTTTTGCGCGCAGTAAAAGAAGGCACGGGTGAAATAAACGAAACTTACCATTTCATGCAGGCGCTATTAAAATGTCCATTACCGGTTGTGGCTCAAGTAGAAGGCTTAGCCATAGGTATAGGCTCGACCATGCTGCTACACTGCGATTTTGTGCTTTGTCATGAAAAAACGCGCTTCGCCATGCCCTTTATTAATTTAGGCTTGGTGCCCGAATATGCCTCTAGTTATATTTTGCCTAGAGTAGCAGGGCACTTAAAGGCCGCTCAACTGCTTATGTTAGGTAATCCATTTGATGCTAAGCAGGCAAAAGAATGTGGTTTCGTTACCTCTATTCACAGTGTCGATTTGCACGCGGCGGTGGTGGATATTGCAGAAGCGCTAGCCAAAAAGCCGGCCTTAGCCCTGCAGCAAACCAAAGCCTTGTTAAGGCAGGATGAAGCCGGTGTGGCGAAACACATCGACGATGAACTTAAAATATTTGTAGAAGCGATGCAAAGCGAAGCCGCTAACGAGGCCTTTACTGCCTTTGTCGAAAAACGTGCGGTTAACTACGACAAATTTAAATAGGAAATGAAATTTACACTATGATGAATCCTCTTAAAAAAACATCTCAGGGCGGTCGTTTTACGCTACGTTCGTGTATCTTATTGGCCTTTATTACTGCTGCAGTTGGCTGTGTTCAAAGCCCACAAGTTGTATTGGAAGATCGAGAGCCGGAGGCCGCAACAGGTGTCATGGCAAAAAACCTTGCGGTAGGTGAGCAGTTTATGGTGGCCGCTGCAAACCCGCATGCAGCAAACGCAGGTAAGCGAATAATCGAACAAGGCGGCAGCGCAATAGATGCAGCAATAGCCATACAGGCCATGCTTACCTTGGTTGAGCCGCAGTCTTCAGGCATCGGCGGAGGTGGCTTTATACTCTACTGGGACAACACCGCTAAACAGCTTTATACCTTTGACGGCCGTGAAGTCGCGCCGCAAAAAATTACACCAGACGTATTCATAGAAAATGGCGAGCCAATGAAGTGGCGCGATGCTGTGGTAGGCGGCAAAGCGGTTGGTGTCCCGGGTATATTAAAAGCTTTAGAAGATGCGCATGCCCAATTTGGGACATTACCATGGTCACAGTTATTTGATGACAGCATAAATTTATCAAACACTGGCTTTAAAGTATCGCCTCGTTTAGCCACATTAATTGAACTTGATTTACATCCCGGCTTAAACGAGTTTGCACAGGCACAGGCTTATTTTAAACCCAATGGCAAACCTTTAGCTGAAGGGGAGCTAAGAAAAAACAAAAAATTAGCCTCTACGTTGACGAAAATTGCACAGCAAGGCACTGATGCATTTTATACTGGAGAAATAGCGCGCAACATCGTTAATGCGGTAAATGAGGTGTCTATTAATCCAGGTAAATTGAGCATGGCCGACTTAGCGCAATATACGGCAATACAGCGCCAGCCAATGTGCAGCAGCTACCGAGTATATGAGGTATGCAGCATGGCACCGCCTAGTTCCGGTGGCGTTACCATGATGCAAATTCTTAAGCTATTAGAAGGCTTTACTTTGTCGGATTACGCCCCAGACAGCCTGGAATTTGCACATCTTTTTGCGCAAGCTAGCGCACTAGCGTTTGCTGATCGTGCAGACTACGTGGCCGATTTAAGCTTTATGGGAATAGATGCGGCGCCACTGGTAGATGCTGATTATTTGCGCAATAGAGCGGCCACTTTAGGCACTGATGTGCGCTACACCGAGGCTTCATCAGGCAGGCCTTATGGGGATTTAAGCTACGCAAGTGACGACGCCTTTGAGCTAGACAGCACCAGTCATATTGCCATTGTTGATAAACAAGGCAACGCTGTGTCTATGACCTCGAGTATCGAATTTATGTTTGGGTCGGGTATAATGGTAGACGGTTTTTTACTGAACAACCAGCTGACCGATTTTGCGATTAACCCTGTTAAAGATGGTGTAGTTGTGCTTAATGCCGCGGCGCCGGGCAAGCGTCCAAGAAGTGCTATGAGTCCAACTATGGTCTTCACAAACGACGGTGAACTAAATTTGATAGTGGGTTCACCAGGGGGCAGCCGTATTATAAATTACGTTGCTCAAACCATCATAAACGTGCTCGACTTTAATTTAGATATTCAAGAATCGATTGATGTGGCGCGCATAACAAACCGAAACGATTTCACCTCACTTGAAAAAGGAACGAACATATCCCAGCTACAGGCGCCTTTAGAAGCCTTAGGGCACACCGTAAGAGTGGTTGATTTGAACAGTGGACTACACGGTATACAAATAGAAAATGGCAAACTATTAGGCGGCGCTGATCCTAGGCGAGAAGGGATAGCGATAGGTAAGTAGAAGGCAAATAAAGAACCGTGATAGGCAGCACAAAGTAGACGTAAGCGTTCTGTGAGTCCTCTGGCAATTTCTAGGGGACTGCGCTGTGCACCTCTTGAGAGGCTGTCACGAGACTGTCAGAAGCTGTCACAAATTTTCTGTCACTTCCTAGCAGGCCATACTTACCCGCTTTAATACATATATAGATGTTCATCCCTTATATTAACTATATATCACTTGTTTTTACTAGGGTTTATTAATAATCTTTAGTGCCAATTACTATGTAAACCACGTAAACTTCGTATAGTACTAGGATTATGCTTAATTACATAATCCAAGCAGTTATTTTGCTATATCTTATCAGTAACTGCTTTTTTTTATCATCATGCCCTTACTTTTATGATTAGTAAGCTGCGTATCACTTGCAAAATATGCGTTAATTTACACAAACTAAATGGGAATATTATGGGTTTTACAGGTACTAGCGACTACATCGCCAGCGAACAACTCCAGTTAGCGGTCAATGCGGCTATCACATTAGAAAAGCCCTTACTTATTAAAGGCGAACCCGGCACGGGTAAAACCATGTTGGCTGAGCAGTTAGCGCTCGCCCTTGATGCTAACTTGCTGCAGTGGCATATCAAGTCGACAACCAAAGCGCAGCAGGGACTCTATGAGTATGACGCCGTTTCTCGTTTGCGAGATTCACAGCTTGGCGATGAAAAAGTTAAAAACATTGGCAATTATATTGTTAAAGGAAAGCTTTGGCAGGCATTCACCGCTAACCAGCGACCTATCTTATTAATCGATGAGATTGATAAAGCCGACATAGAGTTTCCAAATGACTTGCTCTTAGAGCTCGATAAAATGGAGTTCTTTGTGTATGAAACCCAAGAGCGCATTGTGGCAAGGCAACGTCCCATTGTTATTATTACGTCTAACAATGAAAAAGAATTGCCCGATGCTTTTCTTCGTCGATGTTTTTTTCACTATATCGAGTTTCCTGACGCGCAACAGATGCGCCAAATTGTAAACGTCCATTTTCCAAATATTAAAAAAGATTTGCTTGATCAAGCACTTACTTCCTTCTTTCAAATTAGAGAAGTTGGCGGTTTGAAAAAGCGTCCATCAACGTCAGAGCTAATTGATTGGTTAAAGCTATTGGTGGCCGACGATATTCCCGCTAGCGTTCTGCACGACAAAGACGCAAAAAATGCACTGCCGCCACTATATGGCGCTTTACTAAAAAATGAGCAAGACATCCACCTGTTCGAAAAACTCATGTTTATGGCACGTCGATAATGTTAATCGAGTTTTTCTTCACGCTACGAAAGCACAAAATAAAAACCAGTATTACTGAGTTTTTAGATTTAATGGCGGTATTAAAAGCTGATCTTGTGCGCGGCGATATGGACGACTTTTACTTGCTCAGTCGTACCGTACTCATCAAGGATGAAAGTCAATTTGATAAATTTGATCAAGCCTTTGGAGAATATTTCAAAGGCGTTCAGGCGATTGACTTGTTCGATAAGGAAATACCCGACGACTGGCTCAAAAATGCATTAGAAAAGTTTTTAAGTGACGAAGAAAAAAAGAAGGTGGAAGCACTAGGTGGACTAGATAAACTAATGGATACCTTGCAAGAGCGGCTTAATGAGCAAGAAAAACGCCATGAAGGCGGGAATAAATGGATAGGCACAGGCGGTACATCACCGTTTGGGGCAAACGGATTCAACCCCGAGGGCGTTCGCATAGGACAAAAGAAAAATCGTAATAATTCAGCCGTAAAAGTATGGGACAAACGCACGTATAAGAATTTGTCTAACGACGTGGAAATAGGCACACGCAATATTAAAGTTGCACTTAGGCGGCTGCGCAAGTTTGCGCGTACCGGTGCAAGTGACGAACTTGATGTTAGCAACACCATAAGTTCAACGGCGCGAAATGCAGGTTACTTAGACATTAAAATGGCGCCCCAGCGGCACAATGCTATTAAACTTCTTTTATTTTTTGATGTGGGCGGCTCTATGGATCCCCATATACAGCAGTGTGAAGAATTATTTTCTGCGGCGCATGCTGAGTTTAAACACATTGAATTTTTTTACTTTCACAACTGCATTTATGACAGTGTGTGGAAGGATAACAAGCGTCGAGGTGATGTGGTAAGCGATGTTTACAGCATTATTCATAAATATCCTAAAGACTATAAGGTTATTATTATAGGCGATGCGACTATGGGACCATATGAAATTACTTACCCAGGTGGTAGTGTAGAATTCTGGAATGAAGAGGCCGGCAGCGTATGGATGCAGCGTCTAATGAATCACTTTGAGTACGCAATTTGGTTAAACCCTCAGCCTAAACAATACTGGCTTTATCATGCGTCTATTCAAATAATGAAAGAACTCTTGAAAGATAAAATGTATCCTTTAACCTTAGAAGGATTAACCGATGGTATGAAAGCCTTATTGAAAAAATAAGCACGCTATATACCATTCCAGCTCAAAGAATATCGTGAAAAGACTCAATAAATATATTAGTGACACTGGCTTTTGCTCTCGCCGAGCAGCAGACGCCCTAATACAAACCAAGCAAGTTCGCGTAAATGGCGCACAACCAGAGCTGGGCACAAAAATAGGTGAGGGCGATAAGGTCACTATAAACGGCCAACTTATTTCACCTGTAGCCACAAATAAAAGTGACCGCGTGTATCTTGCTTACCATAAACCAGTTGGCATTACCTGCACGACTGAGCGCAAAATAAGCGGCAACATTATAGATGCGATTGGCTACAAACAGCGTATCTTCCCCATTGGCCGCCTTGACAAACCTTCAGAAGGATTAATTTTGTTGACCAACGACGGCGACATCGTCAACAAGATTTTGCGCGCTGAAAATGCTCATGAAAAGCTATATCGCGTTACCGTCGATAGACCCATTACGCCTGCATTTATTGAGCTGATGGGAAAAGGTGTACCTATACTCGATACCGTTACATTGCCATGTGAGCTCAAGCAGATAGGCAAGCATAGCTTTGAAATTGTATTAAAGCAGGGTTTAAATCGCCAAATTCGTAGAATGTGCGAGTATTTGAATTACAGCGTAAGCAATTTAGTCAGGAAACGCATTATGCACATAGATTTAAAAGGCCTCAGTGTGGGGCAATACAGACATTTAAGTGAACAAGAAATGCTCATAATGAACGTCGCATTAACCGAGTCAATGAAAACCGATTCAACAAAAATAGCAAGCCACTTACCGCCAGCTTCCGCACTATGACCACAGCAGTTATAGATAATAGCTTTTTCAAAGAGTTTAAAGTCCTTGCCTCCTTGGCTTGGCCTTTACTCATCGCCCAAGTTACGCAAACTCTCATGGGCGTGTCTGACACCATAATGGCGGGGCGCTATAATTCAGTCGACATGGCTGCTGTGGCCATTGGCTTTGGCATGAGTTTGCCGGTACTCATTTTTATGCAGGGAATAACCTTGGGGCTTTCGCCTATTATTTCTCGCTACGACGGCGCTAAAAACACGGCTGACGTGGCCAACGCTGTGCAGCAAATGCTGTATATATCGTTGGGAATGTCGGTATTTGTATTGCTGCTGCTGTTGGCTATTCCAGGCGCCGTAGGGGCAATTGATATGACGCCGGAACTCGCACAAAAAACAGGTGATTATTTATTCTACGTGTTGCTGTCGGCGCCTGCCTTTGGCATTTATCAAACCTTACGCAATTACTGCGAAGGTTTGTCTATAACGGTGCCGACCATGATGATAATGGCTACCGGTTTACTGGTGAATATTCCGGTTAACTATATTTTTATCAATGGCTTGTTTGGTATGCCTGAAATGGGCGGCGCAGGCTGTGGCTTAGCGACAATGCTGGTATTTTACACCATGGCGCTGGCCACATTTGCATACACTTTTTACGCCACAAAGCTAAAAAAATACAAGCTGTACGAGCGTTTTTTACCCATTTCAAAGCCTGACATAGATTATATGTTGCGCTTGGGTTTACCTATTGCCTTTACCCTATTGTTTGAAGTTGCGCTATTTGCGGTGGTTGCCGTAATGCTAGCACCTTTAGGTGCCCTTACTGTGGCGGCGCACCAGATAGCTCTTAATGTGTCTTCATTAATATTCATGTTGCCGTTAAGTATTGGCTTGGCACTGGCTATTCGGATTGGTTTTTTAATTGGTGAAGGTCGACACAACCACACTAAAAAAGCCTATTGGGCGGCTATGCTATTGGCCGTGAGCATGGTGGTGTTCACCGCCTCCACTATACTATTGTTTAATGATCAAATCGCCAGTATTTATAGTGGTGAAAAAGCGGTAATTACAGCAGCGGCAAGCTTGCTCATTTTGGCTGCTTTGTTTCAGTTTTCAGACGCTATTCAAGTCGTTTCAGCGAATGCGCTGCGTGGATATAAAGACACAAAAGCAATGCTGATTATTAGTTTTATTTCCTACTGGCTGGTAGGTTTTCCCGTAGGTGTGATGCTAGGATTAACCGATATGTTAGTGCCTAGAATGGCCGCCGCGGGATTTTGGATTGGCTTTATTACGGGTTTAAGTGTGGCAGCCGTGCTGTTATTTATGCGTGTCAAAGTGATACAAAAGAGGATTATAGACGACAGTTTAGTGAGAACATGATGAAGAAACTGCGTTTATTAAAGCTGCCAATCGCGGCATCGGGCGTGCTAACGCGACAGCATTTGCAAGAAATAGTTTCGATATAGTTATTAGCAGTTGTGAGTATCAGCTGCGCACTATTAATGCCCAGCCATTTGCTAATGAAATGGGTATTGCTACTTTAACATAAATTCATTTAGCGAATTAAAACAAGCGCTTTGGTCATACTCCGGTATAAATTTAAAACAATAATTGGCTTTATTGCTTGAATAACGCTATCTTCGGCGCTCCAAAAACTAAAAGGAATAACCATAATGTTATCAAAAAACAAACTATTGATCGCTTTATTTGCATCAACCATTGTTCTAGCTGCTTGCTCTGAGCCTCAAGGAGAGTCTGCTGAAGACGTTAAACAGGATGCTATGGAAATGGCTGCTGATGCGCAAGAAGAATCAACAGATATGCTCAATGACGCAACAGACGGCGTAAATAATCTTAAAGGCGAAGCTACCGAAGCATATGACGATGCCAAAGACAAAGCTGAAGACATGTACGGCGACGCTAAAGAAAGCACTGACGAAATGAAAGAAGAGACTGCTGAGAAAATGAAAGAAGCATGTATTGCGACTAAAGAAAGCCTTGGCCAAAGCACTGAAGATTGTTAATTAATAGTATTTTAGACGTGTTTTAATGTACGCCTAGTGTTATGAATTTATAAAAAAAGACAAAAGTTCTCATTTCTTTTGTCTTTTTTTTGTTTATTACGGCGATATTCACTTAATAATAAATGCAGCCCTATGGCTAGCGATTCATACTGAAACGTATCGTCACTTAACACTTTCGAACTCTTCTCAATATTGCAAGTGGGAACAGGTATATAATCCACCATGCTAGACTGCCGCCGCCACCCGAGCTTGGATCAAATGCAGCGATTTGATTTAAGCTAACTGTTATGGTTTGCTCAACAGCGGTGACGCCATCACTCACCGAAACGACATAGCTCACATTGTTGCCGACTGTAGGTGTTGTCAGATTAACGCTTGTACCGGTCACATCTCGGCCGTTTATCTGAATAAAAAGCGTATCGTTTTCAGGATCATTTGCAACAACGCTTATCGTGATTGAGTCACCGCCAATGGCGCTTATGGGAGCATTAACTGAGGAAATAATGGGTGAAGCATTGTTTACAACATTAATTACAATAGCGCCGGTACTTGAATTTCCATTGGTATCAGTAGCCGTGACGGTATACCTTAGCTGAGTGTCAGACTCAATCGCTGGCGCTAGCAAAGTATAACTATCTGCCAAGGTTGTAATACTCACAGCAGGCCCTGCTGTTTGCAGAAAACTTACTATTATATCGTCATTATTAGGCTCTGTAATAGACAGAGGTATGTTTAAGATCTGGGTTTCAGTTACGGTTAAGTTAGCAGTGTCGTTTCCATCAAAGCTCAGGATAGGCGCGCCTTCAACTTGAACAGAGGTAAAATTTTCGCTAGTTTCAGTATCAGCGAAAGAAGAAGAAATCAGTTCACTTTTCATATTTATTATTATTGGGCCAGCAAGCACGCCCTGCAGCGCTTCAATAGTGAAGTCCAAGGTGGTATTTGATGAAGATCCTGCTGGCTTGTTAACACGCCACACAATTTCATTGTTTATCAATTGACCGCTGTTAGTCGTAGAAAAATTGACAATTTTAACGCCTACCGGAATCGGTAATGTAATACGATAGTCGCGTGCTTCATTGCTCGGGTTTGCCTCAACCGTTACGTTTAATGACGTTCTTTCACCAGCCCGTAAGCGTGTTGCAATGCCGTCTATAAATACATCGTTGTCTACACGGGTAATGTCTATGTTTAGTAGTCCGATATCCTCTTCGCCAATACCGGTGCCCATGCCAACAGCGCCATAGTAATCCTCACCGCTTTGTGACTGCGGTAAATCATAAATAACGCGTAAATCAAACGGCACATCTGATTCCAATCTACTAGGCGCCTCTACGTTGAGGCTACTCCCGGCTACTTCGTTAGTAACTATTGCGTAACGCATCTCAAAAGTGTCAGGGCTATCGTTCGAGGGTAAATAATTTTGAACCGCAATAAAATAGGTGCCTGCTTTAGGATAGTTAATATGTATTTCGTCTAAATAGTTTGTAGTGACACTGCGCGCAATTTCCTCAATAAGTGAAGGTGTACCATTGTCGTCGGCATCAAATAGCACAAATAAGTCTATATCTCGTGAGCTGGTTTTTTTAATTCGCGTCACCAAGCGTTTCGCACCTTCCATAACCCTTACTTGGGTTATATTTACGCCTTCATTTACATTGTCTAAGTAACTACTTGTATCACTATCTGCGCCAATAGTGGATTTGACTGAATTGGCTTTAACAGGCTTATACGCTTTAAGTTCGAAATTCTCAATACTGATAGCGTCTATATCTTTTATTAAGAAGGAGTCGTTGCTGCGCCTAGCACTTATGTCGATGCTAAGAGGAAAGTTACCGATAGATGATAATATACTCACCGGCAATGATACATCAGGTAAACCGGGCGAAGTAAATCTTGCCAGTGCAAACGAGTAGTCAGTTTTTGAAGCCTGTAGGCTATTAATGCTAAATGATACCCTTTGTGACTGACCGGTTAACAGGGTAAAGCGAGAGGGTGTGGCCTCAACCCTAAGGGCAGGTGAAATAACAACTTGTTCATAGTCAAACGCAGCGTCTGTTGTCGCGGTAAACGTGCGCGACCATGTGCAAATACCAGCACATCGATTGTCGGTTATTGAGGGTAGGTTAAGGCTTCTAGGTTCACCCAATCTATCAGGGTCTGCATCTGCATAGTTAGCGGACGTTTCGCTCATAATAAGGGGACTCGCAATCGCCTTGTCTACTTGTACTCTACCAGAGCCCATATCGAAAAAGTCAGCATAAATGGTGCGTGTAGATGTTTCGTCATCTTTTTTAACGCTAGTAATGGCGGTTAATGCCATTGCCGATCTTATTTCATCTGGTCCCCAGTTTGGTTTAGCGGACTTAATTAAAGCAGCACTGCCGGCAACATGCGGACTAGACATAGACGTACCGTCTATTGTTGAGAAGTTACTTGCGGCGGGCTCTTGCCCATCATGACCGAGCTGTTCGTCGGCGTAGGCGGCAAAAATACGGCTGCCTGGCGCGGTTATGGTGGGTACCAAAGTGCTGATGCTTTTGTTTGGTCCGCGAGAAGAATAATTAGCCATCACATCTACCCGACTGGTATCAATGACTTGAGATGGCACCCCAGGGCTTATACTAGCGCTATGATTTCGACCTGATCTAAGCCAGTCTTTTAAGTTATTACCGTTGTTGGCGTTAAGATGAATGCCGGGTATTACGTATTGGTCACTGGCTAAAAAGGTTTCGCCGCCGTCTACATTTACTAATACATAGCCGCCTGCGCCGCCATCGCGCACGTGCATGGCTTTTTGAATACGCGCGATATTGCCCCTGTCACAGACCACTATTTGACCATTAAAAGTACCGTTTGGGAAAGGCTCTAAACACTGCGCCGGATCGCCGCCCGGGTCGTTAGGATTAATAAAGCTTCCTGCATAAACAATGGCGGCAGTTAATGATCCTGTGTTACTTTGCCCTGGCATTGCATTTAGTGTACTTGATCCGCCGCTAAACGACCCTAACTGTTTGATAAATAAGTTTTCACGACCGTGTTCACTGGCCGCCACACTGGTATACCATGGTGCTGTCTTTTCTGAACTAAGTGCTTCAGGGCCATCGTTGCCAGCAGATACCGCCACAAATATACCGGCATTTCGGGCTGACAATAAAGCCTGTTCCACCGGATCAAGCCAAGGGTTATTACCGCCACTTATTGAAAAGTTAATGACATCTACTTTGTCTTTAATAGCGTCGTCTATCGCCTTCAAAATAGCACTTTCTTTACAATCGCCGTAAAAATCGCCGGCTTCTTTGGTGCCGCCGTAGCATACTTGATACGAAATGATATTAGCGCGCGGGGCAACCCCTGACACTTGAGCAAAGATAAAACCGGTGGGCGTGCCTGAGCTGCGCTCTTCACCTTCACTTGGGGTCACTTCATCAACGTTAAGCAATATGTTGCCTGCGGCAATGGACGCAACATGACTGCCATGACCGCCGTAATCTTCACCGTTTCGCGGTAAGTTAGGCGGAAAAACACTGGTGTCGCTATAGTCGTTGGTGATGTCAGTGTAGCTGTAAACCCCAATAAGTTTGTTGTTACATAGTTCGGGAAAATTTCGGGCGCAATCGCCTAAGTAATTGCCGTTGCCGCGAGGGTTAGTATGAATATATCCGTCGCCTGCTACTTCGGCAAATGATGGATGGTCGGTGTTTATGCCTGAATCGATAATACCAATAACAATTCCTTCGCCAGACGTTTGCCCAACACCAGGAAATGCGGTGCCATCCCATACTTTTGGTGCGCCAATAAGCATTGGGCCGCGGTCGGCGTTAAGTTTTCTGATTTGTTCTCTTTGAATGTTCTTAACGTGCTTCAGCTCAGATAAACGTTGGGCTTGGGCCTGAGTTAGGCGCACGGCCATGCCGTTAATGCCATACTGGTAGCGTGCCAGTGGTTTAATAGTAAATACTTGCGCTGCGCTTTGGTCCAAAAAACCTTGTTGCTGATGCAAAATTTTAGCCATTTGCTTGCTCACTGCTTCGTTTTGTGTCGAGCTAGCGCCTCGTTGTTTATTGACGCGATTTGTTTGCTGCTTTTGTGAGCTTATTTGAGAAAGCGCTCGCGGCTCTTGTGCCACGGCTGGTTCACTTAATTGAATAATATAGGTGTACAGCGTATCTTTGGGTAAATCAGGCTCATAAATAAATTGTTTACGCCTTAGTTCTAAATCTTTGCTTATATTGGAACTGCTTTTTACAACCTGCATGGGCGTCTGCAAAGTAACGTGAGCATTTTTCATTGCCAACAAAGCTTGGCTATTAAGCGCATAAGAATTTGTTATCTTGTTACCCGCGCTGGCAAAAGACGCTGCGCATAAGACAATGCATACGCTAACAATAATTACTCTATGAAAATACATTCATTTCCTCTGATATTTATTTGATATCGAATATGGTCTTTACCAGATGAAGCTGTTTGAGTCTTGTAGTAGTCAGAACCTAATGCGTCATTAAGGGTTTGGATTTTGGATTATTGTCTACAAATCTATTGAAAGTGTAAATCTAGCCGTATAAACAGTATATATATGTTATCTGCTTTGAAAGTGTAGTTTGCATTAATAGTTTTTAATTATATGTAGTAAAATATAAACATACTTTTTACAAATAGGATGTATATCCTAGTATTTGCGTGAAACTATGAATTAGCTCACACTTAAAATTTGTCATTCCTATGATTTAGCAATACAGACAAACTCAAGCTTTATTAGTATAGAGGTACAAAAGCGTCAAAATAAGACCCCTAGCGTTTGTTTATAAAAGTGCTTAATTTATCAGCAAAAGTATATATTTTACAAGGTAACGGTGTTAACAATGCAAGAGAGAAATCATTTACACGGCATTAAGCCAATATTTGAAGTAAACATTATTAAGAATGGCTTACTTGAAATACCTATGCTGCAATTGTTAGACGAGCATGGTGAAGAAAAAAACAAGCAGCAGTCCCCCAAATTGAGTAAAGAAGAAGCGCTTAAAATATATAAGAGTATGGCTTTTACGCGTTTATTAGACGATCGCATGATTGGTGCTCAGCGCCAAGGCAGAATTAGCTTTTACTTGGCCTGTAGAGGAGAGGAGGCCGCAATAGTCGCCTCTGCTGCCGCATTAAGCAGCGACGATATGATTATGTCGCAGTATCGCGAACAGGGTGCACTTGTGTACCGCGGCTATACTACTGATCAGTTTATGAATCAGATGTTTAGTAATCATCTTGACCCAAATAAAGGCCGTCAAATGCCGATCCACTACGGCGACAAAGCGCTAAATTTTATGACAATATCGTCACCGCTTGGCACCCAAATACCGCAAGCTGCAGGCTACGCATATGGCCAAAAAATGGCCGGTACACCTGCCGTAACTATTTGTTACTTTGGTGAAGGTGCTGCCTCAGAGGGCGATTTTCATGCAGGGCTAAATATGGCCGCCGTGCTTAAATGCCCCACCATTTTCTTTTGTCGTAATAACGGCTATGCCATTTCAACGCCCTCACAAGAGCAGTTTGTGGGCGACGGTATTGCCTCTAGAGGTGTAGGCTACGGCGTGCCCACCATCAGAGTAGACGGTAACGACGTGCTGGCTGTTTATGCCGCTACGCAAACCGCGCGTAAACTAGCTTTAGCCGAAAATACCCCGGTGCTAATTGAAGCTATGACCTATCGCCTTGCTGCGCACAGTACCTCAGATGATCCCAGTGGCTATAGAAGTAAAGACGAAGAAGCTAAATGGCAGTTAAAAGATCCGCTGCTGCGTTTTGCGCGTTATTTAGATTCGAAAGGCTGGTTTGATCAAAAAGAGATGGATGCATACCTAGATAAAAGTCGTGAAGACATACTGGCAGCGTTAAAACGCGCTGAAAAAGTGCCGGTAAACCCGCTCAAAGATATCATTGAGGATGTGTATGATACTCCGCCATGGCATCTCAAAAAGCAGTTATCAGAGTTAGAAAGCCATATTGCCAAGTATCCACAAGACTATCCAAAAACGGCAGGGAGATAAGACTATGGCAAAGATGAATCTACTACAGGCTATTAACAACGCTCTTGTCACCACCATGGAAGCCGACGAGAAGGTCATGGTGTTTGGAGAAGATGTAGGCCAATTTGGGGGTGTTTTCAGAGCCACTTCAAACTTGCAGGAAAAATTTGGCAAGTCACGCTGCTTTAATACCCCCCTCACTGAACAGGGCATTATTGGTTTTGCCAACGGCTTAGCCTCGCAGGGCTCAGTGCCCGTAGCTGAAATCCAATTTAGTGACTACATTTTTCCTGCATTTGACCAAATTGTGAATGAAACGTCTAAATGGCGCTATCGCTCTGGCGGTCAATTTAGCTGCGGTACCTTAACTATTCGCACCCCTTACGGCGGCGGTATTGCAGGAGGTCTTTATCACTCGCAGTCACCTGAAGCTTTTTTTGCCCATATTCCGGGTATGAAAGTAGTAATTCCACGTAACCCTAAACAAGCAAAGGGCTTGTTAATTGCCAGTATTCGTGACGACAACCCGGTGCTTTTCATGGAGCCTAAAAAGATTTACCGCGCATCGGTAGGGGACGTGCCTGAGAACGATTATGAGCTACCCTTAGGCAAAGCCGATATTGTAGCAACCGGCACCGACATTACCTTATTAGCATGGGGTGCCCAGGTAGAAGTCCTTGAAAAAGCAGCTGAAATGGCTAAAAAAGATGGTATTTCGTGTGAAATTATAGATCTGCAGAGTATTTTGCCTTGGGATGCTGAGACCATTTTTCAGTCGGTGTATAAAACAGGCAGATTACTCATTAATCATGAAGCGCCCTTAACTGGCGGTTTTGCTAGTGAAATAGCTGCCACCGTTCAGCAAGAATGTTTTTTATATTTAGAGGCGCCAATTGCACGTGTTTGTGGTCTTGATACGCCTTATCCCTTAGCGCATGAAAAAGAATACATGCCTGATCACTTAAAAACGTACGAAGCAATAAAGCGCACACTAGATTACTGAGGTTTTACGCACATGAACGATTTTATATTACCCGATATTGGCGAAGGCATTGTTGAGTGTGAGTTGCTTAAATGGCTAGTGGCCGAAGGCGACACCGTGGTTGAAGATCAGCCTATCGCTGAGCTTATGACCGACAAAGCAACGGTCGAAATACCCGCTATGCACAACGGTATAGTCAGCAAGCTTTATTATAAAGAAGGCGATATTGCTCGGGTGCATGAGCCTTTGTTTGCGATGCAGTCATCAAGCGATGAGCGCGCTGAAACAGTCGAGCTTAGCCCTGAAAGTGAAGTGCAGCCAAGTAACGCCACAGCTTCTGGCTCGGCGCAAATTGAGTCATTCATATTACCTGATATTGGTGAAGGTATTGTTGAATGCGAGATTATGCAATGGCTGGTCAGTGAAGGCGATGTGGTGAGTGAAGACCAGGTAGTGGTAGAAGTAATGACAGACAAAGCCGTGGTTGAGATACCAGCTAAATACAACGGTAAAATAGTTAAGTTACACTATGCAAAAGGTGATATTGCCGGTGTTCATACGCCTTTATTTGACCAAGAGATAGACGGCGGTGCACAAGACTCAACTAATATCAGCAACACTTCTGCGTCTTCAGCAGAGCCGGCGTTACATCATTCGCTGAAGCCACCCGTTGTAAGCTCTATTGCAGGCAGTGCAAGTGATACAAATAAGCATCAGCAGGGCGAAAAATACGAGCCGCCTGTTCAAGTCAGCCGTGCGATTGCGAGTCCGGCAGTAAGACGCTTAGCCAAAGAAAATGAAATTTCTTTGAGTGATGTAAAGCCAACGGGTCGCAAAGGTAGAGTGTTAAAGCAAGATATTATGCAGGCGCTTTCTAGCCATAAAGAGCATTTGCAAGCGACGCAAAATACTCAAACCGCGCCAAGCTCAGCGCAAACTTCAGGCATTGAAAAAGCTTCATCAAACGATGACAGGGTAGAAAGCATTAAAGGTATTCGCGCCGCCATGGGCAAGCAGATGATGGCCAGTGTTAGCACTATTCCGCATTTTTCGGTGTCGGATGAACTGTGCATGGACAAGCTAATTGCCTTGCGTAGTAATCTCAAACCTGTATTTGAAGCTGAATCGGTAAAGCTGAGCTTCCTGCCTTTCTTTATTAAAGCACTGTCGCTGGCTATGAAAACATACCCGGTATTAAATAGTAGGCTGAATGAGGCAGGCACCCAGCTCACCTATTTAAGTGCACATAACATTGGCATTGCGGTTGATTCAAAAATAGGTCTGCTTGTGCCCAATATTAAAAACGTTGAAAGCCTTTCACTGTTTGATATAGCGCAGCAGTTAAACGGAATTATTGAGCGGGCTCGCTTAGGAAAGCTCAGTAATGCCGAGCTTTCGAATGGATCGATTAGCCTGTCGAACATTGGGGCTATTGGGGGTATTACCGCCACACCGGTTATTAACAAACCCGACGTGGCAATAGTTGCCTTAGGTAAAACACAAAAACTGCCTCGCTTTACGCCCAGCGGTGATGTTTTTGCCAGTAATATTATGATGGTAAACTGGTCGGGAGATCACCGCGTGATTGATGGCGCCACAATGGTGAAATTTAACAACTTATGGATGGATTATCTCTGTCATCCTGAAAAAATGTTAGTACACTTGCGCTAATATATTAAATAACTTACCGTCATATGACAGGAGTATCTCATTGCTAAGTTACCAACACGCATTTCATGCCGGTAATCACGCTGACGTTCTAAAACACGTAACCCTGTGCGCTCTTATTAGAGCGCTCAGGGTCAAAACCAGACCTTTTTTTTATTTGGATACGCATGCTGGTAATGGCTGTTATGATATTCAAGAACAAAGCCATCACGATGAAGTAGCGGCGCGTTTTTTACAAGAAACGCCCGAAACACCGGCGATTATTGTTGATTACATGCGTCTTATTCAGCCTTATATAGCTAAACTTAATTATCCAGGCTCACCCCTTGTGGCGTGGGAAATGCTTGGCTTATTAGCACAAGAAAAAGGCGTAGATAAAAACACCTTTGCCGATGTTAATATGCATATTAGTGAGCTTCATCCAAGTGCTTATAACGATCTTAAACAGTGGACAAGCCATACCGAATTTCATTGTCACCACCGAGATGGTTTTGAGCTACTCAATGCACTAACGCCGCCAAAGCCTAACAGAGGTTTAGTGTTAATTGATCCCCCTTATGAACAAGCAGGTGAATATGAACAAATTGTTGAATCGATGGGCAAAGCATTGCGTAAGTGGCAAAATGGGATATATGCCATATGGTATCCGCTGTTGTCACCGCAGCGGATAGACAGAGTCAGCGGCAATACAAAAGACACGCCAAAACATGGGTTAAGTGAAAAAATGCTGCTCGCTTTCACTGAACTTGCCGCTGTGCACAAAATAGGCTTGCTCGACATTCGGTTTGCGCATCAAACACCTAGCGAAATTGTGGGCATGTACGGTTCGGGAATGGTGGTGTTTAATCCGCCGTGGCAAGTAAATTCGACCTTGAAATCTGCGCTTGAGTATCTAAAAACAACAGCTCATGCTAGTGCAAGTGACCTTTCTAAAGTGTCAATGTTAGTAGAACCTCTCTAACAATGGCAGTACTGCTATTACGCCATATCAGCAATAAACTGCGCGTTTTGCAGATTATAGTCTATTCTATGTTACACGCGAGGGGCTTACAAAATTAAAGAGCTAACGCTTAAACATTTTTATATACCAGATGATCAGTCGGTGTATTTGCTGTCACATAAAGATGCTAAAAAATTAAAAAACTGGTTTGCCCTGTGCGAGAAACAGCTTGAAAGGCTTGGCTATTTTAATGTTGAATTAATTGGCAAAGGTGCATTTGGTTTTGCCTTTGCTGGAAAATCTGCACTAGGAGAAGAGCGCGTATTCAAATTTTCGAAGGTAACGCTGCCCCAACACGTGCAAGACAGATTCGAAGAAGAAGCTTACATGCAAGGGCTGTTGCTTCACCCAAATATTCCCAAAGTTATCGCTTTTCAGAAAATTAAACGTCAGTCTATTTTAGCCATGAAACGCGCGCCTGGTGAAGATTTAGAACAGTTTTCGCTAAAATGCGGCCCTCTACCTATTACTACTTTGCTCAGTATTTTAGTCTCTTTGTGTGATGTATTAATGAGTTTACGCGGTTTTTTTGAAAACGGGGTGAGTAGACCAATTGTGCATGGCGATGTGAAACCCTCTAATGTGGTGTGGGATGACAGCACCGACACCTTAATGCTGATTGATTGGGGTTCTTCTGTATTTGCTCAACTTGATAATCAAGGGCAACATATTGGCAACAATGTCATGGATTTAATGTCCGGCGACATACAGCAAACCAACGCCCGACTTGGCGACGTATATTTTATTGGCGATGATCAGTTAAGTGGCAAACTGTCGTCACCTCGCTTTGATGAACAAGGCTTAGCCTCGACCATCTATGCTTTAGCGTCGGGCCAATCGTCGCGCTTCGGCTGCCATGTAATTAAACCTACATCCTTAGGTTTACCTCAAGCTTTAGCACAGTGTTTAGAAGCGATGTTAAGCGATGACCACGCTACTCGATTGCGCGGCGGCGATTACTTGTTTAAAAATTACCATCACTTTAAGCGTATTGTGGTAAAAGATGTGGTGGACGACAGTATTTGTTCATTACCAACGTGGATAAGTAAAACAACTAAAGATATTGAAACCGTTGTATACAGTTCCAGAAAGTCCTTTTTGCGAGACCAAGAGGGCTTTGACAAGGCCAATTTAAACTATATCAACGATGCTCAATTTGACCGTTATTATAAAAACTTTCTGCACGGCATGGGCGAAACTGAAAAAGCGTTTATTTCGGCCGTGAGTCGTTTGGGAAAATACCCAGTGGTAGGAGGCCTAGCCATTCGCTGGCAAAAAGACGGTATGTACGTAGACTCGTCGTTAAAATTATACAACCCCAGCATGCAATATTCATTCGATAGAAGTGTCGATAACATGATAAACCTAGCTAGAGCTATTGACGGAAAAGGCGTGTTTAAATCGTGCATGTTTAACGCAAAGAACACGCTGCACGTTGAGCGCCGAAATGAACACGCTAACTTTATTCCAAAGCAAAACATGCTGATAGGGTATGAAGTCAGCAAAGTGTCGGTTGCAGAAGATCAATCCCGTATGCATTCTTACTTTGAAGACGGTGAAGACCCTGATGAGCTTTTAAAATTGCCCGAACCTTTACTACAAAGACTACGCTTGCTCAATAATATCCATCATACTGGCTGCATCATATTTGAGGCACTGCCTAAGCATCTTAAAGTTCACAGTTACGTAACGCTCTTAGACCATTCTAAAGAAGAAGCTTTTAAAAAACTGCTGAATGACATTATTACGTTTATTCCGACCATTGAAGGCTTAGGGATATCGGGTTTTATGAAATTACCTTATAAAGATACGCGTTTTTTTGAATTGCAGCGAGCGTTACCCACCCGTTTTTACCCCAGAAACCCTTACCATCCTTAGCGCAAGGGCGCGTGTGTTTGTATCATCTTACACGTAAAGCGATTAGGAATACGTGTGAAGAGCTGGATGTTTTGTAGTCAATAATCATTCAACCAAACTTAGTCGCCTAACTGGTCGCACTAATAGTCCATTTAAGCGTCTTTTATTTGCTTCTATGAGTGGGTGTTTTTAGAGTATCGAGTTACGCCGACCATAAAAAAAATAATAAAGGCTAAGCATGTTTTCAAAAGCGTGTGGTGCTGGTCTCACTAAAAGCACACTACAGAGAAACTTTATATGCAAAATCATACATAGCAGCAGCGGCAAGCCTTGGTCACCGGTGAGTTTGTGACTATTAATAACGAGCGTTACTATGCCATTAAAAACGTAGACCAAATGGAACCGTTTTTATCACCGTGGTGCCAATTACCCATTGTTTACTGTATGAATAACGCTAAGCGAAGCATGGGATCGATTGTTAACAATGATCAACACACGCTGTGTATTGACGGCCTCAGTGTTGACGCTGAACACATTGGTGAGTTGTTCAAACGAACGGGGACTACTAGTCGTATCATGGTGGACTTTGATACATCTGCGTTATTCGACGCTTAGTCTTAAAGCGTCGATGAGTGGCGCATCTGTAGGGCTGTATAATAGCTATTTATAAGTGTGTCTTTAATCACTATACTTGGGCGCAAACATGCACTTTTACCCTTGTTAATTGGAGATCACATGAGCGATGCTCGTTTACAGTCATTATTTGAGTTAACAGCACTCGAAAAAGGTTTATATGAAGGTAAAAGTTGGGATTTGGGATTTCCAGCATTATATGGTGGTCAAGTATTAGGGCAATCGGTTATAGCGGCCTACAGAAGCTTGCCCGATGACAGGCGCATTCATTCCTTTCACAGTTATTTTTTATTGCCCGGAGACGCGACCAAGCCGGTTACATATGAAGTTGAGACAGTGCGCGATGGCAGAAGTTTTTCAGCCAGGCGCGTAAAAGCGATTCAAAACAAACGCACTATCTTTTATATGACCGCGTCGTTTCAAAAGGTAGAAGAGGGCTTAAGTCATCAGTTTAGTGCAATGCCTGATGTTCCCAAGCCGGAATCGGTTGAAAAAGATATTAAATTTCATGAGGTGAATTTTAGTAAATTATCGAAAAAAATGAAGGAAGCCTTGCCGTTTCATCGACCCGTAGATATTCGCACCATTAATGCTTCGCACATGTTTGACACCGTAAAACGTGAGCCTAAACGACAGCTTTGGTTTAAAGGCAGGGATGAAACATCTAACGATGTAGGGTTGAATCAGGCTTCACTTGCTTATGCATCAGACTTTCAATTTTTAAGCACGGCGCTTGGTGCACACGGCTTAGCTATTCAAGATAAGAACTTGCGCTTAGCGACTATTGATCACGCTATGTGGTTTCATCATTCGTTTCGATTTGACGATTGGTTAATGTACGATATGGAAAGCCCCTTTAGCGGCAATGGACGCGCGCTGGTTCAGGGCAAAATTTATAACAAAGAAGGTTTATTGGTTGCTTCGTCTGTGCAAGAAGGTTTGTTGAGACTGGCTAAAACAGAGTGATTGAGTATAAATATTACTAGCCGTTTATTATGATTTGTTATGCGCATACTCAGCAGGGGAAGCCAAATTAAAAAGGCCTGGAACAAACGTTCCAGGCTTAGGGGGTGGCTCATTTAAGAGCCTTGCGCTAACTTGTACTAACTACAACAACATGAGGCTTCCACAAAAGCCTCTTTTAATATCAAACTTTTAACATCGAACTTTGCACTGCATACTTTCTTACCGCATATTTCCTAGTATAATATAATACATAGAAGCATCGCGTATAATTATTAGGCTAATGGCACTATACCGTATTTGTGAGTTAAAGATAAAGTGCTTTTTAGTATAAATAGATCGCAGGCTTGTATTTGATGGTACTATTTTACGAATATGCTTATATGCAAAGCCAAAATGTCGCAATTAAAGCCTTTGGCTGGCATACATTAAGTGTTTCACTATGATTAAAATTCTTAAAAAATAATACCCAAAACATAATAAAAGAGGGCAGTTATGCTGCACAAAATCTGGCTGGCTTTTATTGTCAGCTCCTTCATTGCCACATGTATTAAGGTGGTTGTTACCGGCGACATGGGCAGCTTTGAACAAGTCATGACCGCCGTTACCAGCATGGCACGCACCAGTGTTGATATAGCCCTTGGCCTTATAGGCTTACTGGCTTTTTGGTTAGGCATATTTAAAGTAGCCGAAAACTCAGGCTTAATCGCTAAATTTTCAAGACTGTTGGCCCCGCTGCTGTGCCGTATAATGCCTGATATACCAAGAGATCATCCTGCGCTTGGCAGTATTACCATGAATATGTCGGCAAATATTCTTGGCCTTGACAACGCAGCAACGCCTTTTGGCATAAAAGCCATGCAGGATATGCAAACCTTATCCCCGGTAAAAGATACGCTGACAAATTCCCAAATATTATTTTTAGTGTTAAACACCTCGTCTGTGACCTTATTTCCTATTGCTGTATTTTTGTATCGAGCAGAGCAAGGCGCAGCGCAGCCAACCGATGTATTTATTCCTATTTTGCTGGCCACTAGCGCATCCACTTTAGTGGGTTTGATGGTCACCTGCGCAGTGCAAAAAGTGAATTTATTTAACCGCGTGGTGCTAATTTACTTAGTCGGTGCTTTTAGTTTGTTAGCGGCAGTTATGCTTTACTTTTCAAGGTTAGCCGCTGATCAGCTAGCCAGTCAATCGAGTTTAATTGCCAACTTTGCACTAATGACCTTCATTGTTGCCGTCTTAGTGATTGGCTGGCGTAAAGGTCAAGACACCTACGAACAATTTGTTGAGGGTGCTAAGCAAGGTTTTGACGTGGCGGTGTCTATTATCCCTTTCTTATTGGCGATGCTATTCGCCATTGGAATGTTGCGGGCCAGCGGAGTTATGGAGTTTGTCACTGATCAGGTGGCTTTCTTGGTTGCCTTAGTAGGACTAGACACCCGCTTTGTAGATGCGCTACCTACCGCAATGATGAAACCATTAAGTGGCTCTGGTGCTCGAGCACTTATGATTGAAACGATGCAGTTTCACGGCGCTGACTCTTTTGTAGGGCGTTTAGCATCGGTTATGCAAGGCTCCACTGAAACCACCTTTTACGTACTGGCAGTTTATTTAGGCGCCGTTGGCATAAAACACAGCCGCTACGCGGTTGGCTGTTGTTTAGTAGCTGATTTTGCGGGCATTTTTGCAGCGATTATGGTGTCGTACTGGTTTTTTGGGTAAAGTATGTATTTTGGTTAGGTTACTTTGCCATTAACTGGTATCAAACTGAAATGCAGTCGCTTATGCGAAGCCAGTTTATAACTTGGCCTTGGCTAATATTTTACTTGATGTACACTAGTGTTACCTTCTTATTAGCCGTTGTGCCCAATAGAGAAAAACCATGGACCTACGCGGTCATAGACGGTGCGCTTTTAGGCCTAGCCAGCTTCGGGGCATACAACCTTACAGCCTATAGCATAATAGAAGGTTTTACGCTTAAAATTATGTTGATTGATTGGGTGTGGGGTACATTTTTAACCAGTTGTTGTGCGACCGCGGGATGGTTTGGTTTTCAGGCATATTGCAAAAAAAGCTGAGCCTTGGTGTGCGAGAAAGTATGTATTAAAGCTTACATAAATAATGACGGACTACGGCGCACCACGATACACTACCGCAGAATGATATAGCTTGATTATTCCCCTAAAATTGAATGGCCTATGTTTGCCAACATGCTACATAAAGCAATAAGCGGCAGGCCAATCAGACTGTTAGGATCATCACCTTCTAGCTTTTCAAATAAGCTAATGCCTAAGCCTTCTACCTTAAAAGCACCGGCGCAGTCTAAAGGTTTTTCTCGTGTAATATAATCATTGACCTGCCTAATATTTAGCGTTCTAAAATAAACAGAATAGGGCACGACAATTAATTGTTTGTGCCAGCCAATAGTTCTGTTAGGCGAAGGTGATATTACACACAAGCCAGTGAGCAACGTCATTTTTTGACCACTTACCTGCATAAGCTGCTCAAGCGCGCGGGCATGGGTGAGCGGTTTTCCTAAAATTTTATTGTTTTGCGTTAGCGCAATTTGATCTGACGATATAATAATATGCGACGGATATTGCTTAGCTAGTGCCTCAGCCTTTTGTTCGCTAAGTCTACTCACCAGATCATGCGGCATTTCAGCACTTATAGGTGACTCATCAATGTTGGGTGCTACCTGAATAAAGTTTAGGCCTAACTGTGACAACAAAGCAGCGCGGTATTTTGAAGAAGAGGCAAGTAAAATAGGGTAATGCTGATTTTGGATAATGGGCATAGCTTGAGAAAGAACAAGTAATAGGATAATTGCCGTAATTGTACAACCATAATAATTAAAATACTCAACTGTGTTCGTAAAATACTTGTATTAAATATTTCGTAGAAACTGAAGTAATGCCAGCTTGAAAGTTGTTTCCTGCATAAGTTTTTCCTAGTGTGATAATCGCCGAGCTTTTTAATGTAAGGACAATTTAAATGAAAGCGATTTTTGCTATTTTGCTGTTTGAGCTAATTAACATTACGACCCCGGTATCCTTCAGCTGCTGAATTTTGCGTTTAAGTTGCTTGTTGCTTGTTGCTTAATAACTTCTTTACTTACTCGAAGAATCTATCGGGCCAATCTTGATTTCTAAACAAGCTGTTTAATGTAAAGAATAGTACAGGCTAAGGTTGCTCAATCACGTGTCTACTAAGGTCAAACTAATGAAAAGCTTTGACTAATGCTATACAAATATATATCATGCGCGCGCTATGACAAATGTGAAATTACCAAAAAAACTAGATCCAAACAAAAGCGCGCAGTTGCGGTCGAAGTACGATGGCGTTTATTTTGCGCGTGAAATGTTACGATACAGCTCAGCGGTAGCGGATGCTGCGCCTGAAGTGCATGTTAAAATTGAGTTTTCAAAAGACGCGCAGAGTCTTACTTACTTTAACGGTGAAATGCGTTCGCAGGTGCAACTAATTTGTCAGCGCTGTAATGAAGTGTTTGACCACTCAGTTCACACTGAGTTTTGTTACACACCCGTGCAGGGGAGTGAGCAAACAGACCTATTACCAGACGCATACGAACCGGTACAGGTCGATGACCAAGGAGAGGTCGATTTATTTGAACTGCTTGAAGATGAATTAATTCTATCTTTGCCTTTAGTGCCCTTACATTCTCATGAGGAATGTAAGGTAAAAGCTGAAAATATGCAGTTTGGAGACATCGAACCGGGACCAGTGCGTGAAAACCCATTTGCGGTTTTAAAAGAACTTAAGCGAGACTAGGAGTAACCCATGGCGGTACAGAAAAGTAGAAGAACACGCTCTACGCGTGGAATGCGTCGTTCACATGACTCATTACCAGGCGCGACATTGTCGGTAGATGCGACCTCTGGCGAAACTCATCGTCGTCACCATGTGACAAATGATGGTTTTTACAAAGGTGAAAAAGTGACGGCAAAGTAAGCATTCAGGCTTATATTTGTGCATGTCACAATAGCAATAGATATCATGGGGGGCGATCGCGGCCCCCATGTTTTTTTATCTGCGACACAAAAAATCCTTTCAAATTTTGATGCGGTAGCCATTATTATATGTGGCGATCAAACATCTATTACATCTTTTAAATCTAGCTTAGCAGTCTATGCAAATCGCGTTACCTACGAGATATGTGAGCAAATTGTCGAGATGACCGATAATCCGGCTATGGCCATTCGGCAGAAAAAATGCTCAAGTATGCGTAAAGCCCTCGACTTGACCCAGCAAGATATTGCTAACGCCTGCGTAAGTGCTGGCAACACCGGTGCTTTAATGGCAATGGCGTACTATGTGCTTAAGACTATTCCGGGAATATCAAGACCGGCGCTGTGTACTTTACTGCCAACACAAAACCGAAAGAAAGTCCTGCTGCTAGATTTAGGCGCCTCTATTAACTATAACGCTGAGAATCTTTTTCAATATGCGCTCATGGGCTCTGTATTTATGCAGCAAACTCAGGGTATTGCATCTCCCGCAGTAGCGCTATTGAATGTAGGCGAAGAAGATACAAAGGGCAACAGCCTTGTTAAACATGCCAACATCTTAATAAAAGAATGCGGTGCAATAAACTATGTGGGTTATGTTGAAGGTGATGATATATTTGCCGGTGAAACCGACGTGGTGGTAACTGACGGATTTACCGGTAATGTAGCGCTTAAAGCGAGTGAAGGCATAGCTAAATTCTTAGTTGAAGAAATTAAAACGCTGACGAAAGAAACCTTAATTGCGCGTATTCTAAGCAAACTTGCGCTGCCACTTATTAAAAGCTTGTTTCAACGTATGAACCCCGACCAGTATAACGGAGCCAGTCTGTTAGGATTGCGGTCCACCGTTATAAAAAGTCACGGAAATGCGTCTACGGAGGCCTGCTACTACGCCATCGTACAAGCAATTAATGAAGCTCAGCAAGCAGTTCCTGATAAAATAAAAGCGAAGATAGAACAAGAATTAATGGAGCACTAGTAAATATGTATTCCCGAATAATTGGCACGGGTAGCTATTTTCCTAAAGACGTACGCAGCAATGCCGACCTAGAAATTATGATTGATACGTCCGACAAATGGATAACAGACCGCACCGGCATTAAAGAAAGACGACTTATAGGTGCAGATGAAACCGTCGCCACAATGGGAGCACAAGCGTCATTGAAGGCGCTTGAAGCCGCGCAATTGCTGCCTAGTGATATAGATATGATTGTTTGTGCAACTACTAGCGGGCGTTACGCGTTACCCAGCTCAGCCTGCGAAATTCAAAAAATTCTCAAAGTAGACAATATTCCCGCATTCGATGTTGCTGCGGCATGCGCAGGGTATTGCTATGCGTTAAGTGTCGCCGACCAGTACATCAAAAGTGGCATGGTGAAGCGTATATTAGTAATAGGCAGTGACTGCTTGAGCCGTCTAATTGACCCTAAAGACCGCTCAATGATCATTTTGTTTGGCGATGGCGCTGGTGCAACCATATTAGAAGCCAGTGAAGAGGCTGGTATATTGTCTACGCATATTAATGCGGCAGGCTCGTATTCTGATTTATTGCACGTAGGCAACCCAACACGCGGCGATGAAGCCTCGGTGCATGAAAATTGGGGCGGCATGAAAGGCAATGAAGTGTTTAAAGTTGCGGTCACGAAACTAAGTGAGATAGTTGAAGAAACTCTGGCGGCCAATAACATGGCAAAATCTGATTTAGATTGGTTGGTGCCACATCAAGCCAATTTTCGGATTATAAAAGCTACCGCTAAAAAATTAGATATGTCGCTTGACCAAGTGGTGTTAACACTTGAGAAATATGGCAATACCTCAGCGGCGACCGTACCTACTGCGCTAGATATTGCCATTAGAGACGGTAGAATTAAACGCGGTCAAAATTTATTATTAGAAGCGTTCGGTGGCGGTTTTGCGTGGGCATCTGCGTTAGTAAAGTATTAGTATAACAACGAAGAATGAGAACTATTAATGAGTAAAATAGCATGTGTATTCCCCGGGCAGGGAAGCCAATCTGTAGGAATGCTAGCTGATTTAGCTAGCGACTTTAGTATCGTGAAATCAGTCTTTGAAGAAGCGTCTGACGCGATTGGATATGACCTTTTCAAAGTAACTCAGGTTGATGACGGGCAGCTTAGTCAAACTGAAATTACGCAGCCTGCATTGCTGACAGCCAGCATAGCTTGCCTGCGGGTACTGCAGTCAGAAACAGATTTTACACCGCATTTTTATGCTGGACACAGTTTAGGTGAATACACCGCATTGATTGCTGCTAATGCGCTTGGTTTAAGCGCTGGTGTAAAGCTGGTGCAGGCTCGCGGGCAGTTTATGCAGCAGGCCGTAGCGCCAGGTGAGGGCGCAATGTATGCCATTATTGGCTTAGACGACAACATAATTGCTGATGTCTGTGCAAAAGTCGCGGCAGATACTAAACAAGTTGTCGCGCCTGTAAATTACAACTCTCCTGGTCAGGTCGTGATTGCCGGCACTAAAAAAGCGGCCGATGCAGCAGCGCTCGCTCTCAAAGCTGCTGGCGCAAAAAGGGCATTACCGCTAGCCGTAAGTGTACCTTCGCACTGCTTATTGATGAAAGGCGCAAGCATTAAACTACAGGCTTTATTAAATACTATCGTGCTTAAGCAACCTACCACGCCTATTGTGAATAATGTTGATGTTGCGATTAACGATAATGTTGATGATATAAAAGACGCCTTAGTACGTCAGCTTTACATGCCGGTTCGCTGGTCGCAAAGTGTGCAATATTTGATTGCGCAAGAGGTAAGCGAATTTATTGAAGTAGGGCCAGGCAAAGTGCTGTCTGGCTTAATAAAACGCATCGATAAAAGTGTGACTACCCGCAATATGAATAGTGCTAAAGACTTAGCATAAGACACCTAGTGTATAAAAGAATTACAAAAGAATTATAAAGGATAAGTATGTTTGATTTAACCGGAAAGGTAGCGCTTGTAACAGGCGCAAGCCGCGGCATAGGCAAAGCAACCGCTGAGCAGCTTGCGAATTTAGGTGCAATCGTTATTGGCACAGCAACAAGTGACAGCGGCGCTGACGCTATTTCTGCATATTTAGGCGATTCTGGCACCGGTATGCGCTTAAATGTAACCGTTGATGAAGAAGTTAGCCGCGTTATTGCTGACATTACCGCTAAATACGGCAGTATCGATTTGCTTATTAATAATGCAGGTATTACTCGCGACAATTTAATTATGCGCATGAAAGAGGATGAGTGGAACGACATCCTACAGACAAATTTAACCTCGGTGTTCAAACTCTCAAAAGCTGTTATGCGCGGTATGATGAAGAAAAAAAACGGCCGTATAGTCTCAATTGGTTCAGTAGTTGGTTCAACGGGCAACGCCGGACAGGCTAACTATGCGGCGGCAAAAGCAGCTGTTATCGGTTTCAGTAAGTCTATGGCACGTGAGATAGCCTCTAGAGGCATAACGGTTAACGTAGTTGCCCCCGGCTTTATCGATACCGATATGACGCGTGGCCTAAGTGACGAGCAAAAAACAGCTATATTTAAAGATATTCCCGCTAACAGACTGGGCGATCCAAAAGAAATCGCAGCCACAGTGGCGTTTTTATGCTCAGACGCCGCCGCTTATATAACCGGTGAGACCATTCATGTGAATGGTGGTATGCACATGAGCTAGATCAATGTATGATTAGGAATTAGCGACAAGTCCCAGTATACAGTTGATAGAATAGAATTTTTGACCAATAATTAAAATGGATGTGGTTGTACCACACATTAATTAGCTGGTTAAGCTTGCATGGCAAGGATAAGGTCAATAAACTATCCACGCTAAATTTTTAGGTATTTAAAGGAAACCTGTAATATGAGTAATATAGAAGAACGCGTAAAGAAAATTATTATTGAGCAATTAGGCGTCAAAGAAGATGAAGTAAAGTCTGAAGCATCATTTGTAGATGACTTAGGCGCAGATTCATTAGACACAGTTGAACTAGTAATGGCGCTTGAAGAAGAGTTTGATACTGAAATTCCTGATGAAGAAGCAGAGAAAATCACGACTGTTCAGTCTGCAATCGACTACATCAACGCTCATAACGACGCGTAAGACAGTTTTCAAAAAAACGGCTCATCCTTGGGCCGTTTTTTTGTTGCTATTGTTTGTGCTTGAACTAGGAGGCTATAGTGACTAAACGTCGCGTAGTGGTTACTGGCGTTGGTATGCTTACGCCGTTAGGAAATGACGTTGATTCCACGTGGTCAAATATACTTGCTGGCAAAAGCGGTATAGATAAAGTAACGCTTTTTGATACGCAAGAATACAACACTAAAATTGCTGGAGAGGTCAAAGACTTTGATGTTGAAGCCTATATTCCCAGAAAAGAAGCTAAAAAAATGGACCGCTTTATCCAGTTAGGCGTTGCTGCGGGCATACAAGCCTTGCGAGACTCAGGCTTAATGGTATGTGATGAAAACGCGGGACGCGTTGGGATCTCGATTGGTTCAGGCATTGGCGGCCTTCCGCTTATTGAAGAAAATCACAAAAAATTACTAAGCGGTGGCCCTAAGAAAGTGTCGCCGTTTTTCGTTCCTTCAACTATTACCAACATGATATCGGGCTTTTTGTCGATAATGGAAGGTCTTAAAGGGCCTAACTTAAATGTGGTAACAGCTTGTACTACTGGTGTGCATAACATTGGTATTGCCGCGCGCACAATTGCATACAACGATGCAGACGCTATGCTAGCCGGCGGCGCAGAGGCAACTATTACACCATTAGCGTTTGCTGGTTTTGGCTCTGCAAGAGCACTTTCAACTAACAACGACGACCCGCAGGGGGCAAGTCGCCCTTGGGATAAAGACAGAGACGGCTTTGTTATGGGTGAAGGCGCTGGTGTGGTTATGTTAGAAGAATACGAAATGGCAAAACAGCGCGGCGCCAAGATTTATGCAGAAGTTGTTGGTTTCGGCATGAGTGGTGATGCATACCATATGACGTCGCCACCACCCGATGGTTCGGGTGCTGCATTAGCGATGAAGAATGCCATAAAAGACGCGCACATTAGCGAGACACTTATTGGCTACATAAACGCACATGGCACCTCAACGCCTGCTGGCGATGTGGCAGAGGTAGCGGCAATTAAAAGTGTTTTTGCTGAGCATTCAGCGAAGCTTAAAGTAAGCTCTACAAAGTCTATGATTGGGCATTTACTTGGGGCTGCAGGATCCGTTGAGGCAATATTTACAATTTTGGCGCTACGCGACCAAATGGCGCCGCCTACCATTAACCTAGATAATCCGAGTGAAGGCTGCGATTTAGATTTTGTGGCACATAAGGCATCGGCGTTTACCGCAGATTATGCTTTATGTAATTCGTTTGGTTTTGGTGGCACTAATGGTTCTTTATTGTTTGCTAGAGAGCATTCTATAAAAGAATAATAAGCCCCAAGCATTCGTTTTTTCCGCAATTATTTGCTAAATTAAGTGAAGAGATTAATATAATCACCTTCACTTTTTTTATGCCTTTATAATCACAATAAGTATCACAGTAAGGAATAGCCGTAATAGCTTTATATGAATATTGTCATCGCCAATTATTTATCAGAATCGCAGTTTAGTATTCGTGCATTAGACGCTAAGCAAGACTTGTTAGCAGCGCAACTGGATATTGGCAAATTCTGCGTGGCAGCAGATCAGGCTCTTTTTACCAAAGTCTGTTTACAGGACAGAGCGTTTAATTATGGTGATGGCTGCTTCACCACGATATACGGCGAATCTACGCAAGTGTTCTTACTAAACGAACACTTGCAAAGGTTAGCAAGAGATTGTCATAAACTCAGTATAGGGCTGTGCTTAAACACGCTACAGGCTTGGTTGCTACTGGCGCTCAAATGCATGATCACAAAGAGTCACGCAGCATATGCCGTCAAGATTTTAGTTTCAAGAGGTGTCGGTGGTCGCGGTTACGAACTTCCTACGCAGCTTAATACTTCAGTAGTGGTAAGTATATCCCCATGCCAAGTTAGCAAGCCGCCGGGCATTCAAAGAGGCTATGAATACACGATTAAGCAAGCTAATATGACTTTGTCTAGCCAAACACTTTTAGCGGGCATCAAGCACAACAATAGGTTGGAGCAGGTTCTTGCTAAGCGTGAGTTACAGCAGTATGACTGCAACGATTTAGTTCTGTGCGATAATACGGGCATTTTAATTGAAGCCACCGCCGCTAATATCTTCTATCAAAAAGATGGTGTTTGGTTCACACCCCAAATAATGCATTGTGGTGTTAGTGGCGTAATGCGCGATACCGTTATTGCTTTTTTTCAAAGTGTGGGTGTTCGCTGTGAAATAAATGCATCGCCCTTTAGTGAATTATTAAATGCCGATGCTGTCTTTTTGTGTAACGCAATTAAGTTTATTATTCCAGTGTCTGCTATCGTTCTCAACGATAAAGAACATCCGTTTACGCTATGGGAAGTGAGTGCACTAGCGTTTGACTTGCGCGAATGGATTGGAAAACATCACAAGGTAGAATTTTAGGGCTTACATGAAAAAAATAGTGTCTGTGTTTTTGCTTATCTCGCTGCTAGCGGCTATTGGGGCTGGCATGCTTGTATGGCAAAAATTAAATAGCATTGAAGAATTGAGGCTAAGCATAGATTCCCCAACTGAATTTGAAGTGCTAAAAGGCAAAAGCTTATACAAAGTAGTGGACAAACTAGGCCAATTCGCTGAAATTGACACTTTTAGTTTTAAGATATGGCTACGGCTGAATCCAGAATTTGAAAGAATTCAATCAGGTGTTTATGAACTGCCGCCAAATGTCTCTTTAATAGAGGCTCTCGATCTCATGGTTAAAGGCAAAGTCAAACAATTAAGCATTACGCTGGTAGAGGGGCAAACAATAGCGCAGTGGGTAACAGCTTTGTCACAGGCTGAAGGTTTGTCACACAACATTCCTAGTAAAGATGTGCTTTACGAGACCTTAGGAGCAGCTAACTTTGAGTTCTGCGTAAATATTTATGCAAGTGTTGAAGGCTGTTTATTACCAGACACATACTTTTATACGCATGGCACTAACAGCACCGATATTTTAGGACGTGCCTTAAGCGCTATGCAGGTTTACTTAAAGGGGCTTTGGCCTTCTCGCCTTATCGATATACCGTTAAGCACACAGTATGAGGCACTCATTTTGGCCTCCATAATAGAAAAAGAAACGGCTATAGAGTCAGAGCGTACCGAAATAGCCGGCGTGTTTGTTAATAGATTAAATAAAAATATGCGCTTGCAGACAGACCCGACCGTTATATACGGCATTGGCGACAGCTATGACGGAAACATTACGCGCAAACACCTGCGTACTCCTACACCGTATAACACCTACGTAATTAGAGGGTTGCCTATCACGCCCATTGCCATGCCAAACAAAGCATCTATAGAGGCCGCCTTGTTTCCGGCATTAACCGATTCTTTATACTTTGTTGCAACAGGCAACGGCGGTCATCAATTTTCAACAAACTTAAGCGATCATAATAAAGCGGTTAGAGCCTATTTGGTCCAGCGAAAAATTAACCTTACCCGTGAACAAGAGAAAACTAGACAATGAAAGCAGCGTTTGTTGTAGTCGAAGGATTAGAAGGCGCCGGTAAAAGTACCGTCATAAATGCCATAGAAAATTTTTTTACCATGCTAGGACACAGCGTGATCCGTACCCGGGAGCCCGGTGGCACGCCTATGGCGGAAGCCATTCGAGATTGCGTTAAGCAAACTTGGAAAGATGAAACGGTTACCCAAGAGACTGAACTTCTGCTTATGTACGCCGCTCGCAGTCAACTGGTGCACAATATTATACTGCCCGCATTAGCGAATAATATTTTTGTAATTGGTGACCGGCATGATTTATCGTCAGTTGCTTACCAAGGAGGTGGCCGTCAGGTGCCTTTGGAAAATTTACAGTTGCTTAAACGGTTAACTTTGGGTGACTTCACCCCCGATCTTACCCTTTATTTAGATATTGAGCCGAGCGTTGGCTTAGCCCGAGCAAAGGGACGAGGTGAATTAGATCGCATAGAGCTTTCAGGTTTAGCATTTTTTGAGCGTGCTAGGGAAACCTACTTAGAACAGTTGGCCTTACTCGAAAATGCAGCGACCATCAATGCTGGTAATAGCATTGAACAGGTACAAAAAGATGTCCTGCGAGCTCTACATAATTGGTACAATGCAGCTAGTAGCACAACTAATACCACCGCAAGCCACGCAAATAACAGGACAGTTAAGCACACAGCAAGAGGTGACGAGTAAATGTATCCTTGGTTAGCGTCTACGTTAGCGCAGTTAAAGCAGCGCCTAGGTCAACAGCTGCTTCATCATGGCTTATTATTTATTGCTGATAAAGGCGTGGGCGAGCATCAATTAATTGATCAACTTGTAAAATCGCTTTTGTGTGCAACTAAAGATGCCTGTGGTACTTGTAAAGCCTGTAAATTATTTGAGGCGAAGTCTCATCCCGATATGCATTATGTAGTGTCTGACAAACCTAGTATAGGCGTTGATCTTATTCGCCAGGTCAGCCAGTTCGTAACAACCACATCGCAGATGTTAGGCAATAAGGTAGTAATCATCGAAAACATTGACTTGATGACGGAGGCGGCAAGTAACTCCTTGTTAAAAACCCTCGAGGAGCCGAATCAAAATACCTATATACTGCTTACAACGACAAAGCCTAATTCACTGCTAGCGACTATTACAAGCCGCTGTGAAAAAATTCGACTTATCTTACCATGCACAGATGATAGTATGACGTGGCTTGCCTCACAAACCGAATCACCCTTAAGTAAAGAGGGCCTTTTGGCATTTTCAGGCTCAGCGATTGATTATTTATCGTCTATGAACAACGATGGTGTTAATTACGGTGTATTTTGCGACGATTTAGAAAGTTTACTGCAAGGGCGTACAAATGAGCTTCTTTTAGCTGAGAAAAATAAAGCGCATGCAAGCTTAGTGCTTCTTTGGACCTACCAAAAGGCTGTCCTGATTTACAAGAAACAGATGGAAGATGTCAGTAAATTACCAGCAGACAATGCCATTAGTAACTTACAAAGAACTCAGTATGCAGAATGTCTAGTGTTTGATTGCCAGCAGGCAAATAAAAAAATTGCACAGGCAGGTATAAATAAAAGCCTTATTTTGCAACAGATTTTTCATAAATTTAAACAAGTCTCATTAATTCATTAATAGGACCCAAGCGCGCCTAAAATCAGTGTTTGGCAAGTAAAAAAGAGGTGTTTGTGTTTGTAGATTCACACTGTCATTTAGATAGATTAGACAAAAACGGTCCTGCATTAGATGAAGTTGTAAAGCAGGCCTTAGCAGCCAATGTTGAACACATGCTTTGTGTGGCGGTGTCGGTAAAAGAATTTGCGCAAATGAAGTCAACGGTAGGCCATTATCCAGACGTCTCGATGTCATGCGGTGTCCACCCTTTGCATAATGAAGACGTTTGCGATTATGAGACCTTACTAGCCCATGCACAATATGATGATGTAGTGGCGGTTGGCGAAACGGGCCTTGATTATTTTTACAGTGAAGAAACGGCAAGCGTACAAATGAAATCGTTTGTTGATCATATCAAAGTGGCTAACGTGGTGAAAAAACCGCTCATTATTCATACTAGAAGCGCTCAGGAAGATACTTTACAGACACTAAAAGAAAACTACGATCCTCGCACTGGCGCTGTGTTGCATTGCTTCACTGAAAGCCTTGAAATGGCACAAGCAGCTATGCAAATGGGGATTTATATTTCTATATCAGGTATTGTCACTTTTAGTTCAGCCAAAGAGCTACAGGAAACAGTAAAACAAATTCCTTTGGACAAACTTTTGATAGAGACAGATTCGCCGTGGTTAGCGCCTGTGCCGTTTAGAGGCAAAAAGAACGAGCCAAAACACGTTATTGAAGTGGCCAAATTTATTGCAAAGCTAAAAGGGGTGTCAATTGAAAAATTAGCTCAGCACACCACAGAGAATTTTTACCGTTTGTTCACGCATATAAATAGAGGTTCTATATAATCATGACATTTCCTAGGTGGCGTCAATCCTTAGCGCGCAGCTTACATGTACAAAGAAGCAAGCCCGAGGCGAAATTTTTTCAAGCAGCAAATGCGTACATGCCCGGTGATTCTTGTGATATAAATGATATTATAGTGGAAAATAGAACAATGGTGTTTAGGGGCTTTGCCCAAAGCAGTCATACTTTACTGGCAATAAGTGATTCAAGAAGCGAGAAGTTCAGCCAATGGCAGCAGTCGCCGCGCACTCAACTTTGTTGGTATTTTATTAAAACCCGTGAACAGTTTCGTATTAGTGCGCAGGTTTCCATGGTGGGAAGCAGTGGCTTGTTGTTTCAAGATGAGCATACCAATGCTGATGTAAATCAAGGGTGCTCTCAAAACAGTATGTTAACGTCAGAAAGAGCGATTCTGTGGGCAAACTTATCTGACAAAGCAAAGACTCAGTTTTATTGGCCTACACCCAAACAGGCCTTAAAAGATATAGAAATTAACGGCCTACCAAGCTCAGATATACCCGATAACTTCATACTAATTTGTTTTCATCCTTATTACGTGGATTATTTGAATTTAACGACTACGCCGCAAACACGTGAAATACATGAAATTTCTGATAAAAAATGGATATACCAAGACGTTAACCCCTAGCTTTGAGACTACGCCAGAAATTTAGGCGAATGAGCTTGAGACTTTTTTAGCAAATAGAAATGCCACTTTCGCGTGAACAAGTTCTGTTTTACTAGAAATGTGATGTTCTCTTATTAGCGCGAGTTGGCTTTTTGTTAGTTGATCGTCAAAGTAGATTACCCGGCAAGTATTCGCCTTAAGAAGACTGCAAATCAATTCAAACTGCGAATGCTTTTTTGATGGTTGAATTTGGAGGTACTCATGGTGCGGCTGACTAAATACATAGCGGGCGCTCAAATTACAGATCCAGCCTAAGCGAGCCTTCTGACTAGCCTTCGCCTGAGCAGGAAATTGAATTATGTCGTTGTTATTGAGCGCACTAGTTTTAGTTTGGCAATGTCTGTAATGGCTATAATCGTTAGTATGACTAATATAGAGATTAGCATTATTTGCATTTTGCGAAATTTCAGTTGTATTCATATTCAAAACCTATGGCCGTTATAATATTAGCTAGGTGTATACAGTACATATATACAGTGTATGCATGTACAGTAGTACTGTATGAAATGAATTGCAAGTTTATTTAATGAGGATTTTAAGCACTGACTTTAAACTATTGAGCAGTTAAGAAAGAGTCTATACAAAACAAAGGACTGGCGCTTATCTTTTTTCTATCATTGCATTTGATTTTGGCAAAAATAAACTTGCATACATTCTGTTGGCAAATTCGTCGGTCATACCCGATATATAATCTGAAATAACGCGTAGTTTAGCACTCTCATCTTCTGCAATAAGCCAACGATTTTCCGTATTTGGCGGCAGTAATCGCTGTGGATCGCTTGCAAACGCTTCAAACAAAGCCATTACTATTTGCTGCCCTTTATACCTTATTAGCTGCAGGTCTGGTTTGTTAATCACGTGTTTGAAAACATACTGTTTAAATATATCAAGTCCACTTTCAAATTCAGGCGGTAACACCGCTGCATAGTCGAGTAAGTCTGCATCAAAAACATTTCTTTTTTGAATAAAGATAGCGGTAATAAAGGTGTTTACTAATGCACCAATCGCATTTTTGCGCGCGTAGGTTTTATCACTAAATAAAGAAGCCTGCAGGGCAAGAATATTTTCTGAAAGCCATGGAATATTTAACGCGACCAAAGAATGACTGACCTCATCATAAAAACTCCCAGCGGTCACCGAGGCCATCACTATAGCGTCTTCTAAATCGTGAATTGCATATGCGATGTCGTCGGCTAATTCCATTATGGAGCAGTCAAATGATTTATTAATTGTTTTTGAATGCTTATTGGCAAAGTTATTGTAAATCATAAAGTTTGCTTTATCGGCGACACTCAAAGGCTCAAGCACCCAATTAAATATTTCTCGGTCACAGTCAAAAAGAGACTTTGCGGGATGCCAGTGGCTGGCTTTTACCTGACTAAAGCGCTCACTTTTTTTGCCTACACACAGAGGATTTGTTAAAATATTCATAAAATTAGGATATTTGATCACGCCCAAAAGGCTTCGCCGTGCCAAATTCATGCCGTGGCGCTCAGAATAAGCTTCCAGCTTTGTGAGTATACGAAAAGTTTGGCCGTTACCTTCAAATCCACCATGTTCATGCATCATATAATGCAGCGCTATTTCGCCTCCATGGCCAAAAGGAGGGTGCCCAATATCATGAGCTAAACAAATAGCCTCTATGAGATGTTCGTCTATCGCAAGGTGCTGTGCTAGCTCTGGATGCTTTTGTGTTAGCTGCGCCGCAATACCGGTACCAATTTGAGCCGCTTCTAATGAATGCGTTAAACGCGTGCGATAAAAATCGCTAATGCCTACACCCATAATTTGCGTTTTAGCCTGTAGCCGTCGAAATGCTGCGCTGTGCATAACACGGGCTTTATCACGTTGATACGCCGTTCTATGATCGCCATCGCGCTTGGGGGCTCGTACGCCTATTCTATCAGACCATTGCATCTTCATTGCTCACCTTATTTGACACTGTTTTAATCACATTAGGGGCTGCTTGAAGCATAATTAATGACACTACTAATAAGCACACTATCAATAAGCAAACTATTAATCAGCACACTGAAAATGCTTACTCAGATTCATTACTCAGGCTTGCTTGTATCCTTGAAAAAAGTCGTACATGTCTGCAAGGGCAGGCCGCAACACATCTTTATGGGGAAGAAAAACTAGCCTAAAATAGCACCCGTCGCTTAAGTTGAAGGCACTACCGTGCACTAACAGTATTTTCTTCTCTTTCAATAAATCTAGAACTAGCTCTACGTCACTTAGAATACCAAACTTCTTTGCATCTACTCTGGCAAAACAGTACATCGCGCCTTTTGGCTTTACGCATGAAATCCCTGGAATATTGTTCAAACCCTCATAAGCCACGTTTCGCTGTGCAAGTAGGCGTCCACTCCCATTAACCAAATCATTGATACTTTGATACCCACCCAAGGCTGTTTGAATGGCATTTTGCGAGGGCACATTAGAGCACATACGCATAGAGGAAAGTATGGTCAAGCCTTCAATATAACTAGCGGCTATTGCTTTATTACCGCTTACTAATAGCCAGCCCGCACGAAAACCCGCTACTCGGTAGTTTTTAGATAAACCACTAAAAGTCACGCAAAATAAATCGGGCGCCAAAGCGGCAATACAGTTGTGCTCACTTTGGTCATATAGCACTTTGTCATATATTTCATCGCTAAAGATAATCAGTTTATGCTTGCGCGCCACTGCTACTATTTGCTCAAGCAGCGCTTTTGAATATACAGCGCCAGTTGGATTATTAGGATTAATTATTACAATCGCTTTGGTGCGAGGACTTATTTTTGACAATATATCGCTAATATCTGGAAACCAGTTGGCTTGTTCGTCGCAGCGATAGTGAACCGCACTTCCCGATGACAAATTAACTGCGGCTGTCCACAGCGGATAGTCGGGTGCAGGAATTAGCACTTCATCACCAGAATCTAAAAGAGCTTGCATAGACATAGTGATCATTTCGCTGACACCGTTGCCTAAGTAAACATCTTTTATGTTAATATTTTCGATTCCTTTTTGCTGATAATACTGCATAACCGCTACGCGCGCACTGTAAATACCTTGCGCGTCTGAATAGCCTTGTGCGTTGGGGAGTTGACGTATTACGTCTTTTAAAATATCGTCAGGCGCTTCAAATCCAAACGGAGCTGGGTTACCAATATTCAACTTAAGAATACGATCTCCTGCCTCCTCCATTTTCTCGGCTTGCGCCAAAATAGGGCCACGAATGTCGTAACAAACATTTTCCAGTTTTTTCGATTGCATGATTCTATGCATGGGTGGTGATAGTGCCTTGTTATTGCTATATTTCATAAACTAGCGCCTGCCTCGCTAAAGCAGTCTATACCAGACTTTAATATCACGCTAATGGTTTAAGATACTAAGAATAAAGCAATATTTATGCTGTGTTAAGTAAAGTTTTGAAACAATTTAGCGATTTTAGGATGCTTGACGTTATTGTACGATTAAACATAACACAAGGATAGAAAATGCCTGTTCCTCTCATATGGTTAGGCGCCGCAGTATTAGGCGCATACACGGCTAACATTGCCAGCACTGCGTATTTAAAGCGAAAGCAAATTGTTGACGCTATGCCGGGAGAAAGCCACCATTACACCCGGCCTGTAAATGGTAGTATTGTGACCTGTGGTATTTACGGTGTACTTGACCACACCGGCATATGGGTTGATGGCAATATTTACGAATTATCTGGCAGAGGTCTGGTGCGATGTGTATCTCCTGAACGCTTTTTGGGAGAAAGAACGGGACATCACATGTACATTGCCTGCGATCCGTTTAATAATGCATTGTTTAACATGCAGGCCGCAAAAACAGCGCAAAGTTTATTGTTTTCGACCCTCGACTATCATTTGCTTAGTCAAAACTGCCATAAATTTGTGGCAGAGGTCTTATCCGAAGGTCAACATGTTGATATTACAAGCTTTAGTGATTTAAACAGCTTTTTAAATATTTTCTTTAACTCAGTAATCCGTTGGAATTTGACCCAAATCAACTTTCGTTGATAATCTTTTGACCTGACTAGATAAGTTGCATAGTATACTAATCCGGCAGGCTTGCTTATTTCGCTTGCCAAGCGGTGATGTAAATAATTAAAGTGATTTGTTTTATCCATTACCTATCGAATATTGCTGTGAGTTACCCTTAGGGAGATAAGCATGTCTCAGAACGTTGAACAAGCTTCCGAAACCAAAAAAAAAGAAGAAGAAAATGCTATTGAAAGTAGCGGTATTGCACGTGTTATTCCCAGCGCCAAACTGGATAAGTTTGCCTGTTTTAAGTGGCTTGCACTTGGCGTAGAGGACTTTAAAAAAGCCAAGTTTGTAAGTACTTTTTACGGCGTTATTTTTACGCTTATCCCCATTGGGATATTTCTATTAGTACAAGCTTCAGATTTTTACCTTGTGATTTTCCCAGCTATGATTTGTTTCATGCTTATAGGACCCTATCTGGCAGCAGGTTTATACGATGTAGCATGGCAGTTTGAAAAAAAGCGTAAACCTTCTTTGCGCCATTCCTTAAAAGCAATGTCCAGAAATGCTGTCAACGAATGGGGCTTTGGTCTTGTGTTAATGCTACTCATGATATTTTGGCTGCGAGTGGCCAGCATAATTCATGCGCTTTACCCAAGCTACCTTGACCCTACGTTTTTCAATATTTGGCCATTCCTTACGCTGGGCACCATTGTAGGCGCAGGCTTTGTTACCTTGGTGTTTTTTATAAGTGCTTTTACGCAACCAATACTGTTAGAACGCAAAGTAGATTTAGCAACCGCAGTACTCACGAGCATGAATGCCGTATGGCGTAACAAGGTACCTATGCTTATATGGGCATGTGTTATTGGCTTTTCTGTATTCTTAGGCTTTGTGACATTTTTTGTTGCCTTTATTGTGATTATGCCAGTGTTAGGTTATGCAACATGGCACGGATATATAGAAACTATTGAAACTAAACGCGAACGCAAATTTGTATAGATAGTGTAGTTTACAAAAAGGGTGCTGTAATAGCGCCCTTTTTTGATCGAAACCATGCTGTGGCCTAGACTTATATATTTAATTGGTAATGCTAAGTGATAGTTCGTTTAAGACTAAAAAGCCCATCAACAGCGTTTCAAACTTCTCTTTACATTCAATCATTGCCCAGTGTCCGCATTTCGGAAAAATGGGCACTTCGCAATTTGGAATAAGGCGCATTGGCACTAAACAAATATCTACTCTTCCTATTTTAATGGTGACTCAGGCTTAGAGTAACTCTTTAAAAGTCAAACATAGAGGATAAGTAAAACAAAATGCAAGTGCTATGTATGCAACAAACGTTGATTTTTTAAGATTTTAGATATTTACGATAGCATATTCTTCGCTATCGCCTAATCAGCCCTTATGAAATCGATTGGTAATCCATGCACTTTTATAAGGTGCAAGGGTAATGTTTTGCATTTGAGAATGCAGCGGTGTTTGAGTCAATAA
>Ga0306871_1000048_pt1 | contig 50245 bp, 40 predicted proteins | sample AntRauMeHopE1497_FD_190447 | JGI IMG/M metagenome (GOLD analysis project Ga0306871, IMG submission 190447) | Saline lake microbial communities from Rauer Islands, Antarctica - Metagenome Hop E1 #497 (v2) (version 2) | ecosystem: Environmental > Aquatic > Non-marine Saline and Alkaline > Saline ... | reverse complement strand
CATATCGCAATCTGATAAAATGGAAGCTAAAGAATCTGTTTTTGTTTCCTGAGTATCATCATTACTACATGAGATAAGCAAGCTAAAGACAATTATTAGGCATCTAATTACGTTTATATTCAAAAAATTCTTTTTCATAAAAAGCCGGTTTAGACTACTCTAAAAATTCAATATTCTCAGGTTGCAATAAAAAAACTCTTGTTCCAGATGGACCTTCACCTAGAGCTTCCTTTTCTTTTTCGGAAAACTGCTTTAAAACGCCGGTAATAGAAACTCTTCTCCCACGCTCTTTAAATTTTTCCTCCATGTTGCACATGAAGATTCTATCGATAGAATCGAAACTCGTCGTGACACTAAAATAATATGGACCCTCCCCTATATCGAAAGATTGTATCGTAGCTGATAGATTTTCGACATTTTCAAATATATCCCTATCCCTATCGCAATCGGGGATCAAACTTGTCAATTGAATGTCGTCTGGTTTTTCCTGTCCATCCCCATTCGTACAAGAGACAAATAATACTAAAACTGCAATCACTGATTTATACCATTTCATATCATAAAGTTATTTGCTCAAAAAACATATTTCTTAAATTAATATTAAGTTCCCCCCCATACTTTGTAGATGCTTGAATTTCTGATTGGTTGCGTCAATATTGAAATTAATTTTTTTGAGGACGTATTATTAAATTGTATTATTACATTATACCTGCCCGAAAATCGGCAAGCGGTATTATAATTTGGTTGCTTTATACCTTACTTCAAGAGGAAAAGGCGTGAGGAATATTTAGTTTTCATATCCAAGACTTAACTAACGAAAAGTAATCTTTTTTTTATTCTAAAATATTGTTTAAATACCAAATTGTCTGGCAGTTCATAAACAACTTAAATAGAATTATTGTTGAAAGCTTTAGCTGTAAATTCAGACCAGACAAGAAATGTTATTGAAGGATTACAAGATTGATTTTTTCGAATAAAATTTTTTATAGAATTCTAGTTAATTGAAATAGTCCCATAAAAAGTCCGTTTTACCAAAATTTTTTCCTAAAACACAGAATCTTTCGACGGAGTATCCCATTTCCATGGGAGGCTAATTCTTTTTTTTTTTATTATCAGCCACACCTATCCAAAAACATCATCTCAGAATTGTTGCAAAGGGAGCTGTACAATCAATACGCAAATCAGTGCCGTAACAACCAAACATCCGTTACCCTAGATTGTTGCCGCCAGTTCAGATGGTCTTCATCCGGCTTGTCGAAGGTAATTTTTAGTTTTCCATTTTTGATTAATTCTTTGGAAAGCGGAAATTCCTTGAATTGCTCAAATCCCTTTTCATATTTGGTCGGGGTCAAGCGTTCACCATTTGCTCTCAGTAGGGCTTCCCCGTAACCGGAAACACGAATGGTGTAACCTGAATTTGGGTCGAGTGTCGTGTATTCCAAAGTTGGACTAAATTGAAATAGTTGGGTCGATAGCCGCTTTCTGCTCCCGCCATTGTTTTCCCATAAATAGTCTATGGCGTCATCGGTTTTAGAGGTTACATGCTTGGCATCCGCACTTGAAATATTGTCATAAAAATTTCCTTCGCCGGGATTCTCATAAGTCCTAAGGAATTCCAATCTTTTCAATTTTTCATCAACGGTCTTTAAACTATCTATTTTCTTGAATTCATCTTCAAGCCACCATCGGTTGTTCAAAGGGTAGTCGATCAAATCGAGAATTGCGCCCCTTTCGGCACCGCTGGCATTGTATTTCGCAACACTTGTCTGAGCACCAACGGAATGAAACAGGGCTTCCGCATAATCAAAGACTTTCTTTTTTAAATCTTGCGAAACAAGTTCATTATCGGCCTTTTGCAGGTGTGCGAGCGCTTGCTTCATGGCCTTGTCCGGGCCAAGGGTTTCTGCATCCGCAAGTATTTCGTAAGCTTCTGTTTCGAGCTGTTTTTCATAAGTCAAACGGTCTTGGATATAAGCGTCGTAATAGGCCCGCATCACTAATTGTTGCCACCGCCAATTTTCCTGTAGTTCGGGATTTTCGAGTTCTAATTTTTTCCAGAGTACCAGGGTCTCTTTAACAATGGGATTCCCCAATAAGGGGCCTTCCCAATTTTTCTCAAGCGCGAGTATGCCATCGGCAGCTGTTTTTGCGATTTCGGGACCGAAGAAAAAGCGGCAATATTCCAAAATCGTCTCATTGATGTCCCTATCCGGGTTCCAACCCAACTGGCTCCATACTATTTTATTGACATCATCATGGGTACCGTCCGAATAGGTAATAAATCCGTCGGTATGGTGTGCATCCTGCTTAAAGAGCTTGGTGTAGTGAAAGGGCTGCGGATTGCAAGGTTCCCGTCCCAAAGTAAGCGCAAAGGCCTGGTCCCAGTTCGCTACGGGATAATGGCATCGTACCGTATGCGTGATATCGGGATAAAAACGATGTTTGTATTTTGCGGGCAATAACTTGCGCTCCAGTTCAATGGGCGGACTGCTGGGCCCGTACACCACACCTGTAAGCCAATCCGGGTCGTGTTCTTCAAGATAGTTGAAAAAATAATCTACCTTCTCTTTTTCGAAGCCCTGCAAGGAAACCCATAGCCCGGCATTGGGGTGGTGCTTTTTGAGCACTACCGAAAGTTTTTCCAGATAGGGCATAAGATCGGAGGGGTGGTTGTTGCCGGGGTCTCCACCGGGTACAAATACACCGTTCAGTTTTGGACACCGCGCATAGAATGCCTCTTGCTGCGCAAGGCCTTCTTCATGTGCGTTCTCTTTTTTCAAATCACGTGGTGCTGGGGTCCATACCCAATAGTCAGCCTCGTATTTAGCACAGATCTTACTGAGTTCAACCTCCATTTCCTGAGGATGTATCTTGAAATGAACGCTTGATTCGGGGTCTTGAAAAGGAATATTCTCAAAACTATTGGCACCGAAAAGTACCTGCTCCCGAAAGTGTTGGTCAAATTGTGCTACCGACCATGCATCCCAGGAATTCGCCGTATTCCGATACCCGAATTGATGTCCACGGAGTTCATATTGGGGAGCTTCTGAAATATCGATTATGTTGACTATGGATAGTTGGTTTTCTTCCATAATGGCGGTTCGTAAAAACGTGCCAATTCCGTAAAGAATACCCCTATTATCCGCAGCGATAATCCAAAGAATATCTTTTCCATCCTTATGTTCGTGTACTAGGCGGTAACCTTCCTTCTTATACTCGGGTTGTTCCTCATTCCGGACAGGGACAATTTCGCCATACAACTTGTCTTCGCCTACTATTGCCAAAGCGAGTATGGTCTGCGCGTTCCAAGTGTCCGTTCGATCAAGTTTCAGTCCGGTTCGTTTCCCGATTTCCTCGACTAAAATAGTTTCTGCTGTTTCTTGAAAGGAGGCCGTGATCGACGGAGAAATGAGCAGAACCACCTTGTTAAGGTGCAAACTGGTTTTTGCCTGTTGATTACAGCTGATGCCAATACTTATGGCAAAGAGTATCAAAGTAATTTTAGCACTAGTATTGGTGTATGCCATAATCGGATTTTTTAAGGTCTAAAGTCCCCTCAATAGGTAAAATGGATTTCCAAAATCGATGTAAGACCTTATCAGGATCTGTTTATATGGACATCCAACTTAAAACTGGTTTAAAATATAAAATATATGGAGAATGCCAATACCCAATAACCCAATAATTATTGGGATTCAAGGAGCACTTACTCTTTTGGCAATTGCTCCAGAAGAAAACGTTTTAGATTGCTGCCCATAATTGCCCGTATCTCCATTTCGGAAAACCCTTGGTCAACAAGTTCCTGCACGATTAAAGGCAATCCGGTTACATCTATAGGCGTTGTGGCCGCTCCTTCAAAATCGGAACCTAGGGCAACATGTTGGATACCTACAAGGTCGCGTACATATTTCATCGCGGCCACGATGTCTTTCACCTCTCCGGCAATAGCGCCTTTGAAAAAACCGATACCGATAAGACCTTTAGCTGTGGCAATTCGCTTTATCTGTGCATCCGATAGATTACGTGGGCTGTCCTTGGTTGCCTTTACGCCCGTATGTGATACCAGCGTCGGTTTTGTTCTTAGTTCAAGGATATCATCGATCATTTTAGGAGAGACGTGTGCCAAGTCGATAATCATGTCCAGTCGATTCATCTCCTTGATTACGGCCCGGCCGAAATCGGTCAATCCTTCCCCTGATATTCCGTAGGCCGACCCTCCCAGTTCGTTATCAAAAAAATGGGTAGCCGCCATCATTCTTACGCCTTCGTCATAGAGTTTTTGTACATTTTCCAATTGACCTTCCAGGCAATGTGCCCCCTCAATACCTAAAAATCCGCCGATAACCTTGGCATCGTCCTTCCTCAAAGCGATGAGGTTTCTAAGATCATTTTGGGATGTTACCACCATGAATTTTTCATCGTACTTTTCGGCATATTGGTGTAAAGCCCTAGCTTGAAATTCCGCCCGTTTGTATAGGCTAAACCATTTGTCCGGCGCCCTTCCCTGTAAAAAATTCAGCAGGGTAATCATATCGAAAGCATCTGCGCTATTCTTGCGAAAGTTCTGGCCTTTTGGCGATTTGGTAACGATGGTAAATGCCTGCAAGGCCATATTTGCTTCCTGCATCCTGGGAAAATCAAAATGGGCAAAGTCAACCCTTTTGGTCATATCACGATCCCAAAGCAAGGCATCGCAATGCAGGTCGCCAATAAAATCTAGGCTATCGTAAAGTCTTTTGGTCTCTGCCGTTACCCGTATGGTGTCTTTATACTCAACAGTGTTCATTTCTTTCTCCAATTGGGTCGGTGCTATTAAAACGGCCAAAATGTATATCAAGAGCAGGGAAGCTAAAAGGTAAGGTAACTTTTTTTTCATTTAAATAAGATATTCCATTGGTATACTAAAGGCATTCTTTTGCCCTATTTTTTTGAAGCGGGAAGTATCAAAAAAAGGGACTAGAAATAGAATGCGAACCTAATGTAACAAAAAAAGAGAAATCACAGATCAATTTTTTGGCTATTTTGATTGAAACGAATTTACTACGAGAGAATCACTCCAAATCTTTAATCACTTCGATCAACGTCTTATAAATTAAGGGGCCTGTCTCCGGCCCAAGAGAATTTGATTCGCCATAGGTGTCGCCCTCATCATTGTATAGGTATGGTTTACCGGTGTCCCATTCGCTTTTGGGAATGATGTAACCGATCTCGTCGTTTGAAAGGCCCAAGTAGAATTTGTACTTATCTTTTATAAAATCTTGTATGGGTGGGGTTTCCAAGGGTTGGATGTCGAATTCCCGCCCTTCCGGGGCCTCTACGCCTCCGAATACGATTTCAGGATAAATTTCCCCTGGGATGCTTAAAAATAATGCCGGACCGATGCGAATGGCACCGACTTCCGTTCTTGTTTTAAAGTACTCGGGCATGCCCAATTGGATGAGACCTATACCGCTTGCGATTTTAAAGGTGGTATTGTCCAAGTCTGGAAATATCGTTTTTGCCCGTACCGAAATATTCGAAGTAGTTATGGTATCTCCCTTTTTTCGGAGTGCTGCCAAGGACATCAGGGCAATTTGGTCGCCAAGCGCCTTGGTCTTCTCAAAGGTAGGCTCGGCGTATTCGACCCCTGTAAAGGGATCGGGAATAGAAATGGAAGGGTGGGGTGCCATTAATCCACCAATGACTCCTGTAAAATAAATGGCGACGCCGCCCAAACCTTCTTCCATTTTTTCTGTGCCGTTGTAAACGCCATTCTCGATAGCTTCCCGCACATAATGCGGAAAATCGGAGCTGATCAATAAATTTTGGCTCCACAAGGTTTCCGGATGGTTGGACCAGTTGACCAAGGTGCCCAGGGTCTTATCGTTTTCCGCATCCAAAACCTGCATCAAGTGAATACCGGGAGCTTTTACAATGGGTTTTCTTGTGTCCTTCATAAAGGCGGCATCTTTACCGGAAAGATCTTCGGCAAATACCAATTTCGCAGGCCGTAGGTTTTTTGTCGCCTCAACAACGGCTGCGACCGTTTGCGCTTTTACATATTCCATGATTTCAGGGTTCACTCCTGAATTGAACATATTTTCGCCCCAAATGCCTATCAAATCATTGCTTTCATGGGTGTGGGTGGAGGAAAGTAGGGTATAGTCAATTCCCAACTCCTCGGGAATACGGTTTCTGATATCGATCACATCGCCATGCAAAAAGCCAATGGCATCCATGGAGATCATGGCGATGCGACTTTTCCCGTCGTCCAAGACCATGACCCTGGACCATACATCGTCATGAACGCCCTGTGCCGGTTTGGCATTGCTCATGCCCGCAATCCAAAAAGCATCGAATTTTCCATTGTTATTATTATCGTTGTAGGTGTCGCCATCGTCTTCATTGTATTTGTTGTTTCCGTTGGCATCGTTCCAAGTATCAATGATTGTTGGTGTAATGGGTCTCTTTGCAAATCCGGCCTGCATAAGCTGCTGGTTCTTGTTCTGCCACTTTATATCTATGGCATAGCCAGGGTGTCTATCACGCCAATTATAGATAAACATTGCGCTAATACTAATGATGACCAGTAGGATTATAATTCCGAATACTTTAAAGAATTTTTTCATGTTATCTCAATTTATAATTAGGGTTGTTCGGTTAACATTTTTGAAAGCTGTGTCAACTGTCGAAATCAATAATCACTAAAAGCAAACCAAAATTAGACACCTTACTTTTTAGCTGTTTACCCTTAGCCAGAAATCCTCTTGTTTTACCCTAGCCCTAAAGGAGCCCAAGACGATTTTTGTCCTCCCACCCCTTAGTATCGATAAGAATCGGGAGGGGAATAGAGAGCAGAAATTACCAGACTTTGGTACCGAGTAAACAGTTGAAATATCTAAAACTTTTTTATTTTGTATATTGATTTTCAGTTATAATTTAGTCTTACGTCTAATATCTAAAAGCGCCCCGGACGCGTCGGGGGTCTAACGTCTTTAACCGGACACTATTGATTTATAATCTAGCATTAGTAAGTTCATTGGCCAATCTGTACTTCAGTTCCATTAGATAATCGCCCATGCTGGGGCCATACCACCCCATCAATCGTGGTTCATAGTTGTCATAATAATAATATTTCTGGGGTACGATGTAGCCCAGGTACTGTCCGTTAAAACTGGTCAGCGCAGAATTGTAGCCTTCCAGTTCCAAGGCGTTTTTTAAATCTAGACCATATTCCCCGCTTAGCTCGTAGGGCATGGTGATCCAGACCAAATCGTTCAATCTAAGTCCCTGTAAATAAATGGATTTCATTTCGGGCATTAGCTGGCTGCTGAGGAAGGGGGAAATTCTTCGGCTATCCGTAACATAGAAGGCTTGCAATTTCGGGATTTCCAAGCCAACTGCGGCAGATGCCATGGTAACAACGGAATCATAGGTCATTCTTTTAAGGAGTACATTGGCCGAATCTGCCAAGGTTTCGCCTACGTACCTGGCCTTGTCAAATTTTTCTCCCTCGCCTTTGTTGGAGTGACTGCCCACCGTTCCCGCAAAGAACAGGGCCAAATCTGTGCCTTTTTCCTCCAAGCTTCTTTGAAAATAGCCCGGATAATCACCGCTATAGGTATCGTTCCAAGCGCCAATGGTTGTTGCATGTGCGGCAAAAATACCGATAACCGCTTTTTTTCCGTTCTTCTGCTCAAAAGAGACCAGATTCAGCCTATCGTTCAGTCTACCGGTTTCCCCAATAATACGATTACGTACCAGATTAGGGGTTCTAATATTTCCCGATGCAAAGCGTGCCGGCTGCTTATCCTTTCTCGCGCTAAGGATAAGCTGCGTAAACTTGGTACTAAGCCACGTTACTACTTCTGGCTGAAACTCACCGCCAAAACTTTTCCCTACAAAACCGGGAATGCAATTACCTATACTGGAATGGGTATGGGTGGCCCCAAAGAAAAGCTGTTCCCTTGAAATTTCATATTTTAAATTCTCCGCTACTTGGGCAACTATGGATTCGGGTATGGAAACCAGATCGGCACTTATAAAAACGACTTCTTTTCCATTGACTTCTGTCGCAATGGCCTTGGCAAAAATAGAATCATGTACGCCAATAGCTATTTTTCCATCTCCAAAACCTGCCAACTTAATGGCATTGAATTGGCCTTTTGAAGCATCGGGGGCATCCTCTACATTGCTTGGGGTAATATTTATGCTGGCGAAACCTGCCGAAAATTCGCCTTTGACCTCTGTCATATTTTTGACAGCAGTGTCCATTTTTTGGATGGTATTCTTGTAATAGGAAGTCTCAAAATAGGGTGCAGTGTCAATAGGGCTGGTCGAAAAAAAGAACAGCAGTACTAGCAAGAGTGCCAACACCCCAAAAATCCTAAGCAATCTCCTTTGCCACTTTCTCGTTTTCATTTATTAGTGTAAATTATAGTTAAAACTATGCACTTTAGTGCATCTACCTTAAGGTTTTAAAAACCTTTTCAAAGTAAGCAGTAGCAGTTGGCAGGTTAACATGTAAGCTGCTTATTACTGCTAACTGCTACTGCATACTGTTCTGGAATGTGAAATGAATTTATTCATATTTTAAATTTATGGCACTTTAGACCATAGTGGTTTAGTTAAGTTTTGCGGGGTCTATAACTACGTATTTAACGGTCTTTCGATTCCAAGTGTAAACAATATGTACCTTACCCTCTTGGTCTTGTATTACGGTAGGATAGGAATACTCTTCGCCTTCCCTGTCGGTTGTTTCGGTCAGCGGTTCCAAGTCAAGTACTCGGTTCCACTCCTTGCCATCTACGGAAAGGGCGATACTAAGCGGAACCCTGTCTCCCCAGTTCTTCTCCGTAGGGTTGTATAATAAAAGTTGCCGTCCATCTTGTAAGCTTACCGCATCCACCCCCGAATTGGGATTGGGAAGGGATGTTGCCTTCATTTTACTCCACGTCTTACCGCTATCCTCGGACCAATTTTCTGCAACTACACTATTTTTAGTGCGACTTAACAATTGTAGTCTTCCATTCCCATAATTTAAAACGGCCGGTTGTATGGCACCGAATTTTTTAGCATCGTTCAGCGGCTCGGTTTTAGTCCAGGTTTTAGCATTGTCGATGCTTTGCTCTATGTGGATGGTCCAATCCCCATCCAAACTTTCGTTGCTCGAAGGCGAGATAATGGTACCGTTCTCCAATTGAATGGGCTGATTTTTTATGGGACCCAAAATACCATCCGGAAGCATCACAGGTTCGGACCAAGTTCTGCCATCATCGGGAGAGGTCATATAAAGTCCCCACCATTCCTCTGGAGTAGGGCCAACCTTATAGAATAAATGTAAGGCTTGTCCTTTGGGTTTATAGAGAACTGGATTCCAACAGGGATGGCGCGTACCGTCTTCTTGAACCCCGTTTACCACTTCTACCGGTGTAGACCAAGACCCCTTCGTATTCCGGGATACCCAAATACCCACATCCTTATTTTTTTCCTTTGTGCCGCCAAACCAAGAAGCGACAACTGTTCCGTTGCTTACCTCCACCGTTGAGGCATGGCACTCCGGAGTCAATGCATCTGCTATTTCGTAGATGAATTCTTGGGTAGACACCGCAGGGTGATCAAGAGGTTTTACCTCCGGTAATTTTTTCATTTGTCCTTTACATGAAAGAAATAAAACAGCGATTAAATAGGGTAGCAATGGCCTCATAATAGTGTAGTTTATACATTTAGTTTTTAGGGATATACTTTTCAAAAAATTGATCCATGTGATATTGGCTGAAGGCGTTTACCTTAACGGAGATATCCATAGTATGCGGCCAACCTTCCAATTTATGGTAGTAGGAAGGTACCCCTACTTCTCGTAATTTTGCGTGAAGTCGGTCCGATTGTCCAAAAGGAACAAGTTCATCCAAAGTACCATGAAAGGTAAGGGTAGGCGGTGCGGCTTTGGTAATGGTATAAATGGGGGAAGCCTCTTTGTAAATTTCCGGGGCTTCTACATAGGTTTTACCGATCAGATATTCAATAGCACTTTTATCCTTGGCTTCCTCATGCACTAGATCGGAGGGGCCATAAAAATTGACAATGCCCTGCACATTTGACGAGAATCCACTTTCATCAAGGGTGCTACGGTCATTTGAATATGCGTTCATCAGGGCCAAATGGCCGCCTGCCGAACCTCCTACCATGGCTACTTTTTCAGGGTCTATGTGATAGTCATCGGCATGTTGCTTGAGCCATTTTACGGCAGATTCCACATCTAAAAGTTGAGCAGGGTATTTAGCGGCGCCACTAAGCCTATATTGTATGGTAGCGGTAACATAGCCTTTATTGGCATAACTGATCAAGTAAGGCAAATAATCGTGCTTATCGCCTTTTTTCCACGCACCCCCATGAACGAAGATAATTAAGGGTGCGGTACCCGTGAGGTGCTTGGAATGATATATGTCCAATTTTAGGGTGGTTGAATCTATTGTTTTATAGGGAATATCCTTGTATTGCTTAACGCTGTCAGGTATGGGAAAATCTGTTTCAATAAGTTTTAAGACACCGGAAACATAGGCCATTTTTAGGATGGTATTGTTGGCATAGCCTTTGGGCACCATGGAAACGTGCTGTTCGGTTTTACAGCCAGAAACGAACAAGAAACCCACGATTACCGAAAAAACCAATACTTTATATTTCATTTTTTTATTTGTGTTTAAGTTTTTTTAGTATTCTAGATATTGTCATTAAAATAGGGAATTAAAAACCTAGTTCAGGGCTAAATCATCCTTGTTGCCCAAAAATTTTCTTAGAAAAATGATAATCGTTGCCGTTCCGAACATCAGTAGGCCATAAATAGCGGGAACAATGGCATATTCGGCATTGTTCAAGGTAATCGTGGCAATGGTAATGGCCAAGGTGCCATTTTGTATGCCCGATTCTATTGAAATACTTATGGCCTGGGGTTTGCTCAACCGAAACAGGACGGCCAAAAAAAAGCCAACGGTCATCGTGCTGACATTCAATAAAATAGCAGGCAGACCGGCCTCCCTTAAATACCCCATAAAAACATCCTTAATACTAAAGGTTACGCCGATAATTACAAGAACAAAAATGATGGCCGAGGCAATTTTAACCGGTTTTTCCATTTTAATTGAAAAACGGGGATATTTTGCCTTGACCCACATCCCAAAACTGACAGGAATAAGCACGATAACGAGTAGTTGCTTTATCATGGTAAGTGCATCCACGGCTACACCCTGGTCTTGGTTCGCAAATTCTATCATGGCAAATTGCATGATAAAAGGAATCGTAATAATGGTCAACAGGCTTGCGATGGCAGTCAATGAAACGGACAGGGCCAGATCCCCTCTTGCCATATAGGTCAATAAATTAGAGGTAGGCCCTCCCGGACAAGCAGCCAACAACATGATGCCAATGGAACTTGTGGCGGAAAGGTCTAGGCTTGTAGCTATGACATAGCCTAATATCGGCAAGAGGATAATTTGACTGATAAGCCCAATAATAATGGCCTTAGGGAAAACCAGTACTCTTTTAAAAGCTGAAAGTGTAAGCGATAGCCCCATCCCGAACATGATAATGATCAAAGACAGCGCCAAAATAATTCCAAAGGTAGAATTCATAGAAGGTTAATTTAATTAGTAATTGTAACCATCAGATTAGTATCAATGCCCAGCTTACAAACAAAGCAAATCTATTATATGCGACTTTACTTCATAAATTTTATGGTTTTTACATTATATTTTGCCTGAACGCATCGCTATCCTTATGATTTTACTTCTATAGCATCCTGCTTCTTAAGGTTTACCCTTTTGGGTAAAAAAGCGGAAACACGGTTTTCCAAAGTTTCTAACCCTTTTAGGGACAAGGTTATTTCTACTATTTGCTGCGTTCAAAGCGCTCCATGATCTCTTTCCAATCTGTAAAGATGATACCTTCGTCCTTAAAGAATTGGATAAGGTCTGCATCGGAGAACATTTCTGCCTCCCAAGCGCGTTGTTGCCAAGAGCCTGTGATGGTTTTCATGTTGTCGGTAAGTACCGCGGGATGAAAAATGATTTCCGTAAGCCCTGCATCTAAACCAAGTACCAACGCCTTAAACTTTGCAATTTTTTCTTCATACGTGTCGGCTTTAGGTGCGCTGGTAAAATAATCCAATTGCGGCAAGGTGTATTCTTTTGTCATTTGTACAACTTCATCTGTCATGGGATAGCCTTGTCTTCTGAATTCGGCCAATACCTTGGGTTTGGATATATCTATAATATTTGCGGGGATGCCATATTCTTGGGCCACTTTCATATATACTTTCACATAACTGGGGTCGCCGAACAAGGTACCCATGTGCGTATCGAGATGATTGGGGCGATATCCCCAGGCGATGGATTGTTCGATCTGCGCCCTGATCTCTTTTTCAACCTCCTCAGCGGAAGCGTTCTGTACCACTTGGGGAACGGAATGCCACAATTTTTTGTCCCCGTCCAAGAGGCCAGGTACTTCTTTGTGAGGCGTTACCGGCCCCCAGCGGTAGGTCTTCCATTCGCTGGTCAGGGTCAAGTGTAAACCAACATCCATTTTCGGGTTGTTTTTGGCCCATATAATAAATTCTTCGGCGTTCGGGCAGGGAATCATTACGGCAGCAGATTGTATTACCCCGTCAAGTAATTGTTTTTCGGCCGCAATATTTGCCTCGGGAGACATTCCAATATCATCTGCATGGAGCATAATGACTTTCTTTCCGGCGGGCCAGCCCAGTTTTTCGGCCCAGTTGTTCGGAGCTTCGATGGTTGCTTCCTCCTGTTGGGAACTATCGGCTAGTTCATTTTCGCTTTTTTTCTTTTCGCCACAAGCTCCTAAGAAAAGGGAGAAACAGAGTGCAATCGCTACTTTAGGTACATACGTTTTTTTCATTTTTGATAGTTTATAAATGTTTGTTAAACCAGTTAAGCCCATCGCCGTAAATAATAGCGAGGGGTGCATCTTTATGTTTGGCATTATACCATATAATTTCTTTGGGTTGCTCGGCCGCATGAAAAAGCAGCTTGCTCATCGCCGGCGGCACAACTTCGTCATTCTTTGCATTGAGCATCAAAAAGGGACGGGGAGAAATTTGCTTCACAAAATTCAGGGGCTCTACAATGCTCACGAAGTCTTTCGCTTCCGAAGAAAGCGCATTTTCTTCATACAGCAAGTTCAATTGACCACCCGCCAATGCGATTACGGGCACCTTTACCCTGTTTTCGACTCCACAAAAAACCGTGCCCAGAATACCACCCAAACTAATACCGTAATAACCGATCCGTTTGTGGTGCAGTTCTTTTCGGGTTTCTATAAAGTCGACCGCACGGCGGAGGTCAAAAACGGTCTGGGAGATGACATTGCGTGTCCAATATTTGTAGTCTCCCGTTAAATCGAAATCGTAAACGTCCTTCTTTCGATCGCCATGGTCGCTAATATCTATTCGCAATACGGCATAGCCGTTTTTTAGAAAAAGATCGTTTCCATATTCCACATAATCCACGGCTTTGTGATCCCCGAGGCCGTGCATCAAAATAACTACGGGCAGGGGTTTTTCGACTTTTTTTGGGAGGCTTAAAAGACCGGTCACTCTTTTGTCGTGAATGCTGTTGTACGAAACCGAAAACAATTCAAACTTAGTAGTGTCGATGACAGGCTGTACGGAATCTTTTAAAGGAATGGCGCGGTCATAGTCGTAATAGTTAATTACCGGCAGACTTTCGTTGGTGTCATTGGCAAGTTTGAAGGCGGCAAACCCCATTAAAAGCAGGGCAACAATTGCAATGCCCCAATTCCGAATTTTTTTAGAGTACTTCATCATCGTCAGCTAGATACATTCTGGTACTTTTGGTATAGGTGCCCCCATTTTCGTCCGCATATTCCAAATCGATATAAAAAGCCTTGTAGCCTTTCTTTGGAAAGGGAATTTTTTGTGTCGTTTCTTTTCCTTGGGCAGGAGTTATTTTGATGGATTTCCATTCCTCGTCCCTAAAATCGCGATCATCGGAATCTGCGGACCATAAAAAGGCGTTTTTAAAATTCTCAGAATTTGAAGCTACGGAAAGTGTGGCCGAGTCTTTATCGGCATTCAATGTGTAATTTATATCGGCATAAGGTTTTTTGGCCAAGGTCTGACCCCAAAACCCACTCAATGCTTTCAATGCACTTTCCCCACCATCAAGGTCATGGCCTGCATTGGGCGTATAATGTATATAATTCTCCCCAGGGATATCCTTTATATAATTTTTGATGGCATCAACGGGCCAGTATTCGTCATTCGTACCAATAAATATGAGTTTTGGCATCGTCAGTTTTTCTCTATACGAATAGGAATCGATCATTTGTGTAAGTGCATTGCCATCGGGGGAATTTACCGTCTGGGGAATTTCCAATTTAATGTAGTCGTTGATCTGTTCGCTGTATTCGTTCCATGCCGTGAGATGGTAGTCCAGACTTACGGGCATATTCAGCACATCGATGACCATGGGGGCTATGGCCTCTACCCTTTTATCGCTTGCGCCTGCCAGCCACGTCGTCCATCCCCGTTTGGAGGCTCCGGTAACGGTAAACCTTGAAATGTCCTTGTTTAGATTTTGTTTTGAAAATTCATGTACGGCGTCCATGCCGCGAACGGCACTTTTTACCATAGGGAAAAGTAGCGGCCAGGTAAGGTCTTTGTCCTGTTTATAGTTATGCAGCGTAAAGGATATCAACTGGTCCTCTACAAGATCCCCGTCGTACAAGGGCTGCATAGGCACCTGTCTTAGCACCGAAACGATGGCCCTGTTCTTTTCGGCCATCTTTGCCATGGGGCCCGATTCGCTGCCGTTCTTTTCCTTGTCCTTCCAATTGGGCATGCCATCTTTTAAGCTGCCTCCGGTAATAAACAATAAGCCTCCGTCATAGGCGATTTCTTTAGGCACGAAAATGGTCAATTGATGTTTCCAGATGTGTTCTCGCCATTTTTGCGAGGTCAATAGAAGATCATAGGCCATTACCTCGCCCACTTCAAAAGAATCTTTCACCACCCATGCATACGAATCTTCGGGAGTTTTCAAATAGCTTTCCAAAGCGGTTTCGGGGCTTACCTTGACTTCTTCGACCACCATGGTCTCCACTTTCTTTTCGGGATTTTCACGGCATGAAACCAAAAAAACAATGGCTGCGGCAAGGGAAATCTTAAATGTTGTTTTCATATGTATTTATCAATTGATCTGTTTAGTTTTTAGAGTTTGGGTCTGATCCGAAAAATAACTTTGGTAAGCTATTGGCAAGAACGATAATTTCATAAATCCCTGAATTATTGATTTTTAAAGATATTTAGAAAATAATATAAACTGCTATTTTTAACTCTTTTGCTTTTTACTCGGGTTTACGGAGTAGACCCAGCGTTTGATTTTTTAGACGCTATTTTTTTGTTGTACTGAAACCTGCCACCGGGGCAGGCTGGTTTGAAATTAATTTTTTAAATTTTAATGCCTTGTGCGTCATGCCCCTAGATAGTTCATTGTGGTTTGGGATTGTTCTTTATCATATCCATAAGTTCCGACACCAGTATTTCCCCGGTCATTTCGCCCAGGCTCGTGCGACTTATATAATCATATCTTTCAAAACTGTTAAAATCTTCTTTGGTCAGGATATACCCAAAAGCATCATTGGTAAGTCCGAACAGAAAAGGATGCTCCGTGGGCATTTTTCTTTTTAAATAATATCCGATGTTGGGCAAGGCCTCTCCGGGAATAGTCAAAATCTGTGCTGTACCTATGTTCAAAAGATTAAGCGTAGTGCTAATGGAGCTATCATCGGATGCTCCTATACTTAATGGGGAATGCTGCAAAATAAAACGCATCATTTCCGAATCAATGGGGAAAACCACTTTCTTATGGGCGGAAAGGATGGTCGGATGTTCTTGAACTTGGGCATCGGCAACGATACGTAAAGCCTCATCTGCCAATAGGTTTCCGATTCTTTGGCACTCTTCCCAATCTCTGGCTTCTTTCCCGTCGTCACGTCTGTTGTCCGCAGTTATCATTCCGCCTATGGCGCCGTTCATGAAGATGGCCATGCCCCCAGTCTTTTCCTCGATGCGTTCATAAAGTGGCCCGACCATATCCGGACTTAAAATTTTTCGGTCACTACCAATGATTTCGGGATGGATGGCATAGTTGACCAAAGTGACCAAGGGTTTGTCCTTGTTCTTTCCTGTGGTGCCAATGGCCTGTATAACTCCGCACCGCGGGTCGTATAATTGTGGGGCGTAGTAATTATAGGCGATTTTACCCTCTGCCTTACCGACTGCTATTTTTAGGTTAGCAGGTTGCCTGTTTTTGAAAGCTTCGTTTACGGCATCCGCGATCTGTTGGGTACACCATTCCAAATATTCAAGATCTGCTCCATGGTTTCCGTTTTCATCGGGAAAGGCATAGGCATCTGGAGCACTATGCGTATGTGTCGCACCGATAAGGATGTTGTTAAAAGGAATGTCGTTCGTCAGTTTTCTCGATCTATCGCCAAGGGTGGCTGGCCAGCCCAAATTATCAATGTTCACTATGGCCATTTTTTCGCTACCCTTTTCCAGAACCATAGCTCGCACATATAAGTCTCCTTTTTTAACGGTGACCGGTTTTGGAGTTCCCACGCCGCCAGAAACTGCAATGAGTGGATTTGGGGTTAACAGACGTTTAGCCGAGCCAACATGTAATTGCTGCGACCTAATATTGCTACTTAAAAATAAGAATATAATTGTAGGAAGTAACTTCAAAACAACACTGGAATAAAGATTATTTCTCATTTTAAAATATGTTAAAAAACACAACTTTCCGACTTGCTTTCTAAATTCTAAGAATATTAACACTTATCACAAAAATATATTTAATAAACTAAATGAAGGGTTAAGATTTGATGTATAATGGATAATATATCTGAAATATTTTCAAATTTTTAGGTATATTTTTGTTAATGAAAGAATAAAATAACTCCTAAATTAACAGTATGTTAACTTTAGGTTATGAAAGATAAAAGTTGGTTTCACTAGGTATTATTATCTTAAATTCACTACATGGGAAATATCAATTTTAAAATAAAGGATATGATAAAAAAGAAGTTATGGTCGGCGATTGCATTGTTGTCTATTTTGCTTATTGGGGTAACTTCCTGCAGTTCGGTCAATGATTCCGGAGCTAGCGACTTTCCACTTTCCGCCGTTATATTTCATAGTGTTAACGGCAAACAAGTAGCTTTTCAGGGTCTGACACATAGTGCCGTTAGTTGGATGTGGGATTTTGGGGATGGAAATACTAGTACGACACAGAACCCGGTTCATGGTTACGAGCTAGGGGGGTACTACGTTGCAACCTTAACAGCGACAGATGAAAATGGCGCTACCGAAACTTCCCAGGTAAATTTGGCACTTGCGCTAACCCCATATTCCTTACTTACCGGTGACAATACGGCAGAGGATTATCAGGGCAAGACCTGGAAACTTTCGGGCAGTCATTCCGAGTTCGATTACCTTGGAAACGCTGATGCCGACCTTACCCCGGTTGCTGGCACTCCGGTGCCTTTGTCGGCAGGAATATTTGGTGCAGGCCTTGGCATGGCAGAGGTGTATGAGGATGAATTTACCTTCTTTTTTGATGGTAGTTACAAACATGATGTCAAGGCCGATGGCGCTTCTCTTGGGGGATTGGTGTACCAATTCGTAACCACGGGCGGGGCGGGTATCGTAAATAGTAGTGGCGCGGATTTTGGGCTTTGCACGGGGCGGTACACACCAGAGGAAAATGCAACATTTACGTATGTGGAAGCCGAAGATTTTACGGTTTCCTCGGTATTTGGCCCTGGTGGTGCATTGACCTTTAACGGGGTAAGCACGCTTGATTTTTCAGGTACCGAATTCGTAGGTTTTTTGGACTTCCAGAGAAAAGTAATCATCCAGGATATTACGGATAACTCCATGCGGCTTATAATGTTTATGGCGGCAGGGCAGAACCCCGCGATAATCGGTATCAATACAAATGTTCTGATACTTACTTTCGAGGTTGTGCGATGATTATATCATAAATAAATCGATCAAAAAAATAACCAGCCATAAAACTATTCCATGAATACCAATTCTAAAAATATTAAACGGAAATTTTTACCAACGCTCTTTATGATTTTGCTAATGGGAACGTCAGTGGTCATGGGGCAGAGCAACCAACGTACTGTTTCGGGTACTGTCACATCTTCCGACGATGGTACGCCCCTTCCCGGCGTTAGTATCATATTGAAGGGAACGGTAAGAGGGGTTACAACCGATTTTGACGGAAATTACACTATAGAGGTCCCCAATGGCGATGCTATCCTAGTTTTTTCATATTTGGGCTTTGAAGCGCAAGAGACCCCGGTTGATAACCGATCAACGGTGAATGTAGCCTTGTTGGAAGATGCTGAAGCTTTGGATGAGGTCATTGTCACTGCTTTGGGAATAAAACGTGAGCAAAAATCCTTGGGCTATTCTGTGGAGACAGTACAAGGGGAGGAATTTACCAGGGTTGTCAACGAAAATATCTTAAACGGAATTTCCGGTAAAGTATCTGGTGTAACCATCAATTCTACCGGTGGAACAGGTTCTTCCGTAAGCATGGTCATTAGGGGTGCCAACTCCCTAAGTTCAGATAACCAACCCTTATTTGTGGTAGATGGCGTGCCCATAGTCAGTACCACAAATAATACAGGTGGTTTTGGGGATCGTGTTCGGGTAGATTATGGTAATGCCATTTCTGACATTGACCCCGAAAGTATTGAAAACGTTACCATACTAAAGGGGCCAAGTGCAGCCGCACTCTATGGCTCTAGGGCAGGTAACGGGGTGGTTCTGATAACCACTAAAACCGCCAAAAAAAATCAAAAGATGAAGGTCACTTTTACCAATAATACGGTATCGGATATCCCTGCTCGATTTTTGAACGTCCAATCTCAGTTTGCGTCGGGGTTTTTCTCTTTTCGGCCCGAAAATGTAGGGGGTGGTATTTTGCCAACTGTTTCCGCCGCAGATGGCACAGGGGCCGGCCCCGAGTTGGATAGGGGTTTTTGGGCGGTGCAATTTGAACCTCCTTTGGATGCCAATGGGCAAGCTATTCCAACGGAACTAAAATCGCATCCCAACAATGTAGGGAGGTTTGTAAGGCCAGGCTTGACTACTACCAACAGTTTGGCAGTAACCGGTAGTTCCGATTTAATAAGTTATAGACTTGGTGTTTCAAATATGACCCATACAGGTATTGTACCCAATTCCGATTTAAACCGAAACAGTTATTCCTTGTCGACATCCTCAAATCTAAACGATAAATTGACCATAAGTACCAATGTAAACCTTAACAATTCCTGGGCAGATAATCGTCCTGTTGGGAACAGGGGAGCGAACCCCTTGCAATGGGCTTATGCCACACCGGCCAATATAGATATCAGGAGATTGGAGGACTATTGGGTTCCCGGAAAGGAAGGTTCGGAAGTTAGACGTGTATCCTTAAATCATGAGAATCCTTATTTTTTGGCCAATGAGGTAAATAATAGTTTTGATAGATACCGCATCTTTGGTAACGTAATGGCGGAGTGGGAAATCTCTCCCTCATTTAGGCTTATGGGAAGGTATAATTTGAATAAATATGACGAGACAAGGGAGACGAAAATGGCGCCCGGGTACACTAGGGAACCCAATAACGGTGCCTATGGTATTTCCGCCAATACAGGGTTGGAGCGTAATATAGATTTTTTAGCTACGTATAGTAAGGATTTTGGAAAGCTGGATTTTTCGGTTTCCGGCGGAGGTAATTTAATGTATCAAAAAGATATTGTGATCAGTAATTCATCATTAAACGGAACAGGTTTGGTGGTGCCAAATCTTTTCACGGTAAGTAATATAAGTCCAACTTCCCTGAATTATGCGAGTTCGTTAAGGGAAAAGTCTATCCAAAGTGTATATGGACTGGCCAATTTTGGTTGGAATGATATGTTGTATCTTGATTTGACGGCAAGAAATGACTGGTCCAGTACCTTGCCCGTCGAAAACAGGTCTTATTTTTATCCCTCGGCATCTTTGAGCTTTTTATTGAGTGAAGTGATCAAAGTTCAAAAAATAGATATTTTAAAACTAAGGACAGGTTGGGCCCAAGTGGGCAACGATACCAACCCATACCGCTTAGATCAGGCTCTTAATAACTCAGGACAGTGGGGAGATGCCATACGGTTAAATCTTCCCGGAAATTTATTGACTTCGGGACTTGAACCGGAAAGGTCTACCTCCATTGAATTTGGTATGGATCTAACTGCATTTACGAATCGTTTTAGATTTGAAGGGACGTACTACAGCCAAGATAACAGAAACCAGATTATACAAAATATTCCATTGGCCGCTTCATCAGGCTTCAACAGCACGAATATAAACGCTGGTTTAATACAAAGTGAAGGTATTGAAGTGTTGCTAGGATTTACACCCATACAAACCCAGAATTGGCAATGGGATCTGGATTTTAACTTTACCAGAAATGTATCTACCATTCTTGAGCTTTCCGAGGGGGTAGACTTCATCGAATTTTGGAGCGATAACAGAAGTAGATCTCTCGGATTTGCCAAGAACCTGGCTGCTGGGCAGGACGGTTTGGTGGGAAATATCTATGCCCCAAAAATAAGACGTGTCACAGATACAAATTCCCCTTACTTCGGTTACCCACTTATTGGGAGGGGACTGGATGCCGAATGGCTGCCCGAAGAAGAATTGAGCAAAGTGGGTAATTATAATCCGGATTTTGTAATGGGGCTACAAACCCGACTATCGTATAAAAATTTATCTTTGAACATGACTTTCGACTGGCGTTCCGGGGGGCAATATATGTCCCAGACCCATCGGTATATGTCAGAGAGCGTGCTTACACAGACCTGGTTGGACAATTTGGTCAATCCAGGGGAGTTAAGGCCAGGTCCGGAACTAAGGGATTGGGTAATTGAAAATGAAGATGAATTGTTACTAGCGGAAACCTTTAGACCTGTAGGTGGCCCCACGCCGGAGTACGGTGGGTTTCCAGAAGATTTTAGCGGTATTACCGTTAACGATGGTACCTTTGCGCCGGGTGTGGTGGGAGCCCACGATGAAAATGGAAATTTTATTTTGGAAAATGAGAACCTAGGTGGTGAGGGAACTGTTTTTCTTCCATACGTAGTTAGCTTTCCTTGGGCGTTTGGAACGCCCAATATGTTCGATGCGGATTATATAAAATTACGGGAGATTGCCATAACGTATAGCCTGCCTAGTAAAATATTAAAAAGGACGGGTCTGGATAATATAAACATTTCTATCTATAGTAGGAATTTAATGCTTTGGACAAAGGATTCCGATTTTGGTATTGACCCTGAAAGGGCATTTCAGTTAGAATCGTCCTCCGGAAATAGAGGGTCCCAGTTTAAGCAGGGAATAGAATTCTATAATGTAGACCCTTGGGTAGTACCTATAGGATTCAAATTAGGAATTACATTTTAAAAAAAATTAATTATGGATAGGATAAAAAATTGCCTTACAATAGGTGTTCTAAGCTTGGTCTTTTTTACATCATGCGAAAATCTGGAAGAGTTGAACATTAACCCGAATGAAGTTGACCCGGCCGTTGTGGATCCCAATTTATTGATGCCCACAATTATTACAGGTGTGGCTCAAAATGTGTTGTCCCTTGGCTTTGGGAATATTGCCGGGGTAATGCAGCACACACAGAAAGATGGATGGTCCAGTGGGCACAATGATTATAATTGGAATGTTAACAATCAAAGCTGGAGAGGCTACTATGATGTTTTAAGGAACAATGCCTTTTTTTATGAAAAGTCCGTTGAAGGTGATCTTGAGTTTCAGCAGGGGGTAGGCCTGATCATGAAATCCTACACTTTTGGCCTGATTACGGACTTATGGGGCGATGCACCTTATTCAGAAGCCTTGCGGGGGAACGAGGGTACCGCGTTCTATCAACCCGCTTATGATGACCAACAGGATATTTATTTGGGCATCCTATCTGATCTGGAACAAGCCAATACCTTATTGTCCAAGAATTCTTATGAAGGAATAATGCCATCGCAGGATGTCCTATACGATGGCGATGCGCCGAAGTGGAGAAAATTTGCAAATTCTTTGGCCTTACGTTACTATATGCGATTGTCGGCAAAGGATCCGGGGACGGCCGAGGCCGGCATTCGGAAAATCGTCTCCGACCCTGGAAGATATCCCTTGATCGTTAATTCGTCCGACGATGCCAAGGTGGACTATGCTGGCGATACCCCGGGAAATTCCTGGCCTAGCAACACGGTTTTTGATATAAGTGAAAACGGGGCTTATTTTAGACTTAAAATGTGCGCCACCTTGGTGGAAGCATTACAGGGATTGAACGATCCTAGACTGAGCGTTTGGGCCAATAAAATAGCAATTCCGTTGGTGTTGGATCCCAACGCGCCGGATGAGACCGATGAAATTGTAGACGGCAGAAGGCGTGTTTCTCAGAAAATAGTGGACGATTATATCGCTTCCTGGGAAACCCCTGTGGATTATGATGCCGAGTATGTGGGCATCCCTCCATCTACTTTTGCAGCAGGTGCGTATAATTTGAATCCTAATTTGGAACAGGGTGTATTTAATCCGCATGCCTCCCAACTTGATGACATGTACAAGGATACGCGAGGACCCCTGTTGTCCTCTCGTTTGTTATCTGCGGCAGAGGTTCAATTCATTCTTGCCGAGGCAGCACTGTACGGCTGGGCGCCCGGGTCGCCTGAGACCTATTATAACGAAGGAATAAAACAATCGTTAAACGCATGGAATATCGGCGATTCTTACGAGGATTATATTGCAGGCGCACCGTACGCGGGGCTTGAGGAAATTATGTTGCAGAAATGGATAGCCAGCTGGACGGCTGCCGCCGAATCATGGTTTGATTATAGAAGGACCGGTCTGCCCGATTTTCAGACAGGCGTATCAGCCATAAGGCCAGCATTGCCCTTACGTTTTTACTATCACTTTAATGATGAGATTTCGGTCAATACCGAGAATGCGGAAGCGGCAATTGAAAAATTGGAAGCCACTCAATTCAAGGGAGAAGACATAACTAACAATAGCGCATGGTCTAAAATGTGGTTGCTGCAAGGTACGGATAAACCCTATTGACCTTTTGGGCCACGGTGGTCTTAAAAAGAAGTTTTTTGAGGGAGACAACCGCTTATTGTTATAAGGGATTGTCTTGAACCATGGGTCTGTGATCAAATAGTCAGGTTATTTCATCACAAACGTTATAGGGATTGCCTATCAATACTGTTTCTCAGCTGTAGCGAAGGTGAAAATAAGATAAGTTTCCATAATTTTTAGAGGTTTAAGGCGAGGTTGCGGTCTTAATTTGCTAAAGCACAAATAGTAGATGTATGAAATTGCCGTTGAGAGGTATAATTCCACCTATGGTAACTCCATTATTGGAAAGTGAAACGTTGGACAGTACTGGTTTGAAAAATCTCATTGAACACCTTTTGGAGGGTGGGGTACATGGAATTTTTTTACTGGGCACCAATGGCGAAGGGCCAAGTTTGGGGCTAGGTTTGAAAAAGCAACTAATAAGAGAAGCCTGTAACATCGTAAACCATAGGGTGCCGGTCTTGGTAAGCATAACGGACACCTCTTTTGAAGCAACCTTGGAAATAGCTAATTATGCGCAAAAAGCGGGTGCGGATGCCCTTGTTGTTGCTCCGCCTTTTTATTTTCCACTGTCGGAAGACGAAATAATCAACTATTTTAGGGAACTGGCTGCTCTTCTGCCATTACCCTTTTTAGTGTACAATATACCTAGCTGTACCAAATTAAACCTGTCGGTAACTACAATAAAAAAAGCCAAGGATTTTGGTGCCATTGGCGTAAAGGATAGCTCGGGAGATAGGGAATCATTAGATGCTATTTTAAAAGAGTTTAAGGACAGTCCCGACTTTTCTATAATTGTAGGGGATGAGCTTTTTTTAGCGGATACTATTAGTAGTGGTGCCCATGGGGCCGTTCCTGGGGGAGCGAACTTTATTCCCAGATTATTTGTAGCATTATACCACGCTTGTTTAAATAAAGATGAACACCGTATAAATGAACTTAACAACAAGGTCATAAACATAGATAAAACAATCTATAATGTGGATAATTCCCCTACCAGGAGCATAAAGGCTATAAAGTGCGCACTGTCCGTTATGGATATTTGTTGTGGTCATATAGCCCAACCACTTCGCCCACTAGATAAGGCACAGCGCGCTAAGTTAAAAGACAGCCTGTCGAAATTCAACTATGGCAATCACTATAATGCTATAAAAACTTGAAAGTATAGTCCAAATGGAAAAATCAAGCATACAAAAGTTTATCGTTCTTATACTGATACTCTTCATTATTTTGTTGGCTACCGTTTTTCATTTTCAGGTCCATTTCGAAAATGCACTAACCCTACGGCAAGAAATGGATTACGATGTTAAAATCGCTCCGTGGCGCATTCTTTTTGAACCGATTATAGGCCCCTTGTTATATCTAAACAGGTCTCTTTATGTTTTAAAGGAACTGCCTTTGACATTATTATGGCTAGTAATTTTTTATGCTGCCTATAGCTTGTTTGCGATTTTCAAAACACAACAGAATAGAAAAAATGCTATTCTTGGAAAGCTGGCGAATCTTCCGCTCATTTTGGGTATTTGCTTTGCCATTTTCGTTTTGATACTATTTATTCCCTTGCCCAACAATACCATAGTGAACAATTCCAAAGACACTATTTTGGTAACTACCCATGCCCATACCGAATTTAGCCATGATGGCCTGACCTCTCAAGAAAATCTGTGGAAATGGCACAAAAGAAACGGGTTTGACGCTTTTTTTATTACCGATCATGCCAATCATCAAAAGAGCCTGCAATTCGCCCAAAATCAAAAAAACGGAAAATTCCCGAGTACCCCTTTAGTTATGGTAGGTGAAGAATATTCTGGCACTAACCACATGAGTTTATTGGGACTCAACGGTAAATTCGATACCAAGGGAATGACCGATAAGGCGGTGATTGATTCGGTTCACAAATATGGAGGAGCGGTTATCATAAACCATTGGTTCGATGGCAAGGGAAAAGAGAAAGAATTGTATGAAGCGTTAGGGGCCGATGGTTTTGAAATTGAAAATGCGGGCAAGGATCTTTATTATGACAGGGACACCTTTGAACAGCTGAAGACATTTTGCGAAAAAAACGGACTAACGATGATAGGGGGTCTTGATTTTCACGGCTATGGTAGGGTATGTTCTTTATATAATGCTTTAATAATCCCGAATTGGGATAGCTTAAATGATGTCTCAAAACAACAGGCGATTTTGGATATTTTTAAAAACGGTGCCCAGGAAAAAATTAAAGTCCTTTTATATAAGGACCGCCCTTTTTATCCGAAGACCGATTTATTCCTCAGGACTTTTAGTACTGTTGTCAATTATTATAGAACATTGAATGTATGGCAAGTAGTGTCATGGGTCTTTTGGTTGTTGCTTTTTCAATTTGCGGGGAGGCCCATTAAAAGAGTCCTTGTTCCTCAAAAAGCAGGGCTTGTTATGGTCACCTTGGCCGGCGCCATTTTTATGTTGGTACTCGCTTTTATATATCACTTTAGGGGAGAGGCGGTCAAAGGATATAGTAAGGTATATTCGGAATATAGCTTGCTTCTTGGGCCCATAGGTCTGGTACTTCTGCTATACGCTTTAGCCCTTGCCTATTTTCGATTCTTTCGACCAAAAAGACCATAAGTCACTTATGAGAAAGAAGATTTTTAAGGTTGCACTTTGGCTAATAGCTGTATTGTTTGTAGGTGCCTATTTTTATTTGTTTCTACCTGTTTGGGGCATTCCTTTTAATGCGCAGCGACACGGCAACCCTCCCCTTACCCCAGCCTGGGCCTTGGAATGCTGGTTGTGGGAAGACGATGTCAATACTTCGGAATACGTAGATGAGCTGCTCGCCGGGTATAAAGAGCACGATATTCCAGTTCGTACCATTTTGTTGGACAGTCCATGGTCGCTTCGTTACAATGATTTCGAAATAGATACACTGCGCTATAAAAATCCGGATACCTGGTTTAAGAACCTAGAAGATGATGGTTACCGCGTGGTACTTTGGATGACCTCTATGGTCAATAGTTTTAGCAAAGATGCAAGCATCAAGGAAGATTCACTTTGGTACCAAGATGCCATGGAAAAAGGATATTTGGTCAAATCGAAGGCACCCAACAAATGGTGGAAAGGCAGGGGAGGATTCATAGATTACAGTAACCCGGGCGCCATGCAATGGTGGCAGGGCATGCAACAAAACGTTTTTGATCTAGGCATCGATGGCTGGAAATTGGACGGTACCGCTACACTTTTTTGGAGCGATATTTGGGGAGTGCCGTTTTTCTATAAAAAAACCTCAGATGGTCTCATGACCGCCCGCACCTATATGGACCATTACTACCGCGATGAATACCGCCACGGTTTGACGCAGAACCCCGAATTCGTGACGCTGTCAAGATCGATCGACCGTGAATTTCATCCCGAGGGGTTTGCCCCAATAGATGCCTCGCCCGTGAACTGGGTGGGCGACCAAGTGCATAAATGGGTAACGGAAGAGATGATTGCAGAGGAGGGCGAAAAATCAGATATTGCCCTTGACGGAATCCAAGGCTTTGAATCGGCCATCGAAAATATTCTGGAAAGCGCGGAACTCGGCTATAATATTGTAGGGTCCGATATAGCCGGCTTTTCGGGAAAAACCATTCCGCCGAGATTATATATACGGTGGGGCCAATTTTCAACTTTTTGCGGGTTGTTTTTAAACGGCGGGCATGGGGAACGAAGACTATGGAAACGCAGCGAACAAGAATTGGAGGTCATTAGAAAATTCTCTTGGCTGCACACAGAATTGGTGCCCTATATGTACCATTATGTCATTACGGCGCATGAAGGGGGAAGACGGTTGCAGTCCCCTCTAAAAAAAGGAAAACATCATTATATGTTCGGCGATGATTTTCTAATTGCCCCTATCTACAAAGACTCCAAGACCAGACAGATTTCATTGCCAGAAGGAAAATGGAGGTATTTCTTTGATGATAAGGGGGTGCTTGAGGGGCCAATGACCTTTGAAAAGGAATTCCCCATGGATGAATTTCCTGTTTTTGTAAAAGAGGGCGCCATCATTCCCTTGAATATAAAACGGAACTATACCGGTTTAGGAGATAGCGCTTCCGAAGGATTTGTAACTATTTTAATTTTTCCAAATACCTATAATTCCTTTACCTATTATCATTCACCGACCAACGAAGAAACGGAAATCTCATATCAATCGGAGAAAGAGGAATTAAAAATACGTTTGGAGGGGAAAAAAGCCCCCCATATTTTAAAAATTCATGCGTCAAATGCTCCCAAAAAAATAATACTTGATGGCCAAGAGTTGCCCCGTGTATCGTGGAACTATGATCAAGAACTTAAAAAGATAAGTATCAAGACAAACCTTGACTATCAAGAGGGAACCTACATTATTGTGTTCTAAAGACGGATATAACTCAATACCCGTATATAAAAACAAGAAGGGCTATCTAAAGTTCTTGCGATAGTCCGATGGGGTTTTACCCATGTTCGCTTTAAAATAGTGATTGAAATTGGCCAGATTGTTATATCCGCTGTCAAAACAGATTTGGGTAATCTGTTTGTCGGTTTCCGCCAAAAGCTTTGCGGCGATTCCTACCCGAACGTTCATTACGTATTCCATAAAGGTACTGCCGGTTTTCTTTTTGAAGAATCGGCAGAACGAACTGGGAGCCATATTCAACACGGCAGAAGCTTCTTCCAACTTAATGCCCTCCTGAATGTTCTGAAAAACATATTCATAGACCTTATTAATCTTTTCAATATTTTTAGAAAAGAGGGAAGAGCCGTTTATGGGGTTTGATAACCGCTCCCTATCTGCTATTTTTATCAGGTTATTGAATATCTTTAGGAGGCCAATGTAGTATTCTAGTCCCTTGCTTTCGGACATATCCAATAGGATATTTCTTATTTCGGTATCATCTTCTACCTTGAAACGAATGCCGCGGTTGGACAGTTTCAATAAAGCCACCACTTTTTCAAGTTCCGGCATTTTAAAGAAATCGGAATCGACTATGTTTTCTGAAAAATGGGTTACGATACAAGCGGGCTGCTCATTATTTTCAGCGTCCAAGACCTCCCAACAATGTGGAATATTAGGCCCCAAAAGAACCAGATCTCCTTTTTCAAATCCAGAAATATTATCGCCCACGATTCTTCTGCCAATTCCCGAGCTTATATAATTAAGTTCAAAATTCTTATGGGAATGTATTCTTGCATTGGATGACAAGGGTAATTTACGGGATATGAAGGAATGATTGCTGGGCATGAAAATTTTTTCACAAACAAATTCCATATCTAAGTATATTAACTCGTTTATCAATAATACTACTTTTTCTTCTGATAAATAGTTAAAATAACATAAGATTTATATAAAATAATGGTGGCACGGCAGCGTAATTAAAATTTACTTTGTACATCAAAAGTAAATTTATGAGCTTAAATCTGAGAGGAATAATCCCTCCAATGGTCACACCACTGACCGAAGACAATAATTTGGACGACAAAAGTTTAAAGAGACTAATAGAACACTTGATTTCTGGAGGTGTACATGGTATTTTTATCCTTGGGACTAACGGGGAGGCGCCAAGTTTAACGTATGCCTTACGAAAGGAGTTGGTAACAAAAACATGCGAATATATTCATGGGCGTGTTCCCGTACTTGTAGGTATTTCGGATGCTTCGTTCGAGGGCGCCATTGAAATGGCAAAACATTCAAAAATTTCGGGTGCGGACGCGGTCGTTATCGCGCCGCCCTATTACTATCCCATAACGGATATTGAAATGGACGAATATTTGGCTCATCTCATACCCAAACTGCCGCTGCCCTTTTTATTGTATAACATGCCAAGTTGCACCAAGATGACCCTGTCTATGGAAACTATTGACAAGGCAAGGAAATTAGGTGCCTTGGGCATAAAGGACAGTTCTGGAGATCTCGACTATCTGTACGGCCTTATAGACACCTTCCGCAATTCGCCGGAATTTGCCATAATCGTAGGAACGGAAGCTTTCCTGCCCGAAACCATTGCCCGTGGAGGCCATGGCGCCGTTGCCGGCGGGGCAAATTTTTTTCCAAAAATATTCGTACACCTATACAATGCATCACTTGTGAAGGATAAAAACAAAATTGCCGAAATTGGTGGAAAGGTCAACCAGCTTTACGACACGATCTACAGTGTGGGAAAAGATGCTTCCAGAATAACAAAGGGTATTAAATGTGCGCTTTCCGTCATGGGCATTTGCAATGATCATATGGCACTTCCTTTTCGTAGATTTGACGCCAAGGATAGGGAAACGATCAAATCATACATGAAGAATTTCAAAAATAAGGAGTTGGATACTATAAAAATGAAATGAACTATCAACTTGAAATAGTAGATATAGCCATTCTGATTATTTACGGACTGGTCATGGTTGGTATGGGGGTTTATTTTTTGGGAAAAACAAAAACTTCCGAAGAATTCATGGTTGCCGGAAGGGGCATTCCGGCCTGGGCCGCCGGTATCGCAGTAATGAGTGCATACACCAGCAGCATATCCTACATTGCCGTACCGGGAAAAGCGTTCGACGAAAATTGGCATCCCTTGATTTTTGCGTTAACGGCAATGCCCGTTGCCTGGTTCGTGACCAAATACGTAATTCCGCATTATAGAAAGCATAAAATAATTTCGGTATACAAGTATCTCGAAGATAAGATCGGCGACTGGGGTCGGGTGTATGCGTCTTTCTCCTTCGTGTTGTTCATGATCGGTAGAACAGCGGTAATACTCTACCTGTCCTCCCTTTTATTGACCTCGTTCGTTGATGTGGATATCAGAATATTGATATTTGCCATCGGTGTTATGACGATCGCCTATACTTTGATGGGGGGTATGGAGGCCGTTATTTGGACGGATGTCATGCAATCCGTCATCATGATCGGCGGCCTTCTGTTCAGTGCCTATATTTTGACTATCGAGGTATTTGCAGAGCCCGATTTTTTGATTCAAAAGGCATTCGATGAAAACAAGTTCAGTTTGGGCGACACGTCACTTTCGCTCAGTAGCAGAACCATTTGGGTCATGATTATTTACGGGGTAACGGAGAATATCAGAAACTTGATGGCCGATCAAAATTACACGCAAAAGTATAGCTCCGTAGCTACGGAAAAAGAAGCCAAGAAATCGGTTTGGGTAGCCATGGGCATCTATTTGCCCTTAACCGCTATTTTTCTATATATCGGTACTGCCATGTTCGCTTTTTACTCCGGTTCGGGCAATGTTCTTGATGCTTCGATACTAAAGGGCGATGAGGTTTTTCCGTTTTTTATTGCCACGGAACTGCCAACGGGGCTCAAAGGCCTAATCATTGCCGCCATACTTGCTGCATCTATGAGCACCGTAGATTCCGCCCTCAATTCTTCGGCAACGGTACTGTATTTGGATTATTATAAAAGATACTTTAGACCCAATGCCTCCGAAAGGAACAGTATTGGTTTTCTTCGCTTGGTCACGATTGTCTGGGGTCTTCTCGGTATCGCCTTCGCCATTTTAATGATCGATGCCAAAAGTGCCCTCGATATTTGGTGGCAAATTTCGGGCATATTCGGTGGGGGCATTTTAGGCTTGTTCCTGTTGGCACTGTTCAACGTAAAGATTACGCGTATCCAAGGAATTATTTCGGTGGTCTTTAGTATATTGATCATTATTTGGGGTACTTTTTTAAGGGAACTGTCTCCCGATTATGCCTGGTTGGAGTGTACGCTAGATCCCATTATTGTGGGTGCCGTGGCAACTGTTGGATTGCTATTTCTAGCCTTTGTTTTTGTTGCCTTGAACAAACGAAGAAAATAGGTTTCGGTTAAAATGAGTGCATCACAGCGCCTAAGCTTTACTACTACGGTCAAAAAATATAGATAAAAGCTATACATTGCGAGTATCTATCCATTTTTAATGAGTACCTTTTTTGACTGGGAGGACTGGTGTCAAATCAAAACTGAAATGGCGCAAAAGATACATTAGCTTATGCGATAATTTTGGCTTGACTTGCCACTAGTTATAAAACAAAGAAATTGGCTTTGAACCAAGCCTTAATTTAATATATAAATCAAATCATGAAAGTAAAAAGAAGTTTAGGATTGATTGGTATGGCACTGATGTTGAATTTTGCTCTTTTAGGGCAAGAAACCGAACATCATGGCCACAGCCATTACCACGAACATGATTCTCTGGCAGCACATAAGTTGATTTTTCCTTCCCCTACACCAGATCGCATAATAGCAAACCTTACGGTTGACCCTGCGCATAGTTTTGCGGTAAACTGGCGAACCGACCAACATGTGGATACCGGTATTTTGGAGCTTGCCCTAGCCACTGATGGACCTGAATTTTTGTTTCGTGACGTGCGCAAGATCAGTGCAGTTTCGGAAAAGTTCGAAAATCAAAATAGAAAGGAACCTTTGGTAAAGGCTACCTTTCACTCTGTTGTAATCAAAGATCTTCAACCAAATACGACCTACGTATATCGTGTTGGAAACGGAGGGAAAGATGATGGGTATTGGAGCGAATGGTTTCAATTTACCACTGCACATAGCGATATGGAAGCCCCCTTTAGTTTTATCTATTTCGGCGATGCCCAAAATAATGTAAAATCGTTATGGTCGCGGGTCATTAGAAGTTCTTTTAGACAATTTCCGGAAGTCGATTTTATGTTACATGCAGGAGACCTGATCAATGATAGGGACGCAAATTTAGAATGGGGAGAATGGTTTCATGCCGGTAGTTTTATTCACGCTACGGTACCGAGTATAATGACCCCCGGAAACCACGAGTATAGGGATGGGGTATTATCTTCTTTATGGAGACCACAGTTTACGCTACCAGAGAACGGACCTATTGAGGAATTGAAGGAAACTTGCTATGCCATAGATTATCAGGACATGAAGCTGATTTCCATAGATGCCGAAGGTTTTGATGAAAGTCTGGAGGCACGTGCAGCACAGGTAAAATGGCTGGATTCCGTTTTGCAATCAAACACGAAAAAATGGACTACCATTACCATGCACTATCCTGTTTATTCCACCGTGGAGGGCAGGGATAATTGGAAATTGAGGGAAGCCCTTAAACCTTTGATAGACAAATATGGGGTAGATCTAGTGTTGCAAGGTCATGATCATACCTACGCAAGGGGCTATGCCGAGAACAAGGGACAGGGGCTTACCGTTGTAAAAGATGCAGGCACGGTTTATGCCGTTTCTGTAAGTGGCCCAAAAATGTACCAATCCCAAGACCAGGAATGGATGGTTAGGAGAGGGGAATATACCCAACTGTTCCAGATCATAACGGTCTCAAAGAACAGTATAGAATATGGTGCATATACTCCCATAGGAACACTTTATGATGCCTTTGAACTTAGAAAAAAGAACGGAAAGAAGAAGTTGATCAATAAAGTGCCCAAAAGTTCCGTCCGCTTAAAAAAGAATTTAGTAGCGCCAGAGTAAGGTTTCCATACCTTGCGCTAAATGGGAATTGAAGCGTTTACGGAATAGGCGTAACCTAGTATAAACTTATTTTTCCGTCCTTTGAAAATTTTGCCTTTTCTCTTGTTTCTTGTCTCTTTTCCATTGTCTCTTGTCTGTTTTCCGGACAACAATGCTAAGGAACATTAAAAAATGTATTTGTGCTTTAAACTTTAAAACTAACAGAAAACACATAAAATATTCTTATTTATGTAATAGTAAACATTAATGTAATATATACTTAGGTATTGTTACCTTAGCTTTTCGAAAAACCTAACACATTTAATTATGACGAAAATTACGGTTGCAACTGGGGACGGTATAGGCCCTGAAATTATGGATGCCACGCTTAAAATCATGAAAGCGGCGGGAGCCCAACTAGAAATTGAGCCTATTGAAATTGGCGAAAAAGTTTATTTACAAGGCAACAGTGCAGGTATTGCCCCTGAATCATGGGAATCGCTCCGCAGGACTAAGGTGTTTTTAAAAGCGCCTATTACCACGCCTCAGGGCGGCGGCTTTAAAAGCTTAAACGTTACTACCCGTAAAACTTTAGGATTGTACGCCAATGTAAGGCCTTGTATTTCTTACCATCCTTATGTGGCCACCAAACATCCGATTATGGACCTTGTAATTATCCGGGAAAATGAGGAAGACCTCTATGCCGGTATTGAACACCAACAAACGGATGAGGTTACCCAATGTCTGAAACTTATTACCAAACCTGGCACTGAAAAAATCGTTCGTTTTGCTTTTGAATATGCCAAAGCCTATGGTAGAAAAAAAGTGACCTGCTTTACCAAGGACAATATCATGAAACTTACCGATGGTCTGTTCCATAAAATTTTTGATGAGATAGCACAAGAATATCCCGATTTGGAAAGTGAACATTGGATCGTGGATATAGGGGCGGCAAAACTTGCGGATACCCCGGAAAATTTTGATGTTATAGTAATGCCAAATCTATATGGCGACATCCTTTCCGATGTGGCAGCGCAAATTACGGGATCGGTAGGTCTTGGAGGAAGTGCCAATATTGGCGCGGATTATGCGATGTTCGAGGCCATTCACGGTTCGGCTCCCCGTAGGGCGGGTCAAGATATGGCCAACCCATCCGGTCTGTTATTGGGTGCCATACAAATGTTGGTCTATATCGGTCAGCCCAAAATTGCCGAAAAGATACACAACGCCTGGTTGCGGACAATGGAGGATGGCGTGCATACCTACGACCTTTACAAAGAGGGGGTAAGCAAGGAAAAAGTAGGTACTTCCGGCTTTGCGGATGCGGTCATTGAAAGACTGGGCCAAAAACCCGAAAAACTTAAATCTATAGTGTACAGTGTTGATACCACCCACAAAATACAGGGGCATTATACCAAAGCGGCACCTGCCAAAAAAGACCTGGTGGGCGTAGATATTTTTCTTCACTGGAACGGCGAGGAAAGGGATGCCAATGTTTTGGGCGCTATCCTGAGCAAGTTCAAATCAGGTCCTTTTGAGAACAAACTGATTACCAATAGAGGGGTAAAAGTATTTCCTGATGGTCAACCTGAAACTTTCTGTACGGACCACTGGCGCTGTCGTTTTACTACTGATGGAATGGATGAGGTGGGCACGTATAAAAACGTACTTGAACTTTGTACCCTTATCTCGGAAGCGGGTCTCGATATTATCAAAACAGAGAACCTTTGCCGTTTTGATGGTGAAATCGGTTTTTCACTGGGACAGGGACAATAAAAGATGAAGAAGTAGCTAGCTTATAGGGCGGCCGTTCAACAAAGAAAGGGCCTTTGTTCTAGAACGAAAGCAAAACAAAGGACTACGTATCAAAGTAGTCCTTTGTTATTTTTACGGCTATACTTGGATGCAAGCACCAAACTGGCAATGGGTAGGTGCTAAAAAGGACTTTTAACATAGGGCTTGTGACAAAATAACCTGTACATTTTGACATGCCCTTTTGTACATTAACTTACTTAAAAAAGCCTCGCTTTAGTTATAGCTGTGTTTTTTGCATCGTTAGCACATAAATAACATCGTCAAATCCATACACTTTATGTACAAGTCCTTAGCTTGCGTTGAGCGTTTTAAAAGAAGTGCTTTAGCAATGAACAGGTCGGCAGCAAAAAAAACATGGTTGTTACTACGCCGCGGGTAATTTCTTATTTCAGTATTTTTGACAGGAGTAAAAACAGTTTAATCCGGCCGTTTTTCCCAACCGCTTAGTCCGGCAGAAATAATAAACTTCATGACATCGGTTGAGGGAATGTCGAGTATTTTGATATTTATTTTTGGGACAATGAACAATTCTCCGGAAAAGTTATAGGAATGGGGGAAGTAGACGGCAACCTTTTCTTTTTCATCCAAAAGCTCCAAATTTTCTTCGGTAATAAAACCTAGTTTTTCCAAATCGGAGTTCAGGTTGACTTTTACCAGCACCGGCTGGTTAAACTTCTTTTCTTTTCCCACAAATGCCGAAAAAAGGTCATTAAAGGCGGAATATACGAATCGTAGCAACGGCACTCTCTCAACGGTTTTTCTGACGATCAGTTTCAAAGGCCGGGCAATAATGGTTCTGCCCAAAAAGCCTATCACGATTAAACATAACACTAAAGTGACCAAACCCAGACCAGGGATCTCGAAATCAAAAAACTGTACAATCAATTTTTGCACCTTTCCATCTACAAAATTAAAAACCGTATAGATAATATAAAGAGTGATACCCAAAGGGGCGATATACAGGATGCCCTGCAACAGATAGTTCATTAATTTTTTCATGGTCTATTTTTTAAGTGTTTCGTTGTTATCCTAATATGCCAAGGTGTTAGTCTACCTGTTTTAACAACAATGCGTAAATTATCAATACCTAATCAAGGCAATTTAGTTCAATTTTGAGTGCTTTAGGAAAAACTACGGATAATATAAGAGATCCGTAAGGACTATTCAATTCATTTTGGTCAGGTCGTTTCGTTTTTTACGTCCACCATGCTTTTTAAAGTTCGTACGACTTTTTTGTCGCAATGGCAACAACCAATGCCCGCTTTAGTTTTCCTGGAATTTCCCCAAATAGGGCCAGTTATTTACGGGTAGCATATCAATATCTAAAATCTTTAAGGAATCTTTCCGGTAACCGTTGCACGGTCAAATTCGAAAAAAAATACCAAAATGTGGTATAAAAAACAAATGCCATAGATTTTGTTTCAATAGGGTCTCCTGCCCTATATGTACTTCAATGGATAGATACACTGATTCCCCATATTGCGCCGAGTTTAAATGACGCTTTCAAAGCTATTCGTATCCGCAATAGCAAGCGTAATCGCTTTCGCAAAATATCACGATTTCCCAGCTCCAAATTGGCCAAAAACCTATCTATTTTCCCATTTTTTAAAATTCAAATAGCCACTTATCGTCAAAGCCAAAAAAAGGCCTATGACCGTAATTGCATCTACCAAATGTATAGGGACATCCATCCCCGTAATTTTAAGGACAAGAAAGTGTATATAAGAAGGGCTTGGGTTTTGATAACCCAATAATTCCCTAACGTGCCAATGCCAATCTACACAAATACAGTATCCCCAACCGTACCAAAAGCCAAGTACCAACCAAGAAAAAACCGTTAGTAGCAAAGTGATCAAATTTGCCGATCGCCAAGATGGAACAAGACATCCGAATACGTTAAAAAGTATAAGAAGGGTATGGAACACAAAAAACAGGACATTTATTATGTCTAAGATTGCCATCGGTATTTTGTTCAGTGCTTACATGTCTAGGTATTTTTCGTAGCAGAGTCCCGATTTCCGCTAGGCTTTCAATGATAAATTACGAGTCAAACAGTTTTCTTACCTTTATATATAGCTTTCTTTTTTCGTTGTATGTCAGTCCTATTCAGCCATAAATATACAAATAGCCATCTGAATTTCAATATATTGAATCGTATAGTCCATTAAAAGACTTCTTTATCCTTGACTATGACATTTGTCATGTTCCATACCTTAAAAATATATTAAATTTGCGCCTATGAAAAGTGTGGTAATTCTTTTTGTTGCGCTAACGATGCTTTTAAAGCCCTTATGGCCGGTAGCGGATTATATCATGAATTACGATTATATCGTAAACGTGCTCTGTGAGAACAAGGACAGGCCAGAACTGCAATGCGATGGCAAATGTTACTTGTCAAAACTATTGGCCGAGGAGTCCGGTGAGAACCAAAAGAACCCTTTTAGTGAACGGCAGTCCAAAAGTGAAATACAGCATCTGGTCTTTTTTAAGTCAATTGTAGACCATCCCTTTTTATATCAAAATCTTCTTCAAAGAGCCGATAATTTCAAAACCACGGTAAAGTTGGTTCAAAGGCTTTTCAGTGCAGATATTGCCCATCCTCCCGAGTTTATCTGATTTAACATATCGTACTGGTTGTATTGGCGTATTCATAAGGGTACGCAGTGCTGCCGTACCCTGAACATTTTTTCAAATCAGTTCAATTTATAATCGGATGAAAACTTTATTATCGGGTCTGGCGTGTCGTTTCACACCTGCCCAAGAGAAGTACTGTACACGCTTTGCTCTTATTTTCGGCTGTCTGTTCTTGGCCATGCCAATGATGGCCCAGGATATGGGGGTGGCGCTTACACAGGACTCTATCTTGCCCATTAATTTAACCGAAGTGATTGTTATTTCTTCGTACAAAAGGACATTGGAACATGAGTCGCACCATAAACCCTTGGCTACCTTGGATGCCTATTTGGAATCCTCCAAAAAGGTAAATATGATAAAACGCGGTGCCTATGCCTGGGAGCCCGTGCTTAACGATATGACCAGCGAGCGCCTATCCATTACCATTGATGGTATGCGTATTTTTGGTGCCTGTACCGATAAGATGGACCCCATAACCTCCTATGTGGATGTGTCCAATTTATCCGATGTGCACGTGGCAAGCGGGCAGCAAGGTTCGGAACACGGCAGTATTATCGGTGGGGCCTTGGATATGCGTTTGGAAAAGAGCAATTTTAGACCGACGGGTTGGGTAAGTTCGGTGGAAACCGGCCTTGAAAGCAATAATAGCGCCCAGATCATTGGTGCGGAACTCAACTATTCCGATGAACGCTTTTATGCGGATACGGATGTCATCTACCGCAAGGCAGAAAATTATGTGGCAGGAGGCGGGGAGGAAGTAGGCTTTTCACAGTTTACCAAATACAACGTCTCGGTAAATTCAGGGTACAAGGTAGCCGATGGACAAAAGCTCTTGGCCAGTTTTATTTTTGATGAGGCGGTAGATGTCGGTTATCCGGCCCTGCCTATGGACGTATCCCTGGCACGGGCTTTTATTGGCTCGGTGAGTTGGGTACAGGATGATTTTATTGGCGACTTACAACAATGGGAAACCAAGCTGTATGCCAATTCCGTTACCCACATCATGGACGATAGCCAACGGCCGGATGTTCCCATACGAATGGATATGCCCGGTTGGAGCGATACTTATGGCTATTTCTCCCAAGCACGTTTGACCAAGAATAAGCATTCCTTTTTGTTCAAGTTGGACGGATTTTACAATCGTTCCTTGGCGGAGATGACCATGTACCCCAACAATCCCACTGAAAATCCCATGTTTATGCTCACCTGGCCCGATGTACGGACGGTAAATAACGGATTTTATGCCGAAGATGTGATTCAGCTCAAGGAAAGCTCCTTAAAACTTTCTACCCGTTTAGCGCTACAGGGCTTTAACCTGACCGACGAGTTTGGATTGAACAGCCTGCGTATTTTCTATCCGGAAATGGAACAACGGCAAACACGATTTTTGAAAAGTGTCGCCGCCCAGTACCAGAAAAATATGGATATAATTGATTTTAAGGGTGGACTATCGTTTGGGGATCGCGCCCCCTCGGTTTCCGAAGGTTTCGGCTTTTACCTTTTCAACAGTTTTGACAACCACGACTATATAGGCGATCCCAATCTCGTAAATGAACAGGCCTTGGAAGGGAATGCGAAAATATCCGTGCCCTTACAAAACCTGAAACTAGGCTTGGAGGGCAATTTCTTCCATGCCCAAAATTTTATCATTGGGGAGATAGACCCGGTATTAAGCACCATGACCATTGGGGCGGATGGCGTAAAAATCTATAAGAACCTGGATTATGCCAACCTCTATAATGTAGCGTTGGACGGCGAATATGATATCACGTCGCAACTACGACTTAGCGGTTTGCTATCTTATCATCGTGGTACGGACCAAGACGGGCGCAACCTGCCCTTCATTAGTCCGTTTGCTTATTCCAGTACCCTGCAATATACGCACGAGCGTTTTTCAGGTGCTTTGAGTATGCGGGGGGCGGCCGATCAGGTGAACTTTAATCCGGAATTTGGCGAGCACCGTACGAATGCCTACACGGTATTCTCCTTGTCGCTTGGAAAAACATTTACCCTGAACAACGATGCTATCTATGTGAAAGCAGGGGTGGAAAATATTTTTGATGAATTCTACTCTACCTATACGGACTGGAACAACATTCCGAGGATGGGTAGAAATATCTTCGCAACTGTTTCTTACGCTATCAATTAACAATAATAAAAATTAAACAGATTTTTCTCTTTACTGAAATGATTTCAGCACAAGCGAGGAAATGACATAACATTTAAACAATAAACAGATTCCTGCCTGCGCGGGAATGAAAATAAAATGTCTTACTTATGAAAACAATAAAAGTATTCTTCGCAATCGTATTTTTCTCCCTCGCTTTCACCTCTTGTACAGATGATAACGATGACCCTATTACCATAGATGAAAATCCGTTGGCGGAATTTAATCTGCTCACCACTATCGATGCCAATGGCCATAGTATTGAAGTGTATTCGGATCAAGACCAATACACTATTGGCTACAATGAGTTGTTTTACCGCATTAAGGACCAAGGAAAGGATAGTTACGTATCCGATGCCGAAATTAAATTAAACCCTGTAATGCACATGACCTCCATGATGCATTCCTGCCCAAAATCGGCCATTACAAAAACCGATGATGCTTCGGTATTTAAAGGGTATAGTGTTTTTCAAATGCCCGGAAATGCTGACGAATACTGGGAACTTAATTTTGAATATACCATAGGTGGACAAACCTATGAAGCGGCTGAAAAGATTGCCGTAAAAGCACCTGCGGACGGTAAAAAACGCGTGGCCACTTTTACGGGTGCTGACGAAAAACGGTATATCGTAGCCATGATGCCTATAGCCCCAGAGGTAAAGATCAATGATTTTTCCGCTATGGTCTTTACCATGGAAAATAGGATGCTATTCCCGGCCGTTGCAAACTATTCCATATCCATTGACCCAAGAATGCCCAGTATGGGCAACCACAGTTCTCCCAACAATGAAAACCTGCGTTATGATACTGCATCCGGTAGGTATAAAGGCAAACTTTCCTTGACGATGACCGGGTACTGGAAAATAAACCTAAAGCTTATGAACGAAGCGGATGAGGTGCTAAAAGGAGAGGACATTACCACGGAGAACAAAGGCAGTAGTCTTTATTTTGAATTGGAGTTCTAAAATGTACTGTTTTGTTTTTGTTGAAAGGCCACCCGTAAAAAGGTGGTTTTTTTTGTCAGCTCCCCTCCTTGATCAAGGAGGGGAATGAATTTCGCTTGCGGAAGAAAGGGGTGGTTGTGTGGTGGTGAAGGTATTCGTAATATGAATATAGATTTGGGTGTCAAAACAAAGGCTTGGGATTTAACCACCCCGTCTCCAGAGCTTCGCTTGGATCCGCCCCTCCTGGAATCAGGCGGGGAGCCGTAAATTTATATTTTCAAAGAACCACGCTTAATACTGAGAGAATATTTGCACCAATATTTTTAAAATGGGAATGAATAGATTTGTTACGTCGCCCGTGGAAATTTAGCTCCCCTCCTTGATCAAGGAGGGGAATGAATTTCGCTTGCGGAAGAAAGGGGTGGTTGTGTGGTGGTCAAACTATTGAGTATAGGAATTGAGCTTAGGGAAACCTGGTAAAAAAATTCAACCCTTCCAATTTGTTTTAAAAGGGGTAAATAAAAACTATCTGATGTGGTGTAAGGATAAGCTTTTGGGCAAATCCGTTCTACTAGCTATGCACAGGGCAGTTTGTGCAGGCACACGTATCGCCTTCACAACTACAGTTCCCATCTTTATGAACGCTACAGGTCATGGCCGTATCATTGGAAAGCAATTTTAAATCCATTTTACACACAGGGCAACTTCCGGCTTCCGTATAGGTTTTGCCATCCTCACAGTCCATAGGACATTGGAATTGATTTTCTGCAACCAATTCGGTCTTGGTTTCATCGGTATTTTCTTTGGCTTTGTTCTTGCAGGCGCCTAATAGTACCAAAGAAAAAAAGGCTATTAATAGAGTTCTTTTCTTAAAGGTCATGGTCTTTTTCTTTTTTTTGGTAAAATCACTACAAAACTGTATTGGGAGCACCTATAATTTTCTAGGTATGCATTTGGTTGTCATTACGCTTTTGTTTTTAAACAGATGGATGATGCTATAGGTGTAAAAAACTTTTTCCTTCTTTAATATCCGACACTAAATCTTGTACCGTGGTTTGTTTCATATTTTTTACAAACTTGGTCTTGGCCTCGCCCACCAAATGATGTATAGGGCAGGGATTGTCCTTATCGCACTTATGAAGGCCCAGCATGCAACTGGTAAGTCGATTATCCCCATCAATTACGGTTATTACTTCCAATAAGGACACTTTTCTATTTTCGTCCGTAAGATAAAAACCACCGTGGGGTCCGCGAAGAGATGAAATGAGGTTGTGCCGTGTCAACTCCTGCATCAATTTAGAAAGGTATGCCTTTGGAATTTTGGTGGCCTCACTTATTTCTGTGGCCAATATTTTTTTGCTGTACGTTGAATGTACGGCGAGATACAAAACAGCGTTTAGGGCATACTTGGAAGAGTTTGAAAGCATAATCTTTTTTATGTAAAAATAACAATCATTTTGTCTTCGGTAATGAAGATTAAAAGATGTTTTTATCCTTTATATGATTTATATCATGTTTTTTGTTTCAAGTCCTGCATATTTTTGCTCTATGATTAAGATATGTTCTTTTAAATACGTCATTTTTTAAATCATTTACAACAATGTAACTCAATTAATTAATCATTATTAACGCAAAATAAGGTAACAATCAAAAAAAAGTAAAAAGATGAATACAAGGATTTTAATTTCAGGAATATTATTTTCTTTTTTGCTGATAGCATGCGGCGGAAAGGGAGAAAAAGAGAAGGACGGTTTTAGCGTTGACAGGGAAAAGACAACAAAACAGGCGGAAACGCCAGTTGTGGATGAAGTCCCCCCTTCTATGCGCGTTAATTTAGACAATAAGGGCGTGGGCCAAATAAAGGACATTACCTTGGATGCAGAGATCGATCAAGAAATGGCTGCGGCCGGTGCGGCACTGTTTAAAAACAATTGTACGGCCTGCCACAAGCTGGATAAACGATTTATAGGTCCGTCTCCCGTAGGAATTCTGGAACGAAGGAGCCCGGAATGGATCATGAATATGATTTTGGACCCTAAATTAATGACCACGGAAGACCAGTGCGCAAAAGACCTTCTGATAGAGTTCAACGGTGCGGCCATGGCCAACCAAAACTTAACGGTTGACGAAGTGCGTTCCATTTTAGAATTTTACAGAACCCTTTAAAATAAAAGCAAGAACCTAGAATCAAGAAACAAGACATAGCATTAAAGCGCTTTAGTCTTTATTCTTGGGTCTCTTCTCTTGATTCGATTAACCTAAATTAAATTTCAAAAATCATGAAAACAACCAATTTAAAATTTCTATTCGGTTCGTTTGTATTGCTACTGTTTATTAGTAGTTGTAAAGGCGAAGCCAAAACCGACAGCACGAAAGCTCCGGCCGCAACAACAGAGGCTGCGGATACGCAAAACAAAGGTCAGGCCTTTATCGAGGACGATGGGTCTACGCCCAACGTTTTACAGATTGCCATTGGGTCTCCGGACCATACCACCTTGGTAGCCGCCGTGCAGGCCGCAGGTCTTGAAAATTCTTTGGTTAACGCAGGGCCTTTAATGGTGTTTGCGCCTACCAATGCCGCTTTTGGTGCCCTACCCGCAGGAACGGTAGAAGATTTATTGAAGCCGGAGAACAAAGACGCCTTGGCCAATATCCTAAAGCACCATGTTACACCGGGCAACTACGATAAGGAATTTTTAAAGAAATTCAAGAAAGTAGGTCAGGCCAATGGTCAAGATGCTATAATAGAGGTCAAAGGTGATGACGTTTATGTAGGCGGCGCCAAAATTTTGGCCAGTATTAAAGGAGGTAACGGAATTGTGCATGTAGTGGATAAGGTAATTCTACCTCCATCAAATTAAATTAAACAACACAAATACATAAATATATACAAAATGAAAAAGTACACATATCAATTATTTACGCTACTAGGGTCGGCTTTGATGCTCTCTGGTTGCGGTAATCAGAACGGGTCTTCTTCCAGCGCATTGGCTTCAAACAATGCCGAAAAGGTCTATGTGGCCCCTGGCGAACACGATGAATTTTACGCCTTTATGTCCGGTGGATATAATGGTAATCTAACCGTTTACGGATTGCCTTCCGGGCGGATGTTCAAGGAGATTCCCGTATTCTCCCAGTTCCCTACATCTGGTTATGGATATTCTGAAGAAACAAAGCCCATGTTGGAAACTTCCTTTGGTTTTGTACCTTGGGACGATTCCCACCACCCGGACATTTCCCAAACGAACGGGGTATTGGACGGTAGGTGGATTTTTATTAATGGCAATAACACGCCCAGGATCGCTAGGGTAAGCCTGACTACATTCGAAACCGAAGAAATAATAGAAATACCCAACAGTGCGGGAAACCACAGTTCTTCCTTCATTACGGAAAACACCGAATATGTGGTGGCAGGAACCCGCTTTTCGGTTCCCGTTCCGCAGCGCGATATGCCAATAAGTGAATATAAAGGTAATTTTAAAGGTGCGCTTTCTTTTTTAAGCGTAGATCCGGAGCATGGCCACATGGACATAAAATTCCAATTGATGATGCCAGGATTCAACTATGACCTTGCACACCCCGGACGGGATAAATCACATGGATGGTTCTTCTTTACCACTTACAATACCGAGGAAGCCAATTCACTTTTAGAAGTAAACTCTTCTCAAAATGACAAGGATTTTATCGCTGCCGTGAACTGGAAGTTGATAGAGGAGTACGTAAACAATGGCGGTGGTACAATGGTGCCTGCCGACTATGCACATAACATTTATGATGAAGCTACCCATACCGCTACTTCTACGATGAAAAAAGAAGTTTTGACGGTAGATCCCTTAAAAGTGCCAGGAGCTGTTTATTTTTTACCGACTCCAAAATCGCCCCACGGTGTTGATATCGATCCAACAGGAGAGTATATTATAGGGAACGGTAAACTTTCAGCAGACTTAAGTGTACACTCCTTTACCAAAATGCTTGCTGCTATCGAAAATAAAAAATTTGACGGCGAAGCCTACGGCATTCCAATTCTAAAATTTGAGGATGTCTTGGCAGGTGTTGTGCAAAGTGGTGGTCTAGGCCCACTGCACACGGAGTTCGACGGTAATGGAAACGCCTACACCACCTACTTCATCTCATCGGAGGTGGTAAAATGGAATGTGGAAACTTTTGAGGTGACAGACAGAAAACCAACGTACTACTCTGTAGGCCACTTAATGATTCCTGGTGGAAATTCAAGAAAGCCATTTGGTAAATATGCGGTAGTCATGAACAAAATTACAAAAGATAGATATCTACCCACGGGTCCCGAACTGGAACACTCTGCGCAACTGTACGATATTTCAGGCGATAAGATGGAGCTTCTCTATGATTTCCCAACGCACGGCGAGCCACATTATGCAGCCGGAATGCCTGCAGATCTTTTGGCGTCTAAATCTAAGAAGTTTTATCGCTTGGACGAAAATGAACACCCCTACGCGGTTATCACCCCGGATCAAGCAAGGGTAGAACGTGATGGAAATGAAGTCCATATCTATATGTCCATGATCCGCAGTCACTTTACACCTGATAATATCGAAGGGGTAAAAGTAGGGGACAAGGTATATTTCCATATTACCAACCATGAGCAGGATTTTGATGTGCCGCACGGTTTCGCAATGATGGGTCAAAATTCTTCGGGACTATTGATTATGCCGGGACAGACAAAGTCAACGGTATGGGAGCCTAAAAAAGTAGGGGTCTGGCCATTTTACTGTACAGATTTCTGTTCTGCACTGCACCAAGAGATGCAAGGATATATTAGGGTATCGCCGGCAAATTCTGATATTGAGCTTTCTTGGTCCTTGGGAGAGGATTAATCTACCCGACTTAGTATTGTCTTATCAAACAAAAAGCGGGTAGCGTTTAAAAACCTGCCCGCTTTTTTCCAGTAAATGCTAAGTGTCGCTTTGTGCTTAACCGAATTTTATAATAGATTGCTACCGATGCTGAAACCCCGAAATTTCGGGGCTTCACAAGCGAAGGATTGAAAAAAATAAGAGACTATGAAAAATGCGAGCGTTATAATGATAATCGGAGCCCTGTTGCTTGTGGGTTTGTTCGTCTTCCCCTTGTGGAACATAGAATTGGGTGCTCCCCAATACCCGGAACCCCTGGGAATGGACATCTACATTGATGGCATACAAGGACAAAATGAGTTTGATATACAGAATATAGACGGTCTTAACCACTATATTGGGATGAAAACGCTACCTAAACCGGAAGACATGTGGGAGTTTACTGTATTTCCATTGGTTATTGGTGGTATGGCCGCTCTAGGCGTGCTGTTCGGTCTTTTGGGGTTCTTGGATAAGGTGTCCTACAAATGGTTCTTCGGTTGGTTTATCCTCATGTCCGTTTTAGGAGTGCTGGGCATGTACGATTTTAATGCTTGGATGACGGATTACGGTACCAACCTAGATCCAAAAGCCATTATGAAATTGGCCAACCCGGACGGTACGCCCATGAGTTACAAACCGCCCCTATTGGGACACCAAAAAATGTTGAATTTTGATGCGTATTCTTATCCAAGACTGGGAGCCTATATGTTATTTGCAGGAATGATCTTAACTTTAGTAGCCGGCTATTTAGGTTGGAAAAAATCTAAAGTAGTTGTTAGTCCTTAGAGGGTAGAAAATAGTTGGTAGATGTATAGTTAATAGAGGGTAGTTGTTAGAGGGTAGAGGGAAGTTCAAAAAGGAGAAGAGAAAAGAGACAAGGTGCACCGTTGATTGGAAATAGGTGAAAATGACCTTTAAATCTTGTCTTTCCACTTGAAATTCAGTACTTTCTATGACCCAAAAAATTAGATGGGAATCGATTAATAATAGATTGAAAAATGAAAAAAGACCTTAGTATCCTATTATTTTTGGCAGTCCTGTTGGTCTCCTGTAATAATACGCCCAGGCCCTTAGTTTATGGTTCGGACGGATGCCATTACTGTAGTATGACTATTGTGGACAAGCAGCATGCGTCGCAGTTCATGACCAAGAAGGGAAAAACCTTTTCCTTCGATGCCACGGAATGTATGTTGAACCATCTAAAGGAACTGGACAGCGAGACCATCGAACTGTTTTTAGTGAACGATTATAATGCCCCTGGCAAATTTGTCGATGCCAAAAATGCTACCTACTTGATCAGCAGGAACATTCCCAGTCCCATGGGGGAGTTTTTAACCGCATTTGCTTCTAAACAAGAAGCCGAAAGCGCCCAAAAAGGTAACGGTGGGGAAGTGTTTACTTGGGAAGAACTAAAGGGACGCTTTAAATAGTGGTATTTCACGGACAAAGAAGAAACAGTTGGCAGTTGCGGTAAGCGGTAGAACCTTAAAAGTCGTAGGATAGTGCCCTTCCAAAACAGGAACTCAACTGGGTTATGGAAAGAAATTATAACACTCCACGCACTAAGGATAAATTTCGAACCGAAAAAAACACAAAGTATGTACCAAGTAAGTAATGTCATAAAATTACAAGTTTTCGATAAACTCCAAATACAGAAACTGGCCAAGAACGATGCGCTTGAAATTTTGAGCATCAGTTTGGAGAAAGGAGCGATTTTTCACGAGCATACTTCTCCTACGGATGCCACTTTGGTGCTCTTGGAAGGTGCCATCGTTTTTCACATCAAGGGCGAAGATTATTCTATTAAAAAATTCGAGCATTTAAGTTTTCCAAAGGAAGAAAAACATTGGGTAGAGGCCTTTAAGGATTCTAAATTTCTGATCATACTATAATGCAAAAACACTTTTGGACACTAATATTCATTTCTATTTTTTGGTTGCAATTTGCGAGTGCCGATACCATTACTGTTTGTGGTACTTGCGATGTAAAATCCATTAAAGAAGGCATTGCCCTAGCGGCCGATTTTGATACTTTGTTAATCAAGAAAGGCACCTACAAGGAATATAATATTTTGGTAGATAAACCTTTGACCATCATAGGGGAGAACTATCCCGTTATCGATGGCGAGAAAAAAGGGGAGATCATCAGAATAGTGTCGGACAATGTAACCTTGGACGGACTCTTGTTAAGAAACGTGGGCGTTAGTTATACCACAGACTACGCTGCCATTCGAGTCGTGAAAAGCGAAAACTTCGTCATTCAGAATATAGTGCTGGAAAATCTGTTCTTTGGCATCTATCTAGAAAAAAGCAATAACGGTAAGGTCTACCGCAATAAAATCACAGGGGATGCCAGGGACGAGTACAACTCCGGTAACGGCATCCAGTTGTGGTACTGCAAAAACATTGTCGTGGATGATAATATTGTGTCGGGTACCCGAGATGGCATTTATCTGGAATTCTCGGACTACATCACGATCAACAACAACCTCAGTAGTAATAACCTGCGGTATGGACTGCATTTTATGTTCAGTAATAACGATGTGTATTCCAACAATACCTTTGAAAACAATGGTGCCGGAGTCGCCGTCATGTTTTCCAAGTATATAAAAATGACCAATAATATCTTCCGTCAAAATTGGGGCACTGCCGCTTATGGTATGCTGCTCAAAGAAATTGGCGATGCTGAAATCATTGGAAACACATTTGAAGAGAATACCACTGGTATTAAGATAGAAGGCTCTAACCGGATTGTGTACAAGAACAATAATTTCATTCACAACGGATGGGCTGTGAAGGTGTTAGGCGCCTGCTACGCCAATACCTTTGAAAACAATAATTTTCTATACAACAGTTTTGATATTTCGTACAACAGTAAGTTGAACGATAACAAAATAGTAGGCAACTACTGGAGCGATTATACCGGTTATGACCTGGACAGGGACGGTATAGGCGATGTGCCGTACAGACCTGTTAAATTATTTTCCTATATCGTAAACCGCACACCGGAGACCATTATTCTGTTGCGAAGTCTGTTTATGGACATCATTGATTTCTCGGAAAAAGTATCTCCCATATTTACACCGGACAACTTGCTGGACGAGCGTCCGTTGATGAAAAGAGTGGGGAGTGGGGAGGTGATTAGTATAAAGTAATTAGTAAAAAGTAGGCAGTAGCGGTAAGCAGCACGCCGTTTTTTAAACTTGAACGTGAACTTGAATGTGAGCAAATTAAAAGGAATACAAGTATTATGATACACGTACAAAATCTACATAAAAAATTCGGGAAGAACATAGTGCTCTCCGGCTTGGACCTTCACATTGAAGATGGGGGTATTTTCGCCGTATTGGGGCCCAATGGGTCGGGCAAGACCACCTTGATAAAGAGTATTTTGGGCATGGTGGTACCCAATAAAGGCGAGATTTCCATCGGTGGAAATTCCATTAAAAATAAATGGAAATACCGTCAGGAGATAGAATATCTGCCCCAAATCGCGAATTTTCCGGGAAACTTACGGGTAAAGGAACTCATCCGAATGATCAAGGACCTTCGCCAACGGCCGAGTGAGGAAGAAGACTTGATATCGCTCTTCAAATTGGAACCCTTTCTGGATAAGAAATTGGCGACCCTTTCGGGAGGTACCAAACAGAAAGTGAATATTGTGTTGGCTTTTATGTTCGATACGCCATTGCTTATTCTGGACGAACCTACGTCCGGCCTGGACCCGGCTTCCCTCATCAGCCTAAAGGAACTTTTGAAAAAGGAGAAGGCCAAGGGAAAGACCATTCTCATCACCTCGCATATTATGCAGTTTGTCGCCGAAGTGGCCGATACCATTGTTTATTTGCTGGAAGGAAAGATATATTTTAAGGGCAGTATAAACGAACTTATGCTAAAGACCCAACAAACCGATTTAGAACATGCCATTGCGGCCATTGCAACAACCCCAGCCGATGCTTAAGATACTTAAATACAGTTTTTACGACTTGATCCGTAGCCGATGGAGCTACGTATATTTCTTGTTCTACCTTTTATTGGGCTTTGTACTGCTCTTTTTGAACAATGATGTTTCCAAGGCCATTATTACCCTTATGAACATCATCATAATCCTAGTGCCGTTGATCGGCACCATATTTGGCATTATGTACTTTTACAATTCCAAAGAGTTTACGGAGCTGCTCTTGGCACAGCCCATAAAAAGAAGTTCTATATTCTTGGGACAATATTTGGGCGTTGCCGGTTCCCTTACCCTTAGTTTGGTGCTTGGCTTGGGTATTCCGTTTGTATTGTACGGACTTCTAAGGAGCGATGCTATTTTCAATTTTTCCATGCTCTTGGTCGTAGGTGCCTTTCTTACCCTCATATTTACGGCCTTGTCCTTTAATTTGGCATTGTCCAACGAAAATAAAATCAAGGGGTTTGGCTATGCCGTGCTATTATGGTTGTTCTTGGCGGTCATCTATGACGGACTCTTTTTAATGTCCCTTATCTTTTTTGAGGACTATCCGTTGGATAACTTTTCCCTGTTGGCCACGCTCCTAAACCCCATTGACCTTTCCAGAACCTTGATCTTGTTAAAGCTGGATATTTCTGCCCTCTTGGGCTATACCGGGGCAGTATTTAAGGCCTTTTTTGGTACCAACCAAGGACTCATTGTCTCTATAGGTATGCTCGTACTTTGGACGGTATTGCCTATTTGGCGACTTTTGGCCAAAAGCAAGAAGAAGGATTTTTAGTAGATTAACTGATCTTTTTCGATCAAGACCCATCATTATATATTTTGATGGGTTTTACTTTTATTTAAAAGTACTACCTACTTACCTTTAGACCCTATATCAAACTGAAAACACATAAGCCTTTAATTCTTTTTTCCTTTGTGAAAGCAATGAATGAAGGTTGATGAAATTCTAAAAAAACTTTTTTGAAAATCTACAATGCACAAGAACCATCATTCTCGCGAATTGACTTGAGATAGTAGTTAGGAGGTCGAGAAATATTCTCTGTTAAAGGAATGTTCATTAGAAACTTATAAAGTGGGTGTTTTCCAGTTTTGGGCAGGTGTCGGGAAGCTGATGATTTACGAAGGCTTAAATCGCTTTCTGTCTTTGAAATTAGTAGGGAGAGGCCTATATTTACTTTTTAATATTTTGACGATGCGCCATAATTATCCAACTGCTTG
>Ga0306871_1000047_pt1 | contig 51310 bp, 44 predicted proteins | sample AntRauMeHopE1497_FD_190447 | JGI IMG/M metagenome (GOLD analysis project Ga0306871, IMG submission 190447) | Saline lake microbial communities from Rauer Islands, Antarctica - Metagenome Hop E1 #497 (v2) (version 2) | ecosystem: Environmental > Aquatic > Non-marine Saline and Alkaline > Saline ... | reverse complement strand
AAGTGAAATGCTAAAAGAGGCGCGCAAACAGGTCAATATGACTCAAGAGCAATTGGCGGATAAAGCTGGGACCAAGAAAAGCTATATCAGCAAATTGGAGAACGGAAAAGGGAATATTTAACTATCGACCTTGATTAGGATATTCGAACAGGGAGTTAACAGGCGAATTGGGCTTACATTTCTGTGAGGAACAAAACCTATCGATTGAATGGATAGATTTTGAAAATGATACTAAAAGCGCTGCTGAGAACAAGGGAATCCACATTTCTTCCACCGTTTTTAGCGCACCCTTTGCACAGCGACTCAACGTAAATATGCCATGGGAAATCGATAAGAAAAAGTATACTATTGGCTTAGGGATTAATTTAGTGGTGGATAGCTACGAGATTTAAAATTCCATAGCCAATGCAGTCTACGGCAAAGTCCTAGGTTTGGCTACGTACACTTTTACAAAATATGCTTTTAGAACTTCTCGTGTTGTTTTTGTAGCAAAGCTTATATCTACTTCTTTTCTAATCAATAACTACCCAAACAGAAAAATTGATTCAGGGATGTCATATTTTTTAAAATAACCCAAATTTTTCCTAAAAGAAAAATTCCTGCTTTACATTGTACCATCTTTTCCTCAACTTTGAGTATCTTGTTTTTTTAGTTTTATATATGCAGAAAGATCTTGGGAATTACAGAAAATCTTACGAAAAAAGCGAACTGATAGAGGAAAATGTATCGGATAATCCCATGCAATTGTTCCAGACTTGGTTCTACGAAACGGAACAATCCGATAGTGTAGAGGAACCCAACGCCATGACCGTGTCTACGTTGGGTCTGGACGGCTATCCCAAAAGTAGGGTAGTGCTATTAAAAAAGTACACCTACGAGGGTTTTATCTTTTATTCCAATTACGATAGCGAAAAGGGAAGGGCGATTGCCAAAAACCCACAGGTCTGTATTTCATTTTTTTGGCCTGTTTTAGAGCGCCAGATTATTATAAAGGGGAAGGCGGAGAAAATTGCGGAGAACCTATCGGATGGTTATTTTGAATCTAGACCGGACGGCAGTAAGCTTGGTGCCATGGCTTCGGATCAAAGTTCGGTCATTCCTTCCAGGGCCGTTTTGGAGAACAGACTAAAACAACTAGAGGAGGAATATAGGGAGAAAGAAATCCAGAGACCTAAAAACTGGGGCGGTTACATCGTAAAACCTGTGTCCATAGAATTTTGGCAAGGTAGGCCCAATCGTCTGCACGACAGAATACGGTATAGCCTTCAAGAAGATTTTGATTGGAAGATAGAGCGTTTGGCACCTTAATATTAAAAGAATATGAATCTTAATGAGCCTGCGGGTAAGCGCCGGGATTAGGACAACCTAAAGTGGGCCGAACAGGAAGAGCGGCGTATTGCATTATTTGTCTTGACTCTTGAATCTTGTTTCCCGACTCTTATTTCCTGAATCAAAAAAATTGATAGGTTCTGTTTACCTAATTAAATGTCGAATTATGAACATATTATTTTATTCGTATGAAGAATCTACTACTAATGCGCCATGGAAAATCGTCATGGGAACTAAACGTAAGCGATGAGGACAGGGCTTTACTGCAAAGAGGTATAAACGATGCGAAAGTGGTAGGTGAGGAACTTGCACAAAAAGGGATCGAGATAGATTTTGTCTTTTCCAGCCCCGCAAATAGGGCCTTGCATACGGCTATCATCTGTTTACGGCAACTCAGGTTTCCTTTGGATAATTTCAAAGTTGTCCCAGAACTGTACGATTTTTCGGGGAATCATGTGCTAAATTTTGTTCAGAGTCTCCCAAACGACCTGAATACCGTTTTAATTTTTGGACACAACCACGCTTTTACCCATATTGCCAATTCATTGGGAAGCCAACATATAAACAACGTGCCAACTAGTGGCTTCGTCCACCTTCAATTTAACGAGAAATCTTGGGCTTCCATTTCTCAGGGTACAACAATACAAACCATTTTTCCAAAGGAATTAAAGTAATGATAAAAAGTAAAAATCAATATATAAATAGGGAAATAAGCTGGCTTAAATTTAATGAGCGTGTGCTACAGGAAAGTGCGGATAAAAACGTGCCGCTGATAGAACGGTTGCGGTTTGCCGGCATTTTCTCCAATAACTTGGACGAATTTTTCAAGGTGCGCTATGCTACGGTAAAACGCATCGTGGATGCCGGCAGGCAAGGGAAGAGTGTTTTGGGCGGAGAAATTGCCAAGGATCTATTGGATGAAATTACCAAGATCGTTATAAAACAGCAGTCCAAAAGCATAGATGTTATCCTTGAGATAGAAAAAGAGCTAGAGGCCCAAAATATTTTTCTGATCCGGGAGATTGAACTTTCCGAAAGTCAACAGGAATTCGTAAAAAAGTACTTTCTGCAAAATGTAAGTCCGCAGTTAACGACAATTATTCTGAACGATTTGGCAGAATTTCCTATGTTAAAGGACACAGCTGCCTATTTGGCCATTAAAATGATGTTGAAACGGGATGACCGTACGCGCGAAACATCAAGAAAAATAGAAAAAAGATTCGCCCTTATTGAAATTCCCAAGGGTATAGAACGCTTTGTGGTACTGCCAAAGGAAGGAGACAAAGATCATGTTATCATGCTGGACGATGTAATCAGATATTGTATGGACAGTATATTTACGATGTTCGATTATAGTTCCATATCGGCACATATGATAAAGATTACGAGAGATGCAGAATTGGATATTGATAACGACCTGAGCAAAAGTTTTATAGAAAAGATTTATTCCAGCGTAGAGGGTCGTAAAATAAGCGACCCAGTACGTTTTGTGTACGACAAGAAAATTGGGAAGGATACCTTGGAATTTCTTAAGGATAAAATGAACGTCGAGGATACGGATAGCGTCATTCCCGGCGGCAGGTATCATAACAAAAGGGATTATTTAAGCTTTCCAAGTTTGGGCCGGCAGGATTTGTTATATGAAAAAATTACGCCGTTACCGGTAAAAGGACTGAGTTTGGAAGGCAGCTTATTGGAAAGAATAGCTGAAAAGGACTATTTGCAGTACACCCCATATCATACCTTTTCCTATATTTTGAAATTTTTAAGGGAAGCTGCTCTGGACCCTAAGGTAAAGACTATTAAAATCACAGTGTACAGGTTGGCGAATGATTCCCAAGTGGCTGCCTGCCTCTCCAATGCAGTTAAAAACGGGAAACAGGTAACCTTGCAGATAGAGCTGAGGGCCCGTTTTGACGAGCATGCCAATATCAGGTATGCCGAAGAATTACAGGCCGAAGGCGTGAAGTTGATTTTTGGTGTTCCAGGATTAAAAGTGCATAGTAAAATTTGTTTGATAGAGCGCGAGGAAGCTGGCCATATGAAACGCTATGGTTTTATCAGCACTGGAAATTTCAACGAATCCACCGCAAAAATATATACGGATTATACCCTGTTTACGGCAGATGAGTCCATCCTAAAAGAACTGAACAAGGTGTTCGATTTCTTTGAGACCACCTATAAAATCAATAAATACAAACATCTCATCGTATCGCCACATTATACCACGAAGGTTTTTAAAAAATTGATAAATCAAGAAATCAGGAATGCCAAAGCGGGTAAAGAAGCCTTCATCAAAATAAAGATGAATAGTTTTACCTCCTATGACATGGTGGATCGCTTGTACAAGGCCAGCAATGCCGGGGTAAAGATACAGTTGATCGTTAGGGGTATTTGTTGTTTGATTCCCGGGGTAAAAGGTATGAGCGAGAATATCGAGGCCATAAGTGTTGTGGACAAATTTTTGGAACATACCAGAGTATTCATTTTCTGTAATGCGGGCGATGCCAAAGTCTATATTTCATCCGCAGATTTCATGACCCGTAACTTGGAGAATAGGGTAGAGGTAGGCTGCCCCATCTACGATAATGACGTAAAGCAAGAACTGATCGATACTTTTGAGATTTCATGGGCGGACAATGTAAAAGCGCGCGTTTTTAATGAAGCACAGGATAATGCCTACAGAAAAAACAATAAGGAAAAGGTGCGTTCCCAGTTTGCTGCCTATGACTATTATGTAGCCAAACTAAAGGACTAAAATAATCCAAAATTGAAAATAAGAAAGTTTGCGGCAATTGATATCGGTTCCAACGCCATACGGTTGCTTACCCATAACGTGATAGAGGAAACCGGAAAGGTAACCCAATTCCGTAAAAGTGCCTTGATAAGGGTGCCCGTGCGTTTGGGGGAAGATTCCTTTACCGTTGGGGAAATTTCTGAACATAATGTGATCCGCATGATAAAGACCATGAAGGCCTTTAAGCTTTTAATGGAGGTTGCGGGAGTTGAAAAGTACAGGGCCTGTGCTACTTCGGCCATGCGGGAGGCCAATAACGGTAATGAAGTCATAGCTACCATTGCAGCGGAATGCGGTATACGGGTAGAGGTTATTGATGGCAAGCAGGAAGCGGCTATCATAGCTTCCACGGATCTTAAGGAAATTATAAGGGAAGACCAATCCTATTTGTATATAGATGTAGGTGGCGGCAGTACCGAGTTTACACTGTTTACGGATGGAAAAATGAAACTGTCCAAATCTTTTAAATTAGGTACGGTACGATTATTAAATGGTTTGGTGGGCGAAGGGACTTGGAATAAATTACAGGAGTGGATTGTTGCCAACGTTAAAAATTCCCCCAAACTATGCATTATCGGGTCCGGTGGTAACATCAATAAATTACATAAAATGTCGGGCCGCAAGGAAGGGGAGGCGTTGTCCCAAATTTGGTTGAACGCGCAATACCACTTTTTGGAGAGCCTAAGCTACGAAGAACGTATATCCGAACTAGGTTTAAATCCGGATCGGGCGGATGTGATCATCCCTGCTACCCGTATTTTTCTTTGTGCTGCCAAATGGAGCGGCGCAAAAAAAATACACGTGCCCAAAATTGGATTATCGGACGGGATTATTAAAAACCTGTACTATAGTGAGAACAAGATCTAACCATGCACTGTTTCCTTGGTGCCCAAGTTTTTCATGATTCGGGCTTCGTACCGTAAAAGGTCGTCCCATTTTTGGTTAACCTCTTTTAAATCCCCGTACTGTCGGGCAAATTTCAGGAACATGGTATAATGTCCCGCTTCGCTTATCATCAATTTGCGATAGAATTCAGCTAATTTTTTATCCGGCAGTGCTCCGGAAAGTAAGCGGAAACGTTCGCAGCTTCTTGCCTCTATCAGTGCGGCGTATAAAAGTCGATGGACAAGCTGAGTGGTTCTACTTCCTCCTTTTGGGAAGAATTTTATCAGTTCCAGCACATAGTCGTCCTTACGGTCCCTTCCCAAGGTTTGCCCGCGTTCCAATATTAAATCGTGCACCATCTTAAAATGACCCATTTCTTCGCGGGACAAGGCTACCATTTCTTCCACCAATTCAGGATATTCTGGAAAAGACACAATGAGCGATATGGCCGTACTCGCAGCTTTTTGCTCACAGTAGGCATGATCCGTTAAAATTTCATCGATATTTTTTGCTACAATATTTACCCATCTTGGGTCTGTCGGTAGTTTTAAGCCTAGCATAGTTTTTGGTTTTTAACAAAAGTAAAATTCTGAAAAACTTTATTAGCATCGCAAAGTGTTCTTTACACCACAAAAATAAGGCTAAATGGCTTTTAATATTTAATTTTGATAAAAGCAATTTATAAGCTACAAGTAATGCAGAAAAGTGAGGCGATTTACGAAATCTTAGGAAACAATGCGAAGCAAGATGCATTGGATTGGTTGACGGAAAAAACGGATAAGCTAGAAACTTCAAAATCGGCTCGAGATCTGTTCATGACCTACAGCCTATTGGCTTCTAAGTTCGATAAAACCCAAGCTGTACAGTACGGTGTCGAGGAAAATCAGACGATTTCCTACTTTAAATCGCATGGAGCGGATTTACTTCAGATTTCTAGAATATACTTGCTTACCAAAGTGCTGGAAGTGAATCCTGAGTTCTATACCCCAGAAGTGGCAAAAATCATTCAGGTGGCAGATACCACGGAACTGGAAACTTTTTTAAGGTATTTGACCATGTTACCGCAAGCGGAAAATTTTAAATACTCCGCTGTAGAGGCATTACGAACGAATATCTCCATCGTTTTTGATGCGATTACCTTAAACAATCCCTATCCGGCCTTATATTTTAACGATCAGCAATGGAACCAGATGTATCTGAAAGCGGCCTTTATGGAACGAGATTTAGGTATGATCGAATCGGTGGACGAAAGAGCAAATGCTGATTTGACCCGTATTATTTCAGATTATGCGCATGAACGCTGGGCAGCATCAAGAACAATAGATCCTATGTTTTGGAGGCCAGTTTCCAAGTTCATGGACGATACGCTGATTTCGGATATGGAACGATTATTATCCAGCGAAAATCTAATAGAAAATAAAGCAGGTGCTTTGTGCTGTTATTTTTCGGAAGATGACAGGGCTTTGGCATTATTGGAACAACATAAAGAACTAAAGGAGCAAATAGCTTTGAACAACATAACATGGAATACCTTAAAAAATTAGACTATGAGCGATAAGATGATGATTATAGACCCGCACGTACACATGAGCGCACGGACAACAGACGATTATGAGGCTATGGCCGCTGCAGGTGTTGTGGCAGTTATTGAACCTTCATTTTGGTTAGGACAACCTAGAACGCAAGTCGGTTCTTTTCAGGACTATTTTAGTAGTTTGGTGGGTTGGGAGCCCTTTAGGGCGGCTCAATTTGGTATCAAGCATTATTGCACCATCGGTCTAAATTCCAAGGAAGCGAACAACGAAGCATTGGCAGAACAGGTCATTGAACTTTTACCTTTGTATTTGCATAAAGAAAATGTGGTCGCCATTGGCGAAATAGGCTATGACGACCAGACTCCAGCAGAAGACAAGTTCTTTAGAATGCAGTTGGATATGGCCAGGGAGCTGAACATGACCGTTCAAATCCACACGCCGCACAGGGATAAAAAAGCGGGCACCCTTAAAAGTATGGAAGTCTGTATAGAACACGGTTTGGATCCGTCAAATGTAATTATCGACCATAATAATGAAGAAACCGTAAAAGCGGTTTTGGATATGGGCTTTATTGCTGCATTTACAATTTACCCCAAAACAAAAATGGGCAACGAGCGCATGGTTGAGGTGGTACGTAAGTTCGGGAGTGACAATATAATTGTGGATAGTTCTGCGGATTGGGGCGTTAGCGATCCCATGGCCGTGCCAAAAACCGCTTCTCTAATGCTGCAACGAGGTATTGCCAAAGCCGATGTGGTAAAAACCTGCTATCAAAATGCCTTGGATGCGTTCGGTAAAAATGGTAGAATGAAAGAAGAACATTGGTTGAATCCCAACGGGATTGACCAGTCGCAATTATTCAACGATAATAGCGTGCTTCGCGGACAGGTGCCTCGAATAGACGAAAACCAAATTAGCTAGTATGTCCAATAAACTCATGGGGCTGGCCCGCTTGGCCAGACCTGCCAATTTACCAACGGCAGCTGCCGATATTTTGGCGGGCATTGCCATATCCTGCTTTTTTAGCGGAATAGCTTCCATAGATTATTTTCTCGTGGATACGGGGACAATCGCCCTTTTGGTTTTTGCCTCTGTGTTTTTGTATGCCGGCGGCGTGGTCTTAAACGATGTTTTTGATGCGAAACTGGATGCCGTGGAGCGTCCGGAACGTCCCATACCTAGTGGAGCGGTGCCTGTTCTGGAGGCAGCCGTAATGGGATTTATTCTCCTGATATTGGGTGCTGCCATGGCCTTTTGGGTTTCCGAGACCTCTGGTTATATTGCTGTTATCTTAGCGGCTACCATTTATATTTATGATGTCATTGCAAAATCGCACTCCTTCTTTGGTCCATTGGTTATGGGACTTTGCAGGGGATTGAATCTTTTGCTGGGTATATCCATTTTGGGGGATCTTCCCATTATCTGGATTACCATTATTCCCGTATTATATATTTTCGCCATTACCCTCATCAGCAGGGGAGAAGTGCATGGAGACAATAAAAGACATATTGTTATGGCAGCGGTTATGTATGCCGCAGTTATTGGGTTGATTGCAACAGGTATCGCCATACACAGCACCAATGTATTGATTGCCGCTCCGTTTTTGTTGCTTTTCGCCTTCCTGATTTACAAACCCTTGTATAAGGCCTATACCGATAATTCCCCAGCGCACATTAAAAAAGCCGTAATGGCCGGTGTGCTATCCTTGGTGGTCATGGACGCCTGTTGGGCAGTCGGTTTCTCCAATTGGTATATCGGTTTAGGCGTCTTATTGCTTTTGCCCGTATCTTTAATGCTCTCTAAACTTTTTGCCGTTACTTAAGAATTATGCAGCTACCCGCTATAAAACAATCTTTTTCCGTTCCCTATGAATACCAATTGCATTTTACGCAGGGTGTTTTTCATGCTGATAATAGTTTGTTATCGGATATTATCAAGGAATATAAGCCGAATGAAGCCGTAAAAGTGCTTTTTGTTATCGATCAGGGTGTTGCCGATGCACATCCTAATCTATTGACACAAATTGAAGGCTACTGTGCCGCCCACCACACCCAATTGAAGCACACCCAAAGTATGGTGTTGGACGGTGGGGAGCAATCCAAGAATAGCTCCGAAGCTATTGAGGCGGTTCTTAAAGGTGTTAATGAAAATGCCATTTGTAGGCATTCTTTCGTTATTGCCATTGGAGGCGGAGCGCTGATAGATATGGCCGGATATGCCGCTGCCATTGCCCATAGGGGCGTAAAGCTTATTCGTATTCCCACTACGGTACTTTCACAGAACGATGCTGCCGTGGGCGTAAAGAATAGTGTGAATATATTTAATAAAAAAAATTTCCTGGGAACTTTTTCACCGCCTTTCGCCATTATAAACGATAGCGATTTTTTAAAGACCTTGGAGCAAAGGGATTGGATTGCTGGAGTGGCAGAGGCCATAAAAGTGGCCTTGATCAAGGATAAGGCATTTTTTGAGTACATCGCAGCACATGCGGTAGCTTTGAAAAATCGGGATATGGAGGTCATGCACTATGTCATTTATAAATGTGCGGAAATGCACATGCACCATATTTCCCAAGGTGGAGATCCTTTTGAGTCCGGCTCGTCCAGACCGCTGGATTTTGGACATTGGGCGGCACACAAAATGGAATATATGACCAACTATAGTGTGCGTCATGGAGAGGCCGTTGCCAAAGGTATTGCCTTGGACCTTACCTACGCACAGTTGGTTGGACTGATATCCGAAACCGATTTACAGCATATTTTAGAGGTAATGTTGATCATTGGATTTGATTTGTCCCTTCCTTTGAAATCGACCGCAGATACAGAAGAACTCCTACGTGGCATCGAGGAATTCAGGGAACATCTGGGTGGCGAATTGACCATTACGCTTATTTCGGGAATCGGCAAGAAACACGATGTACACACCATAGATATGGCATTGATGTTCCAAGCCATTGCCAAATTGAATCAGTACGCTACCGTAAACCAATAATCAAATGTTTATTGACAATACATACCATCTTTCCTATTGCACCAATATACATCCGGGGCAGGATTGGAAAAACACCTTTGAAAGTTTAAAGCAACATGTACCCGCCATTAAGGCTGCAGTGTCTGAATCGGCTCCTTTTGGTCTTGGGCTGCGATTGTCCAATACCGCCAGCGAAGAACTTGCAGAAGGTCAAAATATGACCCAATTTCAAGACTGGTTGAAGGAAAACGATGTGTATGTGTTTACCATGAACGGTTTTCCCTATGGTAATTTTCATGATGAACGCGTAAAGGAACATGTGCATGTGCCGGATTGGACAACTGAAAACCGACTCACATATACCCTGAGACTTTTTGATCAGCTGGCAGTGTTGCTTCCAGACGGACTTTCAGGAGGGATTTCAACATCGCCCGTCAGCTATACATCTTGGCATGCCACCGATGTGGATATGCAAAAAGCTTTTCGAAAAGGTGCAGCGCAAATGGTGCGTGTTGCGCTACACTTGTACGACATAGAAAACAATACAGGAAAATACCTGCATCTGGATATAGAGCCAGAACCCGACGGACTGCTTGAAAATAGTGATGATGTCTTGTCCTTTTATTCGGACAATCTAGTGCCGATAGGTATTGAAATGCTTCATGATTCCTTAGGGAAAGAGGCTGATGAAATTGAAGGGATTATCAAACGCTATATCACGATTTGTTATGACATTTGCCATTTTTCCCTAGCCTATGAGGAACCGGAAGATACTTTTGCAAAATTTAAGAAGGCGAATATAAAGACCGGTAAAATTCAGGTAAGTGCCGCCTTAAAAATACTATTTGATGGTGCAAATGACGCTGCGGTTTGGGAGTTACTTTCCCAGTTTAACGAACCTACCTATCTGCATCAGGTAACCGAGAAAAAAGGGAATACCGTACATACGTATAACGATTTGCCCGTCGTCCTAGAAAATAAGGGGGAATTTACCGAGTTGCGGGCGCATTTTCATGTACCTATATTTTTGGAGAGGTTTGGAGCGCTATATTCCACACAAGATCATATTTTAAAGACCTTGGCCTATTTGAAGAATAACGCGATTTCGGAACACTTGGAAATCGAAACCTATACATGGGACGTCTTGCCTACCGATTTAAAGGAAGACCTTACCCAATCCATTATCAGGGAATTGAACTGGTTAAAAGACCGCTTGTAACATGAAAAAGACCGTTGTAATAAATGTTGTGGGACTCACAAAACGCCTCATTGGCGAGCATACTCCTTTTATTAAATCCTTTTTTGAAAAAGGCCAATCTACCTACATAAAACCGGTACTGCCGGCGGTAACCTGTTCGGCACAATCTACCTACTTGACGGGAAAATGGCCTTCGGAACACGGCATTGTTGGGAACGGATGGTATTTTAAGGAAGAATGTGAGGTCAAGTTTTGGCGACAATCAAATCGTTTGGTGCAACAGCCCAAAATATGGGATGCCCTAAAAGCGAAAGATGCCAATTTTACCTGCGCCAATCATTTTTGGTGGTACAATATGTATTCCACGGCAGATTATAGTATTACGCCAAGGCCCAATTATTTGGCGGACGGACGTAAAATTCCGGATATCTATTCCCAACCGGCTGAACTTCGGGATACGGTGCAAGGGAATTTGGGAATGTTCCCCTTATTCGAATTTTGGGGACCAAAAACAACTATCAATTCTTCACAATGGATAGCGAATGCCGCCATACAGACCGATGAACTGCATGACCCAACATTGACCCTTATCTACCTGCCGCATCTGGATTATAACTTGCAGCGCCACGGCTTGGATTTTAATGTTATTTCCAAAGATTTAAAAGAGATCGATGGTGTTGTAAACCAACTGGTACAGCATTATGAAAAATCCGGTGCGAATATCACACTCTTGTCGGAATACGGGATAACGAATGTAAACAGACCGATACACCTAAACAGAGTATTGCGCAAAAACGGATACCTTAGTGTTAGGGTAGAACGTGGTCTGGAGCTTTTGGATGCCGGTGTTAGCGATGCCTTTGCGGTTGCAGATCATCAAATAGCGCATGTGTACATAAAGGATAAAAGCCGTTTGGCTGAGATAAAGGAACTGATCGGTCGGCAAGAAGGTGTGGAACAGGTATTGTCCGGAGATGAGATAGACGAGCAACACTTACAGCACGAACGTTGTGGAGATTTAGTAGTTGTGGCGGACAAGGATTCGTGGTTTACCTATTATTTTTGGTTAGACGATGCCAAGGCTCCCGATTATGCCCGCATGGTAGATATTCACAAAAAGCCGGGCTATGATCCGGTAGAAATGATGACAAATCCCAAGGATAAACTGGTTATGGCAAAAGTAATCGGTAAGCTCCTAAAAAAGAAATTGGGCTTTAGAACCGTCATGAATATTATTCCCATAGATGCTACTTTAATAAAAGGATCCCATGGACGAATCCCCGAGGACACCGATGATTATCCAATATTGATTAGCAACAATAATATATCATCCGAAGATGCGGTTATTGAAGCCGTTGATGTCTATCAAGTTATTGAAAATCAGGTTTTAAATTAGATGTTAATGAATGCGCTATTTAAGTATATCGGTTTTTTGTTTACGGTATTATTCGGTATCGGAGCTGCGGTGCAGTATAACGATCCGGATTCCTTGGCATGGATTGTTATTTATGCAGCAGCGGCCTTTGTTTCCCTTCTTTTCGTTTTGGATAAGCTTACTATTTTAGTTCCGTTAGTTGCTGGAATAGCTTGTTTTATTGGTTTTGTGTATCTATATCCTTCCGATTTTCAGGGATTTGATTTGGATGATGGCGACATCAAAACGGTGGAGTTGGGAAGGGAAGCTTTTGGATTGTTGATTATTGCCTTGGTTTTCTTTCTATATTCTTTTAGATTAAGGCGAAAATCAAAGATCCAAATCAAACTCTTTTCGTAATAAATCAATCACAGGATTCTTCTCGCGCAATTTTTCATATTTCTCTTCTGGCGTAAAGGCGAATTTTTTGGCACTCTTCTCGTTAACGGAAATCTGAAGCTGAATGAAGTGATTGTTGAGCTTGGTTCTCAAATACCCCATCAATTCAAAGTTTTCCCGCTCTATTTCCTTTTTCATCGTATCATTGGGCATTTCAATACAAATGATAACATCATCCTTTAGTTTAGGGACATCTACACTTAGGTTGGAGGCCAATATTTTCTGACCCTTGGCGTCTATTTGGTTTACAAAATCGTTCCAATGTTGCACCAAACTCTCTTGGGTAAATGGAGTTTTGGACAGGGCATCCTCATCTATAATAACCTCAATTTTATTTAGCTCGTGCTGTTTTTTTGCCTTTAAGCTAGATATAGATAAACCCGAAACCCGCCTTGCCGGTGCGTTTATGTCGATGTTGCAACCAGTCGGTTTTTCAGCTTCCTTAGGTGCTGCTTGTAGTTCTTGTTGGGGAATCGGTGTAGCTTCTTTTTCAGGGGCTATGACTGGTTCGGCTTTTACTGCTTTTCGAGGTGCTTCATTTGCATGCATGGTCGGCGCAGGTTGCACAACCTGTTGATTGGCAACGGTTTCTTGGGACGTTTGCGCTGCGGGAGTTGCTTTTGGAGCGGTTGGAATATTCTGATAAAATGCCGCAGGAGCTATAAAATCTATGGTCTTATGCTGAAGTGCTAGGGACTCAGGATTTTTTTTTTCTCCATCAAAGTCGATAGAGGCAAGTTTCATTAGTGTCAGCTCCACCAGCAGTCGCTGGTTTTTACTCGTTTTATAGTTCAGGTCGCACTCATTGGCCAAATCCAAGGCTCGTAATAAGAAACTGGAGGAGGTGCGTTGCGATTGGTCTCGGTAACTCTTCTGTGCGGCTTCGCCAACCTCGAGGAGCACAATGGTCTCCGGATGCTGACAAACCATTAAATCCCTAAAGTGTGATGCTAGTCCGGATATAAAATGGTGGCCATCAAAACCAAGAGCCAAGGTCTCGTTAAAGAGCATAAGTGCCCGTGGAATGTTGTGTTGTAGGATGAAATCCGTTGCCTTAAAATAGGTGTCGTAGTCCAGTACATTCAAGTTTTCCGTAACCGCTTTTCTAGTCAGTTCGGTTCCGGAAAAACTTACCACACGGTCAAAAATGGAAAGGGCGTCACGCATGGCCCCATCCGCTTTCTGGGCAATTATATGCAAGGCATCTTCCTCGGCATTGATGCCTTGACTTTCCGCAATATACTTCAAGTATTCCGCGGCGTCCTTTACCGTTATCCGCTTAAAATCAAATATTTGACATCGAGACAGGATGGTGGGAATAATTTTATGCTTCTCCGTAGTCGCTAAAATAAATATGGCGTGTTTGGGTGGCTCTTCTAAGGTTTTTAAAAAGGCGTTAAACGCATTGGCGGATAGCATGTGTACCTCATCAATAATATACACTTTGTATTTTCCTACTTGCGGAGGGATACGGACTTGGTCTATCAGTTCCCGTATTTGGTCCACACCGTTATTGGAGGCGGCATCTAGCTCAAAAATATTAAAGGCAAAATCCTCATCCGGACTCTCGGTACCGTCAGAATTTATTTGTTTGGCCAATATTCTGGCGCAGGTGGTCTTGCCAACACCTCTTGGGCCGCAAAACAAAAGGGCTTGCGCCAAGTGGTCGTTATTAATCGCATTTTGGAGTGTATTGGTAATGGATTGTTGCCCAACAACATCCTTGAATGTTTGGGGTCTGTACTTCCGGGCCGATACAATAAATGGTTCCAAATCCGATTAATTTTGTGCTGTTACAAATATAAAAATAGCATGTAATTCTATAGTGAAATTAAAGCTAAGATCATCTTTAGTTATCAACAATTGCAGTACATTTGCCCACAGCAGGCCACCTTATCGCTGCATGCTGAACTTGTTTCAGCACCTAGCTCATATCTCGTATATGGGAATAGGTCCCGAATCGAGTTTGGGATGAAGAGGAAAGTCCGGACACCATAGTGCAGTATAGCGGGTAACGCCCGTCCGCCGAGAGGTGAGGACAAGTGCAACAGAAAGCAAGTACAGTTCGGCTGTAGTGAAACCAGGTAAACTCTATACGGTGAAACGTCATGTAAACCGGTGACCCGACAGTTGTTGGGAAAGGGCTGCACGCCCGAGCCGAAGGGTAGGCGGTTAGAGCCTTTGGGCAACCATTGGCCTAGATAAATGATAAGGCGTCCCTGAACCTAGTTCAGGGTAAACAGAATCCGGCTTACGGCCTGCTTTTTTAATGAGATAGCAAATCTATGATTTGCGTAATCGAATTAACCCTGCGCGAATGCGAAGGGTCTGTTTCTTCCAAGTGAGAATGTCGATAGCAAATCTATGATTTGCGTAATCGAATTAACCCTGCGCGAATGCGAAGGGTCTGTTTCTTCCAAGTGAGAATGTCGATAGCAAATCTATGATTTGCGTAATCGAAACTGCCCGTTGCGGCTTACCCTGAACACTTAAACTGCGCTCATCACATGCTGCACCGAAGGGTTTGTTTAAGCATAAACTTTTGTGGCAATTTCGTAGAAATTGCCCAATCCAATCGCAATGCCGTGGTATAGCAAACGCGTAGTCGTTCCGCTAAAAGAACTTAGAGGGATGGCCTAAAAACTATTCTGGGCTTACCTTTCCCTTTACATCCTTAAAAAATGCTTCGTAGGTTTTGAAATCGGCTTGCTGGTCGTCGGTAGGGGTATGGGGTTGTGAAACTTTTATCTGTTTGTTTCCATAATCGAAGGCTACCATGACTACGGGCACTTTTGCGGCTTTTGCGATAAAATAAAATCCGGTTTTCCATTGGGTTACTTTCTTTCGGGTGCCTTCTGGGGAAAGGGAAAGTCTAAACTTGTCCTTTTCCTCAAAAACCTTGGCAATGGCAGAGACGGTATCATTAGATTTGCTCCGGTCTATAGGTGTCCCGCCCGTCCATTTAAAAAACCAGCCAAAAGGCGAATCAAAAAGGCTTTTTTTGCCTATGTAATTAATTTCCTCTTGCCACACATTACGCACTAATATGCCCAATAAAAAATCCCACCAGCTGGTATGCGGTACTACAATGATGACACACTTGTTAACATGGGAGGGAAAATCGCCCACTAGCGACCATTTCAGGATTTTAAAATAAATGAATTTGGCAATGTTGTGCATTCGGTATGTTTTAACCGTAAGCTTGAGTGCGCTCACATTTTTATAACTAAGTGTAAGCTATATTTTTTTATAGATCGATGTAAGCTTTTCTGCCGTGATCACGCGTTTCCAATGTTCGCCCAAGGCATTCTCCCAAAGCGGTTCCATTCCCAAGGCTATGGTCGCCATCTTGTTCAATTCGGCATCCGTCAGTTTTTGACATATGCCTGTTGGTAAGGTAATTTGATGCTTTTTAATCATTTGATGAAACAGCGCAACCCCTTCTGGATAGAACTCGGCTAAATGTTGGAATACCAAACAATTGCCAATTCCGTGTTTTACGCCCAAAAGAAAACCAAGACCATAGCTGAGGGCATGGGCTACGCCCACTTGCGAGTAGGCGATGCTCATACCACCATGCCAAGAGGCCATCATCAGTTTGTCCCTAGATTCGTTTGCTGGAATATCGCCTAGAAAAACCTCTTTGCACAGTTCCAGTGCTTTTTCTCCATAACTTTGGCTAAAGGCGTTGAGGAAAGTGCCTTCCAGGGATTCCACGCAGTGGATAAAACAATCCATTCCCGTATAAAACCATTGCTCCCTTGGTACGCCTTTGGCCAATTCCGGATCAAGGATTACTTGATCGAAAGTGGTGTAGTCCGAATTGATGCCCAGTTTTTTATCCGGACCTAAAAGGACGGTGGTTCTGGATACTTCCGCGCCAGTTCCGCTAATGGTAGGGATGCCCACGTGGTAGATCGACTTTTTTTGCACCAGGTCCCATCCTTGGTAACCTTCGGCGCTACCCTGATTAGTAAGCATTATGGCAACGGCCTTGGAAAGGTCTAAAAGCGTGCCGCCACCAATACCGATGATTCCGGAGGGTTGTTCTTGGAAGTTTTCTTTGATCATGGAGACCAATACATCTACCTGTACTGTGCTGGGTTCATCTTGCGCGGAAACGAAAATAATCTGATCACAAAATATATTGGGAATACGCCGTACAAGTTCCTTCCCTTCAAAAACCGCATCTACCAGATACACCATAGGCGCTTCCGAATGCTTTCGCCTAGGCATTAAGATAGCCCCTAATTGGTCAAAACTTCCGTTGCCGAAAACAACACGGGGCACCATAGGGAAATTACGATACTTTTCTGAGGCTTTAGTAGGTATGTTCTTCAATCTTATTTCTTTTTTTAGCTCCATTATACTCCTTATAGATAGTCTAGCACATCTGTTAATTTCTGAACCGTTATATAGCCCGATTTCTTTACAGGCGCTATAATTTCCTCATGTTTCCATGTCGTGTGAAAGGGCACATGGACGGCACTGGCACCAATATTTACCAAGGGCAAAACGTCCGATTTGAGGGAGTTGCCGATCATTAAAAATTCTCTTGTAGGTATCTGTAAATGCGCTAGTAGCTGCTCGTAATTCTTTTCCTTCTTGTCGCTCAACACTTCTACATGATGAAAATAATCGGATAGCCGGGAACGGTCCAGTTTGCGTTCCTGGTCCAAGAGATCTCCTTTGGTAAGGACGATCAATCTATAGTTCCCTTTTAATTTTTCCAATACTTCCTCCACACCCTGTAGGACATCCACCGGCTTGGCAATCATTTCCTTCCCAATATCCAATAATTTGGAAAGGGTGGTCTGTGGAATTTCATTGTTGGAAAGTGCTAAGGCAGATTCTATCATAGAAAGCATAAAACCTTTTATCCCGTATCCATATAAATCCAAGTTTTTCATGACCATCTTAAACAGCTCCTGATCGATCTTATTCTTGGTTTCATAGGGTTCCAAAAGTTCGGCAAAGCGCTCTTCCGCCTCCCTAAAGTAGGTTTCGTTGACCCAAAGCGTATCATCGGCATCAAAACCTATGACTTTTATTTGTCCAAGATCTATTTCCATGCCGCTTGCGCTTTTTCCAAATCCTCTGGCGTGTCAATTTCAATTCCGGAAACCGTGGTTTCCACCATTTTTATTTTTTTTCCGTATTCCAAATATCTAATGGCCTCAATTTTTTCGGTAGCTTCCAAGGGTAGCATCGGCAATTGGTGAAAGTCCATCAAGGCACTTTTTCGGAAGGCATAGATACCTTTGTGTTTGTAATAGACCGTGCCTACATCTTTTGCCCTTGGAAAGGGAATGGGCGCACGTGAAAAGTAAAGCGCAAAGCTTCTATTGTCCACAATAACCTTGACCGTGTTGGGGTCGTTGATTTCGTCTGGCTGCGTAATTTTTACCATAAGCGAAGCCAAATCGATTTCCTTATTGACATCGTTCTTAAAAACCTCCATGACACCGGCTAGGCTTTCCCGGTCCGTAAAGGGTTCGTCTCCCTGCACATTCACAATAATGTCCACGTCCATGTCCGTTACCGCTTCCGCAATACGGTCACTACCACACTCGTGTTCTTTTTTACTCATGATGGCCAAGCCACCTGCTTGCGTAATGCTATCATAAATAACTGGACTGTCCGTGACCACATAAACGGCATCAAAAAGTCCGGTTTTTACTGCTGCTTCATAGGTACGCACGATGACCGGTTTTCCGGAGAGCTGCTGCATGAGTTTGGCTGGAAATCTGGACGCTGCATATCGGGCAGGAATCATGGCGATAATTTTCACTTTACTATACGATTAGGGTTGTTAGTGCTATTTTTTGATGTGCTATTTTCTACTTTATCAGCAATGTGCCAATCTTGTTTAGATGCCGATGATATTTTAATCTTAAGCATTATCGGGAATCGTTATTTTTTCTAGGCCTAAGACTCCTATATATCTTAAAAATCAGTACGAGTATGATGATCACGAGCACAGCGGCCAATACCGGAGCGAATATCGAAGCTGCGGTAACCACAACAGCGGTGCCTGTTTCTACCGTCGCCACTACCGGATTTGCCAATCCGCCCGTGGTCGCTGTGGACGCAATTCTTCCCGTGGCGCCCGCCCCCTTTATGGCCGTTGCGGTGCCGCCACCTGCAATGATGGCCAAGGACCACGTAACTACGGGATCCAATCCGGCAACTGTAGACACCATGACGGCGGTGCCCGCTATCGCCGCCAAGGGTATGGCAATACCATCCAATAAGTTGTCTACCCAAGGAATAAAATAGGCGAAAATTTCTATGATTGTAGCTATTCCCAAAGTGAGCAAGGCCGCCAGACTGCCGATCCATTGCCAGCTATCGTTCAGTTCCCATGTGCCAAAGTAGGCAGCGAGACTTAAGGCAAACATTGGCAGGAATACCCTAAACCCAACGGAAGCCGCCAGGCCAATGCCCAAAAAAATGCTTAAAATGGTTTCCGTTGTCATGATTTCCTTTACTTGGCATGCTTTGCAAAAGAAACTCTTTCTTCAAGCAAGTGCATCCTATTCCTGATGCTTACCGATGTCCATTTTTGGTTATTTAAATACTAAATTAGCCTTTTCCTAATCAACAAAAAAATCGTTCTTAAAGCCTATTAGATATAATTTTTGCTTGGCCCGTGTGACTGCCGTGTAGAGCCATCTTAAATACTCCTTATCTATGCCGTTGGGCAAATAGGGTTGCTCTATGAATACGGTATCCCATTGTCCCCCTTGCGACTTATGACAGGTAATGGCGTAGGAGAATTTAACCTGCAGGCCATTGAAATATTTATTGTTCTTTACGCCAAGGAATTTTTTGTATTTGGAACTTTCGTTTTCATAATCCTTCATGACCTCTTGGTACAACCGGTTGCCGTCCTCATACGAAAGTGAGGGGGATTCCGCTTTTATGGTATCTAAGAGGAGTACGGTTTCAAAGGGTAACATGTTGGGATAATCAACCATTTTTACTTTTACTTCGGCAAACGTAAAACCGTAGAGCTGCTTGAAGTTGAAAATTTCCAAAATCTCGATAATATCCCCATTGGCAATAAATCCTGCTTCCGAATTGGGTTTCAGCCAGAAATAGTTGTTTTTTACGACCATCATAAAATCGCCGGTCGCCAATTCGTTCTCCAAAAACAGGATGCGCTCCCTTATATTAAGGTTGTAGAGATTTGCCCTTTTATTTGATCTTACGATAAAGGCCGTCTCCTCCTTTCCGTTCTGGGAATAGGATTCGTCTATGGCCTCTTGGATTTCATGCCCGTCAATAAGCCTGACGATATCCTTATACGGTAACACATCAAACTTAAAGCTTTCAAAAAAATCGCCCTGTAGCTGTTCACGTAGCAACGTGGCGTTGACCAAAATCCCGGAATCCTCAGCTTGGCGCACTACCTCGTCCAATTCTAGTCGTATAACTTCCTTGTTATAGTTCAGGGAAAGCGTATCTGGGTCCAAAGCGGGACTCAAACTTAAATGTACGGGAGGTAATTGGGCGGTATCGCCAATTAGCATTAGTTTGCAATTATGACCGGAGTAGATAAACATCATTAAATCGTCCAACAGGGAACCATTCTCAAAAAGTTTGGAATCCGCCGCCCTGTCCGGGATCATGGATGCCTCATCCACTATAAACAGAGTATCCCTGTGTTTGTTAGGTGCCAAAACAAACTGAACGCCACCACCGCCTTGTTTTTTAGGAAAATATATTTTTCTGTGAATGGTAAAGGCTTGCGCTTTGGAGTAATTGGACATGACTTTGGCCGCACGGCCGGTAGGTGCCATTAAGACCGACTTCATGCGTGTTTTCCATAAACTGTTCACCACCGTGCCAATGAGCGTTGTTTTTCCGGTTCCGGCAAAACCCTTTAATAGGAAAACTTCGTCTTTTTCCTTAGATAATACAAAGGTCGCCAGCTTTTCTAAAGCTACCTGTTGTTTTAGGGTAGGCTCATGTGGGAACTTGGATAGTAACTCCTTATAAAAAGCGGCTGGTGTCAATTGTTTCATGCAAGGTCAAAGATAAAGATGATTTTTTGGGCAAAAACTTTTCTCATTAAAAAAAAATTGTAGATTTGTGAGAACCACTAAATTAAATTAACACTTAACGAAATGAAGACCATTATTCAAATTGTACTTTGGATTGCTTGTATCGGGTTGGGATTCCTTATCTACGATTCCGTTACCGGGCCTATTGAATTTAAAAAAATTAAAGTAGAACGATTTGGAAAAGTCGTTGCAAAGTTAAAGGACATTAGGAACTCCCAAGAGGCCTATAAAACCGTTAACGGTATTTATGCCGAGGATTTTAAAACCTTAATCAATTTTGTTGATACCGGCAGTTACGTTATTACCCAACAACGCGACTCCTCGTATATGGAGTTTGACGAGACCTACCAAATTGATATGTTGACGGAAGTGAAGCTTATTGATACCTTAGGTTTTGTATCGGTAAAGGATTCCCTCTTCAAGAAAGATACCCGATATAAGAATCTTATGGAAATCCCGGGCGCACCTGGTGGGGAGAAGATTACCATGAAGGCAGGTTTTGTTGAAAAGAGTGGGTACAGGGCGCCGGTATTTGAGGCAAAAGTTGAGAAAAACATCCTTCTTTATGACCAACCAAAGGATTTGGTAATGCGTGAAAATGCCCAAATTAGCGTGGAGCAGGTCAATGGCACCGCAATTAGGGTAGGTTCTATGGAAGAAGTAAGTACAAGTGGCAACTGGCCACCAATTTATGACAGGAAAGACAGCCAATAGTTCGGACATAGCCGATCATAATTTTAAGAAATTGTCCATTCAGGTAAGCTTGAATGGACTTTCTTTTTGTGTAACGGATACCGTTTCGCATGAGGTGATTTATTCAGATGCTTTACATTTCCCGGAGGAATTAAACCCTTTGGAAATGCAAGGACAGCTGCAGAAGCTTTTTAAAAAGCATCAATTGGACGAAAAGCAGTTTGATGAGGTTACGGTGATACACCGCAATGCCTTGTTCGGTCTTGTTCCTAAAGCATTATTTGACCCTAGTTCGCTTTCAGACTACCTCAAATTCAACACAAAGATATACGCTACTGATGCGTTGGCGTATGACGGGTTGGAAAATCAGGACGTGATCAACGTATATGTGCCTTATACCAGTATCAATAACTATGTTTATGATTTTTTCGGTGAGTTTAATTTTTTCCACAATGGAACCATCATTATACAAGCCTTATTAAATAGCTACGGAGTGCATAAAGACCCCATTTGTTATGCCCATGTAGGGGAGAAACAGTTGGATATTTGTGTAATCGCAAAAAAGAAACTCTTACTCTATAATAGTTTCCTTTACGACACCAAGGAGGATTTTGCCTATTACCTCTTATTCGTTCTTGAACAGCTAGCCTTGGATACCGCCCAAGTACCTGTAAAACTCTTTGGTGCCATAGCGGAAGATGACCCTGTATTTAAGCTATGCCATCAATATATTGATAATATAGTCATTTTTGCACCCTCTTCCCCGCAGCAGCTGGAGTTGGGGACACCTGATGGGGAAAGTATTGATTTCACTCTTTTAAACGCCCTATAATGCGCATTATCTCCGGTCAACATAAAGGAAGACACCTTATAGCACCTAAAAACTTACCGGTACGCCCTACAAAGGATATGGCCAAGGAAGGGCTTTTTAATATACTGAATAATCGCTACTATTTTGCAGATTTAAAAGTTCTGGACCTTTTTGCAGGTACCGGAAATATTAGCTACGAGTTTGCGTCCAGAGGGGTGCAACACATAAAAGCCGTTGACTTGGACATGGGTTGCATCAGTTATATCAATACCATTTCCACACAATTGGATTTGGGTATAGATACCATTAAAACCGATGTTTTTTCGTTTTTAGCTAAAAACACCGAACAATACGATATTATTTTTGCCGATCCATTTTACGAGATGGAGATGTCCGACTTTGCTAAAATCCCAGCGTTGGTCTTCGCAAATAACATGCTCTTGGAGGATGGCGTTTTGGTTGTTGAACATTCTAAACGTACCAGTTTGGAGGCCGTGCCCAATTTCCGGCACGCTCGTAAATATGGGGGAAGTGTGTTTAGTTTTTTTGGTAATTGATGGTAATGTAGGTACTATCTAGAGCCAAGAATCAAGAACCACGACGGGGAAATCTAGCCTACCTGATTCGCAGGCAGGCCTCTCTTTGTTCCGTAAGGTTATGGAAGAAATTTATTCCTGCATACTGTGGTATACGTTCTGAACGTCATCGTCCTCCTCTATTTTTTCCAAAAGTTTTTCCACATCGGCCGTTTGCTCTTCGTTCAAAGCTTTTGTTACTTGTGGAATACGCTCAAAACCAGAAGATAAAATTTCTATTTCCCTATTTTCCAATTCCTTTTGTATAGCGCCAAAGCTCTCGAACGGACCGTAAATAAGGATGCCATCATCATCCACAAAGACTTCCTCGGCACCAAAGTCGATCATTTCCAATTCTAATTCTTCAGGGTCTAAACCTTCTGAAGGAATCCTGAAATTACAAGTATGATCAAACATAAATTCTACGGAACCTGAGGTACCCAAGCTACCGTTGCACTTATTAAAATAACTACGGACGTTCGCCACCGTCCTTGTGTTGTTGTCCGTTGCGGTTTCTACCAAAATAGCAATACCATGCGGGGCATAGCCTTCAAAGAGCACCTCCTTAAAATCGCCAAGGCTTTTGTCGCTTGCGCGTTTAATGGCGCGTTCCACATTGTCCTTTGGCATGTTTACGGATTTGGCATTTTGTATAACCGCACGTAGTCTGGAGTTGGAATCAGGATCGGGACCGCCTTCTTTTACCGCCATTACAATGTCCTTGCCAATACGGGTAAAGGCTTTGGACATGGCCGACCATCTTTTCATTTTACGCGCTTTTCTAAATTCAAAAGCTCTTCCCATATTTTTTTATTTAAGTATCTAGTATTTAGTACGTAGTACTCAATACATAGTCAACTGTATTATATTTTCACAATTAGAGCTTACGTCCTAAGTCATACGTCTTAAATCTTGTGTCTTACGTCTTTTTTCCTAGGTCTTTTGTCTAGGTCTAAAATCTCATGTCTAATATCTACGCATCAGTCGCTCTCTACAATGTCCTCTATCGCCCTGGCTAAAACAAAATCCTTTTCCGTTACGCCATTGGCATCGTGGGTGTTTAATCGTATGTTCAGGGTTTTGTAGACATTGCTCCAATCCGGATGATGTCCTTGCGCCTCGCACTCAAAGGCAATGCGCGTCATAATGGAAAAAGCCTCCTTAAAATCCTTGAATTCAAAGGTAGTTTCTATGGCGCCGTCCACATATTCCCATCCGTCCAATTGACTTAAATAATCCTGTATTTGTTTGTCCGTAAATTTTTCCATAATAATCTATTTTAGTTTCGTTCCAGTGCTCGTGTCGCCCCTTGTTTTAGGGTTCTTCCACGTGACACAAAAATCTTGTTCACAACAAATTTAAATCTCTTAAGGTTAAATTTCCCTGTATGCTCAAATCATTTTTTCTTTTTTTGAATTTTGGCATTTGTTTTTTGGCATTTGAAACCTCCTTTTTTTTTACGCCAACGTATTGTGATTTTCTTTTTAGTCCACCAGTGTTACCTGGGGTACGGTGTGATAATTTTCCGTTTTCCAAAAGCGCAGCATGAAATCTATGTCCTTGAGCATTGGATTATCTCTTTCGGCATAAAACGCATTTTGGGGGTCTTCGTGCAGTTCCAGACAATATTTTGCAAGTTCGGTTGAAAAGTCAGCGTCTTTTAAAATAACCCGTAAGGCCTCGTCATGTTTGTCTTCATTGTAAAAAGGGTTGTTATTCGTCGGAAAGGCACTATTTAGACCAAACGCGATCTCAAGCCCACTTTTTGGATTATAGAAAACCAGGGCATCTTCTTCAAAGGCAGGATTATCCGTATCTTCATCTAGTATTGAGTATTTTTCTTGACGCTCTTCTGCGGCTCTTTTTTCCTTTTTCGAGAGCCCAAGACTCCCATTATAACGTACGTTATAGTCATTCAAAAATTCCTGCACCTCGTTGCCCCGTATAAAAGCGATCTGACCTCCTTTGTTCAACTCCAAAAAGGCCTTTTCCTGTTTTTGCAATATCGAATTGGATTCCGGGCTGTCAAAATCCAAGAAACTGACCTGGTTTTGGGAACGAATCGATTTTTTCTCTTTGTTGACACGTTCTTCATTATGGGGCTCTTGAAACGATATGCCCGAAAACCACCATACATTGTTCCAACGAACGATACCCATAAAAATAATACTGCCAATTTTAGTTAGGGTATGTGCATGGTCATAGGATTCTTTTGCGATTTCAAATTTTTTGCCCGAAGCGATGTGTTCCACTTTAATGCTATTTTCATCTTGGCCTTTGTAGAAGAAAAAGCTACTAATACGCTCGGAGACGGTAGTCATATCTTTGTGATGTGGATGTGCAGGTCCCATTAGTGCCGCTGCCCAGTCTTTGGCACGTAAGGCCAAAAGCCTTGTGCGGGTCTGGTTCATGAAAAGTGCATCGTGCTCTCTCAGATAATAGGATATACGCTCTTTGTCTTCGGTGTCCTCTAAAATTTCTTCCTGTTGTTCTAAATAAGCCATTCGGGTGTCGGGATAGAATAGATAGGAGTCAAGCAGTATTTTGCCGAATAGTTCGCGCGCTGCATAAAATTCATAACCAACTTCCTCAACATCAAGCGTATAATACGATTTTAAATATTCGTTTTCAGGGGCATATTCATACTCCCTGTCAAATATGGCCATCACTTCAAAGGCAAAATCCGTGAAAATTGCCGACTGTGGGGGTATAAAAACTTCGTCTTGCAAGCTGTTTATAAAATACCATGATAAGAAGGCGACATCGGCGGTATTGATCTCCTCTTCAAAGTAGGTGCCGGTCTCATAAAAGGGTAGGGGCTTTTGATATAGCTCGCGGTGCTTCTTTACAAAGCATGCCCAAATGTTGGTCTTGGAAATGACATCCTCAAAATAGGATACCAAAAAGCAGCAAAGGGAATCGACACCCTGCTGCCCTAGGAACTTTCTAAGGCCCAAGTAGTTCAGATCATCGGTAATTTTATGGACATCATTGGCCAATTTTAAATAATAAAGATCGGTCTTCTTTTGCGATTTATAGGGTTTTAAGGCCAGCCAGTCTTTTATATACAGTTTTTTTTTCTTCATTATTATGTTGCAAGGTCTTTTTGTAATCAACGGTTAAAAACGAAAATTAACGGAAATACTTTAAAAGTGTTTATAATCGTGTGGTCCAAATTTATGAAATTTTGCATCGCTTAGGGCTTATGACAAAATAACCTGTACATTTTGACCTGCTCTTTTGCACCTTAACTTCGTTAAAAAGCCTCGCTTTAGTTACAGCTGAATTTTTTGCCCTGTTACCGCGCAAAATAACAGCTTCAACGCTGTACACGTTATTTAATTGTAAGCCCTTAGGTTTCGACTAGCCATATGCCTACGTAGTTTTCCCCTGTTTTTATAGCTTAGGATTTGTTCTTTTTAATTTGACACGTATTCTGTTTTCAATCGCCAAGCGTACAAGGTCATTACCTTACCGCATGGCTTGAAATAATGTCCTCATAACTGAACTGAAGGTTTTTGGGTAATTTATTATCCTTTGGCAATACGGCCAAATAGCGGTCTTCGTTAGTAGTATATACCCTTTTCAATATGGGGTTAAAGCTGCCTACCCGCTCTAAAACTTCTTTTATAAAATCTTCATGATGCACCAGGTCCATACTGCCCAGATGATAAATCCCTGTTTTATTTCTGTTGATAAGATAATGAATTTGTTGCGTTAGTTTATCGTCACTGGTCACATTTAAAATTAAATTAGGAAACACTTCTACAGGTTCATTTTTAAGAATATGGTTTTTCATTTCCTTGATCCTGGGGGAGCCGTTACCAAAGACCATGGGAATTCTTAAGATGCCCCATTTGTTCTTTGGCAAGCGCAACATCATGTTTTCAATTTTTATCTTCAAACGCCCAAAAACGCTTTCGGATAGTGTTTTATCCATTTCGTAGGACGGATATTTGCTGTACGCGTCAAACACATTGGCAGAGGAGAGGAAATACAATTTACAGTTATGCTCCATCACATATTCCGCTATATGCTGATGGGCGATAACCTGTGCGGCAAAATCTCCGCGTAATGCAGAAATAATTACCTGTGGCCGTACTTTTTCCAATAGCTGAAAAACATCGTCATCTTCCATATTATATCGAAAAAATTGCTTGTTGGATGCAAAGGGCTTTGAGGCATGGCAATACGTACCGTAGGCGTCAAAATAATTACATAGCTCCTTATATATGGCGTTGCCAAGAAATCCACTACCTCCTAATATGAGTATTTTTTTACTTTCCAAACTAAATTTTAAATAACAAGAATAATAGGGTTGGATCTTCCCAATTGCTTACCGAGAAAACGAAGGTTCTGTTTTGCCCATTCTATTTGTAGAAGAAGCATCCATTGAAATATGGAAAAGATATGTTTTTAAAATCTGAAACAGTTTTCTCAAATGCTTGTCTCAAGGAAAAGCAATACAGCTAACAAATTTTTTGTAGCCTTCGTGTAAGGATAAGTATCCGTTCGTTTCTGTAAAAATATCATTACACTTTGTAAAATGGTGCTTTGACTATTGTGGCCGGTATCGCTTTCTTGCGTATTTGAATATGAATTTTTGTTCCAATATCGGAAAGAACTGTGGGCACGTAGCCCAAACCGATACCTTTTCCTAAAGAGGGCGACATGGTGCCGGAAGTTACGATTCCTATCTTATTACCCTGTAGGTCCACAATAGCGTAATCCTGTCTTGGAATACCGCGTTCATCCAACTCAAAAGCAACAAGTTTGCGTTCCGTTCCGCGTTCCTTTTCTTTGGCCAATGCCTCGCTGTTTACAAAGTTCTTCGTGAATTTTGTAATCCAACCCAATCCCGCTTCAAAAGGGGAAGTGGTATCGTTAATGTCGTTTCCGTATAAGCAATAGCCCATTTCTAAACGTAGGGTGTCCCGCGCTGCCAGGCCTATGGGTTTTATACCATAAGCGGCACCGGCTTCAAATACCTTGTCCCATACCTGCTTTACTTCGGAATTTTTACAATAAATCTCAAAACCGCCACTTCCCGTATATCCGGTTGCAGAAATGATAACATGTTCTAGGCCTGCAAAATCGGCCACTTGAAAATTATAAAACTTGATACTTGAAAGATCTACCGAGGTAATGGACTGCATGGCTTCTATGGCCTTAGGGCCTTGAATGGCCAATAGCGAATACGCTTCTGAAAGATCGCGCGTTTCGGCGCCAATAACTTCATTGTATTTGTTAATATGCGCCCAGTCTTTTTCTATGTTGGAGGCATTGACCACTACTAAATATTCCTCTTCCTTAAGTTTATAAATAATAAGGTCATCAACGATACCACCGCTCTCATTTGGTAAGCAGCTATACTGCGCTTTACCTATAGTTAATTTAGAAGCATCGTTGGAACTCACTTTTTGAATTAGTTCCAAGGCTTTTGGTCCGCCAATCAGAAACTCGCCCATATGGGAAACATCAAAAACACCCACCCCTGTTCTTACGGTCTCATGTTCAGCGGTAACACCTTCATAGGAAACGGGCATAAGGTAACCTGCAAAAGGCACCATTTTGGCGCCAAGGGATTCATGGATTTCGGAAAGGGCTGTATTTTTCATGCTCAGAATTTTATCTAACGCAAATTTATTGAATTAATTAGGGAAACCCCTAGTCCACCTTCTTATGTTTTGTATATTTTTTTGGCATTCTTTGGCATACATTTCGAAAAAATAGAGGTAATTTGAATTTTTAAAATCAATACTATGCTAAAGGGTATTTTAACAGTTGCAATGGGTATTTTGTTTGTAGTTCAACTGCATGGACAGGATACACCGACCGATTATCTGTCGGCCGATTTCCATAAAGAAAGACGCGAAAAAGTACGTGAACTGATGTCCCCCAACAGCGTCTTGGTATTTTTTGCCAACCCCGAAAGAAATAGGGCCAACGATGTAGATTATATCTACCACCAAGATCCGGATTTTTATTACCTCACGGGATATAGGGAGCCCAATGCCGTGTTGCTTGTTTTTTCCGATAGTCGGCAAAACACAGCGGGAGAACCCTACAACGAACTCATATATGTTCAGGAACGCGATGCCAAGGCCGAGCAATGGGACGGCAAGCGCTTGGGTGTAGAAGGAACAAAGGAAAAATTGGGATTCAAAATGGTGTTCAATGGTGATGAATTTTCCGCTATACCAGTGGATTTTTCTTCGTTCGATACCGTTTCATTTTTTGACTTTGAGAACGATTACAGGGATAAACCCGGTGAAGCCGATTTGTTCGACCTGATCAAAACATTCAAGCAAAAGGCCAATTATCCGGCGGATTATGGTGCCAAGAAACAAGAATTGTATTCCATGATCACGTCTACACCTATTGAAAATAGTGCCAATGTAGCTCAGATTTTGGGACGTTACCTTAACAACTATCCCAATTTGCAGGGGGATGAATTGTTAAAGGTTTTTGCGAATTCAACCGATGAAGCCGTGCGCAAGGAAATTCGGGAAAAAGTGCTTATCGTTCAAAAAACAAACAACTTGGATTCTGCCATGATTTCCGAAATTATGAACATCCTTAGGGAGACAAAAACCGAAGAGGAACTGGTTTTATTGAAAAAGGCCATTGAAATCTCCGCAGTCGGGCAAATCGAGGTCATGAAGGCCATGCATCCCAATATGTCGGAGACCGAAATACAAGGCGTACACGAATACGTCTACAAAAAATATGGAGCTGCACATGAAGGCTATCCTTCCATAGTGGGCGGAGGTAACAATGGTTGCATCCTTCATTATATAGAAAACAATAAGCCAAAGGTGGGCAACGATTTGGTGCTGATGGACTTAGGAGCGGAATACCACGGGTATACGGCCGATGTAACACGCACCATTCCCGCGGACGGCACTTTTTCGAAAGAACAAAAGGCTATTTATGACATTGTTTACCATGCGCAGGAAGCCGGTATAGCCGCTAGTGTTGTCGGCGCTGCGTTTCAAGCTCCTGGCACTGCGGCAAGTGAAGTCGTGGCGAAAGGTTTGTTGAAGCTTGGGATTATAAAGGAGGTTAGCGAAGCTAGGACTTATTTTCCCCACGGCACTTCCCACTACTTAGGTTTGGATGTACACGATAAGGGAACCTATGGTGCCTTTAAACCAAATACGGTCATTACGGTAGAGCCTGGTATATATATCCCCGAGGGTAGCGATTGTGATAAAAAGTGGTGGGGCATTGCGGTACGAATAGAGGATGACATTCTTATTACAGAAAAAGGCCCTGTAAATTTATCGGTCATGGCGCCAAGGACAACCGAAGCCATTGAGGCTATGATGAAGCAACCCAGCCCCTTGGATGATTTTGTACTGCCTTCGCTGGATTAGCGATGTAATAAATAAGTCTTTAACTCTTGATAGCTTTTTATCGGGATGGATTTTTTGTCCCTGTCCATCACTTTTTGGATTTGTGGTGGTATTCCTAGTTTTTGACCTATAGTTTCCTCTACCACATCCAAAAATTTTACGGGATGGGCGGTTTCCAGAAAAATGCCATAACTATCGGGATGTTGATCTTGGTGTTTTTTTAGCCCCAGATAACCTACTGCGCCATGAGGGTCGGCAATGTAGCCGCTGTTTTTGTAAAGATACAAAAGTGCCCTTCGGGTTTCGGTATCGGTAAAGGAGTAGGAGGAGAGGTTTTTTTCCAATTGCCCAAAATCGTCTTGGAACAAATGTCGTATCCTGATAAAATTACTAGGGTCACCTACATCCATGGCATTGGAAATCGTGGCTGTGGAAGGCTTGGGGTCGTAATTGCCGGTCTTCATAAATTGGGGCACCGTGTCATTTACATTGGTCGCAGCGATAAAATGGGCCACGGGCATACCCAATCGCTGTGCTACCATTCCGGCACATATATTTCCAAAATTTCCACTGGGCACGGAAAAGACGATGTCCTTTACCTTTGTTTTATTTTGTTCTGCAGCTAGGCGCACTTGCTTATACGCAAATAAAAAGTAAAAAAGCTGTGGCAACCATCGCGCTACGTTGATGGAGTTCGCCGAAGTCAATTCCATTGTTTGCAAGAGGTCTTTATCCAAAAATGCGGTTTTGACCATAGCTTGGCAATCATCAAAGGTGCCGTCTACTTTTAGGGCGGTAATATTTTGCCCCAAGGTGGTCAACTGTCGTTCTTGAATATCGCTTACCTTACCGCTAGGGTAGAGGATGACTACGTTTACACCTTTTACGCCTAAAAATCCATTGGCAACTGCGCCTCCCGTATCTCCCGATGTGGCTACAAGAACGGTAACCTCGTTCTGTTCGTTTTTTGAAAAATAGCCTAAACAATTCGCCATAAAACGGGCACCCACGTCCTTAAAGGCCATGGTGGGTCCGTGGAACAGCTCCAAAGTGGCTATATTTTCCTCAATTTCCACCAAAGGAAATTCAAAATCGAGCATATTGGCAAGTATTTCCCTCAATTTTTCGTTGGGAATTTCGTCTGATACAAATTGGTGAATCGCGTTAAAAGCAATTTCCTGATTGGAAAGTTCCGTTATCCTTTCAAAGAATGATGCTGGCAAGGGTGTAATCTTTTCGGGGAAATACAGGCCACGGTCCGGCGCTATTCCTTTTATAACGGCAGCTTTAAAAGATACTAGTGGTGCTTTTTGGTTTAGGCTATAAAAATTCATGAATATAATGTTCCGTTATTCTTTAGTTTACAAAGGGTCTTATAATTCAGGCACTTTATTTTAAAACAGACCCCTGAGAGTTTATCTTGTGCTATCTTGGCATGTTTTATTTAGCAATCGTCATGGGCGTCTATAATTTCCATTTCTTTTCGGTAGGATTCAAAATCCGCAATGCTCGTGTTTCTTATAAGTGTTAAGGTTTCTTGAGGGCTGTTTTCACTCTTTATAAAGCCGCTTAGCCCAGAGGCGTCCTGTTCCAAATAAATATAGTTATTAAAGCGTCCCACGTTCCAGTAATCATCCACCAACAGGTATCCGTTTGCCGTATTCGCGTAGATATGAAATTTTCTCCAAACGGTTTCCTCTACTTCATTACTCTTAAACCGTACAATAGTTCTATAATAATACTGTTGTGTACAATCCTGCTCAAAGGTCTGTATAAAAAGCTGCATGGGTTTACCGCGTAACTCCCCTTCGAACATGCTCTCCTTTAAGGGTTCTTGGGCGATGCTGAAGACTATAAAGAAGCATGCTGCTAAAATTGTTACTGGTTTCATTCACTAAATTTGTTTAATTCCGTCTGTATTTATTTTGGAAATATGGACGTCAAAATCTATTCCTATTTTTTCATACACATCCTTCATGGCAGAACCTACTTTATGTGCGGTTGTCTCGCCCTTACTAAAGGAAAAGATGGAAGGGCCAGAGCCTGAAATACCGCAACCTAAGGCACCGTTGGCAATAGCGGCTGATTTTACCGCATCAAAACCCGGAATCAAAATAGACCTAATGGGTTCTACGATGTGGTCTTCCAGGGAGCGTCCAATTAAATCATAATCGGAAGTAAACAGACCGGCGATCAAACCCCCAAGGTTGCCCCATTGTTTTATTCCATCGGCTAGACTAATGGTCGTTTTTAGTATTTTTCGGGAGTCGGACGTTTTTACTTCTATTTGGGGGTGTATGACCGTTGCGTACAATTCCGCTGGACTTGGGATGGGGATTACGTCCAACGGACTGTAGCTCCGTATCAAGGTAAACCCACCATATAGTGCAGGGGCAACATTATCCGCGTGGGCTACGCCGCTGGCCAAACGTTCGCCTTCCATCGCAAATTTCACCAAATCCAATGTGGAAAATGGGGTGCCCAGTAATTGGTTCATGGCCCAAACGGCTCCAGCTGAACTTGCGGCACTGCTGCCTATGCCGCTTCCGGCCTTTATTTTTTTATTGATTTCTATATCGAATCCACCATTGTAATCACTTACCGCCAAAAGTGCCAAACCTGCAACGCCGGCCACATTAAGGTGGGTTTCCTTGGGTAGGTGCTGTCCTTCCAGTTTTGTGATTCTAATCCCTTTTTGCTTGGTCTTACGAACAATCATTTCGTCTCCAACACTGTCCAAGGCAACACCAAGGACATCAAATCCGCAAGAAATATTGGCTATGGTCGCCGGACAAAAAATCTTGATTTCGTTCATGAATAGGGTTTATGTGGTTTCTGGTTTCTTTCAGGTTTGAAATTATATAAACTCGAAACTAGAAGTGCCTTAAACTATTTTATCTTAAAAGTTTCCAATCCTAATGATATCCGCAAAGATACCGGATGCGGTCACCTCCGCACCGGCTCCGGCACCTTTTATGATCATAGGCTGGTTGGGATATCTTTCCGTAAAGAACAATACAATATTGTCACTGCCTTCCAAATTATAGAAATCATGCCCTTTTGGGATTTCCTGTAACCCCACGCTCGCCCGTCCGTCCTCAAATTGTGCTACATATTTTAGTTTGGCATCTTTGCTTGCCGCATGGCTATACATTTTTTGAAAAGATGCCTCATGTTTTTGTAAGGATGCGAAAAAAGCTTCGTTGGTATCCGTGTCTAAACTTTCTTGGGGCAAAAACGAATCATTCTTAATATCGGCTATCTCCAATTGATTTCCGCTTTCCCTAGCCAGAATCAATATTTTACGCATAACATCCACACCGCTGAGGTCAATTTTTGGGTCGGGCTCCGTATATCCTTCTTCTTGCGCTTGTTTGACCACATCGTGAAATGTGGTTTTGTCATTGAAATTATTGAACACGAAATTTAGGCTTCCGGAGAGGACGGCTTGTATTTTTAGGATTTTATCGCCAGAGGCTATCAAATGTTTTAAGGTATCAATAATGGGCAAGCCAGCTCCTACGTTGGTTTCAAAAAGGAATGGCGCATTGTAGGTGCGTGCCAGTTCTTTTAATTCCAAATAGTTGGCATATTGGGAGGAGCATGCAATTTTATTGCAGGTCACCACGGAAATACTGTTTCCTAGATAGATCTTGTAGGTTTGTGAAACCGCTGCGCTTGCCGTATTGTCCACAAAAATGCTATTGCGCAAATTTAACCTTTTCACAGTTTCAAAAAACTTGGATAGGTCCGCTTTCTCGCCATCGGCCAATAGTGATTCCCAATTTTTTAGGGGTATTCCGCCATCGTCAAAAGTCATTGTTTTGGAATTGGATATGCCTATGACCCTGATATTGAGCTTAAGGTTTTCCTTTAGGTATTTTTTTTGTTGGTTTATCTGATTTAAAAATTTGCCCCCCACATTGCCCACTCCCATAACAAAGAGGTTCAGTTGCTTTACATTTTCCTCAAAGAATTCTTCGTGTAATGCGTTCAGTGCTTTTTTTACATCTTTTTCATCAATGACACAAGAGATATTACGTTCCGAAGCGCCTTGTGCGATGACCCTAATATTTACATTGTTTTTCCCAAGCGTGCTAAACATTTTTCCACTAAGTCCCTGATGGTTTTTCATATTATCGCCTACCAGGGCAACTATGGCCAAGGCACTTTCCGGAACCGCTTTGTTAATACGTCCCCGTTCTATTTGATATGCGAAAGCTTCATTTACGGCTGCAACCGCCATGTCTACATCAGATACTGAAATTCCGATACAAATAGAATGTTCCGAAGAGGCCTGGGTAATAAGAATAATATTAATATTGGCCAGGGAAAGGACTTCAAAAAATTGCTTTGATATCCCTGGGATGCCCACCATACCTGAACCTTCCAAAGACAACAAGGCTATATCCCCAATATGGCTTATGCCGCGCACCGTTTTTCCTTTTTCGTTTTTGGACTTCGTAATCAAGGTGCCATGCGCATCTGGATCAAAGGTATTTTTTATACGTATGGATATCCCTTTGGACAAAACCGGTTGTATGGTTGGTGGGTAAAGTACTTTGGCGCCAAAATGCGAAAGTTCCATAGCCTCTTCATAGGAGATGTGGGCAATGGGTTTTGCTTGTTTTACCATTTTTGGATTGGCGGTGTACATACCGCTTACATCCGTCCAAATTTCCAGTATGTCCGTGTTAAGTGCAGCGGCATAGAGCGCGGCGGTATAGTCGGAACCGCCTCTACCCAAGGTGGTGGGGTCTCCCTTTTCGGAACGGGAAATAAATCCTGCACAAACAACTACTTTGTGGTTGGATGAATTAAAATACGCAATGCAATTAGCGTTCGTTCTCTCTAAATTGACCGTAGTTCTGCCATTTGCGATACCAGTAACGATCAGCTCTCGGCTGTCTTTATGGACACAGTCCATACCTTGACTTATAAAATATTCGCCAATAATATAGGAGGAGAGCAGTTCTCCGTAGGACACTATTTTATCAGAAAGTTTCTTGGTGATTTCGCCAATAAAAAAGGCGCCGTCCAATAGGGTTTCCAATATATTCAGTTCTTTTTTTACCGAACTTAGTACCTTGCTCTGTTCGGTAAGGGGCAGCAAGGCCTTGATAGCGTCCAAATGTCTGGTTTCAATGCCTTTTAAAAGGGTTCTGTAAGACTCGTCTTGTTTTTCCGCAAGGGTACCTGTATGTATGAGTTGGTCCGTAACGCCACCGAAGGCGGAGACCACAATAACCGTGGTGTCTGAATACCCATCGATGATATTTTTTATTTTAGTTATGTTTTCCGGACTGGCAACAGAGGTGCCGCCAAACTTTAGTACTTTCATATAAGGCAATTGTTAACTTTTTATAAATCGATAATAGCAGGGTGAGGTGGCGGAGGACAATAGTTTTTTAACCCCTAGGGGTACACTGCACCGCAGTAGTGCCATAACTCTTGGTCAAGGTATTGCGTACAAAGCTTAAGAAGGATTCAATGCAGTCCATTTTGTCGGATAAGTTCCAAATGTAGTACATTTGATTTGCTAATCAAAAGATGCTACAAATTTTTGCCAAATCGTCATTTTTAACAGAAAAATACCACAGAATGAAGCTTTTTACTGCCGAACAAATATACAGTGCCGATAAATTCACAATGGAGAAACAAAACATCACAAGCGATGCGTTGATGGAAAGGGCTGCGGTGCAGATTTTTAGTTGGATGCACCTGCGCATGCAGGGCGACGCTGTCAAAATCCATATTTTCTGTGGTATTGGTAATAATGGGGGAGATGGTATTGCTTTGGCAAGGCACCTACAGGAGCACGGTTACAACATTGCTGTTTATGTAGTAAACTATAGTGAAAAGCGGTCAAAGGATTTTCTCATCAACTTGGATAGGCTTAAGGACCAAAAAATTTGGCCTACGTATATAGCTTCCGATGGTGAGCTGCCCGAAATTGACCCAGATGATATTATTGTGGATGCCATTTTTGGTATTGGATTAAATAGAACTCCAGACGATTGGATTATTGCCTTGATATCCCATTTACATGATTCAAAAGCTTTTATTCTATCTGTGGATTTACCTTCCGGATTATTTACGGATAGGGTTCCGGAAAATAAGGAGGCGGTAATAAGAGCGCATTATGTACTAAGTTTTCAGACGCCCAAATTGGTGTTCTTTCTCCCTGAAACAGGTATATACGTAGCGCAGTGGGAATTGTTGGATATCGGTTTGGCGCCGGAATTTTTGACCAAGGAAGAAACGGCGTTTGCCTTGATCGGTAAAAACGAGGTATTGCCCATGTATAGGCCAAGGCAGAAATTCTCGCACAAGGGTATTTACGGGCATGCGCTCCTTATTGGCGGTAGCTACGGTAAAATTGGCGCGGTAAAATTGGCAAGCGCGGCAGCATTAAAAATAGGTAGTGGTATGGTAACTTCCTACTTGCCCGGCTGCGGTTATCACGTGTTGCAATCCTCTTTACCGGAAGCCATGGTCATAACGGATGGGGAGCGGACCATCTCCAACATCACTTTTGATATTACACCTTCTGTAATCGGAATTGGTATGGGAATGGGCACTGCGGCCGAAACGGTAAAGGCATTTGCTACATTTTTGAAAAACAACACAATACCTTTGGTTATTGATGCCGATGGTTTAAATATACTGGCCTCTCATAAAGATTTATTGTCCGCCTTGCCCAAGCAAAGTGTGCTTACGCCCCATCCCAAAGAATTGGAACGACTTATTGGAACATGGAAAGATGATTTTGATAAGTTGGACAAAGTGAAAGCTTTTTCAAAGGAATTTGATTGCATCGTCATCATTAAAGGGGCGCATACGATTACGGTCTACCAAGATAAGGGCTATGTAAATACAACTGGAAATCCTGGGATGGCAACCGCAGGTAGTGGAGATGTGCTTGCCGGAATTGTTACGGGAATGATAGCTCAGGGCTATACCCCTTTACCGGCCGCCATTTTCGGGGTCTATCTACATGGAAAATCGGCCGATTTAAGGATTGATTTTACCGGATATCAAGCCCTTATTGCGTCCGATCTGGTCGAAGGTATTGGAAATGCATACTTAGACCTTTTTAAAGTTCCGGAAACGACGCAGATGACCGATAGTGATACTTCCGAGTGAATTGTAGTTTAGGGATGGTTCTAGCCAAGAGCTACAAATACGATTCCAAATTGACTTTATTTTCCTTTTACTCTAGATTTTACCCATTTAAGGGCATTATCGAACTCAATGAAGAACTTCATCGGTTTTTTATAGAACAACTTTTCTATCTTAAAGTTGTGCATATCTATTTCCTTTACCGATACAATGGCAAAAGCTTTTAGATTCTCCAATTCCTTTAGGTAATTGTATATCGTAGGATCAATGGCATAGGAATTTTTACGAAGGCTAATAAAGCCAAAATTTTTGTTCCTAAAATGTATTTCCGAAATCCCGATAATTTGATAGGCACGTTCAAGAGTGAGTGTCGCTCCCTCGTCGAAGATAGAGACCATATAATTCTCATATACCTGTACTTTCCCAATTTCAAGCTCGTATTCCCGTACGATTACTTTTTTTTTCGTTGATTCAACGCCCATTTTGTCTTAATTATAGTGTCTTGGGCGAATGTAGACGTATCAAATAGCTTTTGATAATATATTAGATTAAAGGCGCAAATATCGTTCGTAATGCGTATACCTAGGATGCTTGGGTTTTTAATTTCGTGTCCGTCCTAAAATGTATGGCATAAAAAAGAGCCCTTTACAGGGCTCTTTTTTGTAAAGTAATTACATGTAGCACATTATGTGTTAGAAGATTTTTCCGCTTTTTTAATTTCAATGGTCAATTCTTCGCTCTTTTCGTCCAAATCCATGAAGATACTATCGCCTTCCTCTAGTTTTGAGTTTACGATTTCTTCCGCTAGGGCATCTTCAATGTATTTTTGGATAGCTCTCTTCAGCGGTCTGGCACCATATTGCTTGTCAAAACCTTTTTCGGCAATATAATCCTTTGCCGCATCCGTAAGGTTCATATCATATCCAATATCCTTGATTCTTTTAAAGAGCTTGGCAAGCTCAATATCTATGATTTGATGAATATGCTCTCTTTCTAGGGCGTTGAATACAATAACATCATCTATCCTATTCAGGAATTCGGGCGCAAACGCTTTTTTAAGCGCATTTTCTATCACTCCTTTTTGATAAGAACTTTCTTGATCTTTCTTGGCAGCGGTGCCGAAGCCTACCCCCTGTCCAAAATCTTTCAACTGTCTGGCGCCAATGTTGGAGGTCATTATGATAATGGTGTTCCTAAAATCGATCTTTCTTCCCAGACTATCCGTTAGGTAACCATCGTCCAAGACTTGTAAAAGCATATTAAAGACATCCGGGTGTGCTTTTTCTACCTCGTCCAATAAAATGACCGAGTAGGGTTTTCTACGGACTTTTTCGGTAAGCTGTCCACCTTCTTCGTAGCCTACGTATCCAGGAGGTGCCCCGACCAATCTTGAGATGGCGAATTTTTCCATGTACTCGCTCATATCAATACGGATAAGCGCATCTTCGGAATCAAAAAGCTCCTTGGCCAGTATTTTGGCCAATTGCGTTTTACCCACCCCGGTTTGTCCTAGAAAAATAAAGGAACCTATGGGCTTATCGGGGTCTTTTAGTCCGGCTCTATTTCGTTGTATCGCTTTAGAAACTTTTGCTACCGCCTCATCCTGTCCAATTACATTGGATTTTATAAGTTTTGGAAGCTCGGCCAATTTATTACTTTCCGTTTGGGCAATTCGGTTCACAGGTATGCCGCTCATCATGGATACTACGTCTGCCACATTGTCCTCTGAAACGATTTCCTTGTTCAATTTACTGTCGTCCTCCCATCGCTCCTGGGCTATGGATAGGTCTTTTTCAAGACTTTTTTCATCATCACGTAGTTTGGCCGCCTCTTCGTACTTCTGCTTTTTGACTACGGAATTCTTTAATTCCCGCACATCTTCCAGTTTCTTCTCCAGCTCCAATATCTGCTTAGGTACATCCATGTTCACAATGTGCACCCTTGAACCCGATTCGTCCAAGGCATCTATGGCCTTGTCCGGTAGGAACCTGTCGGTCATGTAGCGGCTGGTCAACTTTACGCAGGCCTCAATAGCCGCATCCGTATAGCTCACATTGTGATGCTCCTCATATTTTCCTTTAATATTATGGAGGATCTCTATGGTCTCTTCTACAGTGGTGGGCTCAACGATCACTTTTTGGAAACGTCGTTCCAGTGCACCGTCCTTTTCAATGTACTGTCTGTACTCATCCAAGGTAGTGGCGCCAATACATTGAATCTCTCCACGCGCCAAGGCGGGTTTAAACATATTGGAAGCATCCAAGCTACCAGTGGCACCTCCGGCACCTACTATGGTATGGATTTCATCAATAAAAAGAATAACATCATTGTTCTTTTCCAGTTCGTTCATCACGGCTTTCATCCGCTCTTCAAACTGTCCCCTGTATTTTGTCCCTGCTACCAAGGAAGCCAGATCTAGTGTGACGACCCTTTTGTTGTAAAGAATTCTGGAAACTTTTTTATTGATTATACGTAGGGCAAGACCTTCGGCAATGGCACTTTTACCAACTCCGGGTTCGCCTATAAGCAGCGGATTGTTCTTTTTTCTTCGGCTTAATATCTGTGAGACCCTCTCGATCTCCTTTTCGCGGCCAACAACGGGGTCTAGCTTGTCTTCTTCCGCCATTTGGGTAAGGTCCCTACCAAAATTATCCAATACCGGTGTCTTGGATTTTTTTGTCCCTTTTTGTCCGGATGCTGTTCCAAACGTGTTCTCCTTTCCCTCTTGGGGCTCGTCCGAGTCACTTGAAAAGGACTCTGCCCTGGGGCTATCTATCATATCGTCATCACTAGTGATCATAAATTTGAATTGTTCTTTTACCCCATCATAATCAACCTGCAACTTATGTAACAGTTTGGTAGTAGGGTCGTTTTCGTTTCTTAGTATACAAAGTAGAAGGTGTGCCGTGTTGATGGAAGAGCTTTGAAACAGCTTTGCTTCCAAAAACGTAGTTTTGAGTGCACGTTCCGCTTGGCGCGTAAGATGTAAGTTCTTTTTGTCCTTCTGGACTCCGCTCGCATTGGGGTTGGATGGACTTAGTATTTCCACCTTTCTACGCAAATGGTCTAAATCTACATCCAAGGCATCCAAGATACTTATAGCCTTGCCATTGCCATCTCTTAGGAGTCCTAGCATGAGATGCTCGGTACCAATAAAATCATGACCAAGTCTTAGTGCTTCTTCCTTACTGTAGGCAATTACATCCTTTACCCTAGGTGAAAAATTATCGTCCATAAATTATTTTATACTATAAAATTACTAAATCTCGCTCAATCAAGAGCAAATACTATTCCTATATTCGTTAAAGTTGTTTTAAATAGCGAAAAAAGCCCTCTTTTTTAAGGAGTTTGCCTCTTTAAGGGGACAAAATCTTATCCATTTCCACTGTTGATAAATTATTTAATAAATGCTTTTGCTTCTTCTTTGAAAGGCTTGATTTTGCGTATATTGCGATGTTTTTTTACTAATTAAATAAAATGAAGATTTTGAAATGGCGGACGGAGAAAAATTGATTCCTATTAATATTGAAGATGAAATGAAATCTGCCTACATTGATTATTCAATGTCGGTCATAGTGTCACGAGCCCTGCCAGATGTCAGGGATGGATTAAAACCTGTGCATAGGCGCGTGCTGTATGGAATGCACGACTTGGGCGTCAGGAGCGGGAGTGCCCATAAAAAATCTGCCCGTATCGTGGGTGAGGTTTTGGGTAAGTACCATCCTCACGGAGATACTTCCGTATACGATGCCATGGTACGTATGGCGCAAGAATGGAGCCTTAGATATATGTTGATAGATGGCCAGGGCAACTTTGGTTCTATAGATGGTGATAGCCCTGCCGCGATGCGTTATACGGAAGCGCGTATGCGTAAGATTGCCGATGATATGTTGGCCGATATAGATAAGGATACGGTAGACCACCAACTAAATTTTGACGATTCTTTACAAGAGCCTACGGTATTGCCCGCGCGAATTCCAAATTTATTGGTAAACGGCGCCTCGGGTATTGCAGTGGGTATGGCTACGAATATGCCTCCGCACAACCTATCCGAGGTGGTGGACGGTACGGTTGCTTATATTGAGAACAACGATATTGAAATAGACGAGCTTATTACCCATATAAAAGCACCGGATTTTCCGACAGGGGGAATTATTTATGGTTACGATGGTGTAAAGGAAGCTTTTCATACCGGTCGTGGAAGGGTAATGATGCGGGCCAAGGCCACTTTTGAAGAAGTGCAAGGTAGGGAATGTATTATCGTTCATGAAATTCCATACCAAGTGAACAAGGCCGATATGATCAAAAAGACGGCCGATCTCGTAAACGATAAAAAAATCGAGGGGATTTCAACCATACGGGACGAGTCCGATCGTAACGGAATGCGCATTGTTTATATCCTGAAAAGGGATGCCATTCCTAATATTGTACTTAACACCTTGTATAAGTACACGGCCTTGCAAACCTCGTTTAGCGTAAATAATATTGCCTTGGTGAAAGGCCGTCCAAAATTACTGAATGTGAAGGAGATGATCCATTATTTTGTGGAACATCGGCATGAAGTGGTTGTAAGGCGAACTAAATTTGAGCTGAAGAAAGCCGAAGACCGTGCGCATATTTTAGAGGGACTCATTATTGCCTCCGATAATATTGATGAGGTTATTGCCATCATAAGGGCTTCCTCCAATGCGGATGAAGCACGCGAGAACCTCATGGAGCGCTTTAAGCTTACCGAGATACAGGCGAAGGCCATCGTGGAAATGCGATTACGTCAATTGACCGGACTGGAGCAGGACAAACTAAGATCCGAGTACGAGGAAATCATTAAGACTATAGCCGATCTTAAGGACATCCTTGAGAGCAAGGAGCGCAGAATGCAGATCATTAAGGACGAGCTTTTGGAGGTTAAGGAGAAATATGGTGATGCGCGAAGGTCCGAAATCAATTTTGCAGGTGGCGATCTTAGTATGGAAGATATGATACCTAATGAGCAGGTTGTGATTACCATTTCCAGGGCAGGATATATTAAGAGAACTGCATTATCGGAATATAAAACTCAACATAGGGGCGGTGTTGGCCAAAAGGCATCTTCTACGCGAAACGAAGATTTCTTGGAGCATTTGTTCGTAGGAACAAACCACCAATATATGCTGTTCTTTACACAGAAGGGAAAATGTTTCTGGATGCGGGTTTTCGAGATTCCGGAAGGAAGCAGGACCTCTAAGGGCAGGGCGATACAAAACCTCATCAACATAGAGCAGGACGACACGGTAAAAGCATTTATATGTACCCAAGACCTGAAAGATGAGGAGTATGTGAACAGTCATTATGTAATCATGGCCACCAAAAAGGGAACTGTTAAGAAAACGTCCTTGGAGCAATATTCCAGACCACGGCAGAACGGAATCAACGCCATTACGATTAAGGACGACGATGAGTTGCTAGAAGCAAAATTGACCACAGGCACAAGCCAAATTTTCCTTGGATTAAAATCAGGGAAGGCTATTCGTTTTGAGGAAAGCAAGACAAGACCTATGGGCAGGAATGCTTCCGGAGTTCGCGGTATAACTTTGGCGAATGACAAAGATGAGGTTATAGGCATGGTTTCCGTACATAATTTTGAAGACGAACTTTTGGTAGTTTCGGAAAACGGATATGGAAAACGTTCCAGTATCGATGATTATCGAATTACCAATAGGGGAGGTAAAGGCGTAAAGACCATCAGTATAACCGAAAAAACCGGAAATTTGGTGGCTATTAAGAACGTAACCGATTCCGACGACCTTATGATTATTAATAAATCCGGAATAGCTATCCGAATGAGTGTGGAGGATCTTCGCGTCATGGGAAGGGCAACACAAGGGGTGAAGCTCATCAATATAAAAGGTAACGATTCTATCGCCGCAGTAGCAAAAGTCATGAAGGACGAGGAAGAACTTGATGAGGCCGCTATAAAGGATATGGAAGTAAAGCCGGAAGAAGATGGCACGGGAATTGATACTGAAGAAACAGATGAAACCGAATCATAAATTTTTAAACACTAATATTTAATTAAAGCAAAGATGAAACGTATTATTTTAGTAGTAGCTGCCTTTTCATTTGTAATGGTCGGAGTAGCTCAGAAAAACGAGATAAAAGATGCCGAGAAGGCTTTAAAGGGAGGTGATATTGCTTCTGCCAAAACAGCTTTGGAAGCTGCGGAGGGCACAATATCGGCAGCGGACGAAAAGTTGCAGGCCCAATATTATTTTAACAAAGGTCAGGTGTATAGCAGTTTGGCAAAAAATGGGGACGATAGTGCCTTTCAAACAGCCATAGACGCGTATAGAAAGGTATTGGACGTAGAAACCGCATCGGGTAAATCCAAGTACACTTCGGAAACCAATCAATACATAGCAGGCCTTACCGGGGATCTGGTAAATTCTGCCGTGGCCGATAATTCTGATAAAAACTTCAAGCAAGCGGCAGAGAAGTTGCATATGAGCTATAAGATAAGCCCACAGGATACAATTTACCTGTATTACGCCGCCAGTAGTGCCGTAAACGGGGGAGAATGGGAAGATGCCCTTAAATATTACAATGAGCTGCAGGAAGTGGGTTACGACGGTAGCGGTGTAACCTATAAGGCTAAGAACGCTGAAACCGGGGAAATTGAGGAAATGGATAAGACCCAAAGAGACCTTATGGTCAAATCTGGTGCCTACACCGATCCGGTAGATGAAAAAATACCATCCAAGAAAGGTGAAATTGTTAAGAACACGGCGTTGATCTACACACAGTTAGGACAGGATGAAAACGCTTTGGGAGCCTACAAGGCAGCCCGTGAAAGCGATCCTACCGATGTAAACCTTATTTTGAACGAGGCCAACCTTTACTTTAAACAAGGGGATAAGGATAAGTTTAAATCCCTTATGGCAGAAGCGATAGCCATTGCCCCGGATAATGCAGATCTGTATTATAATGTGGCCGTAATTAGTATGGAACAGGGAAATATTGAAGAGGCAAGGGATAATTATAAGAAAGCCCTTGAAATTAATCCTAGCTATACCAATGCTTTCCTCAACCTTTCAACAACCTATGTTAACGAAGGAAATAGCTATATAGATGAAATGAATTCCCTGGGTAACTCTAGGGCGGACATCGCAAGATATGAAGAGTTAAAGACTAAGAAGGATGACTTGTTCCAATCCGGTGCCCAAGTGTTGGAGGATGCCTTAAAAACCAATCCGGATAACCAAGGTGTTTTGACCCAATTGAAAAATATCTATGGTGCAATGGGGGACAATGATAATTATATGAGAGTAAAAAAGTTATTGGGCGAGTAACCTCCCTAAAACATACGTTAATAAAAAGGCTGCCAATGGCAGCCTTTTTTTATATGTGTGCCGTGCATGGTAATTAACTAGGTGATGAAAGTTCACTATGGGGGTCTGTGATCGCCAACCATTAGCTAAGGACAAGGGTGCCCGTTGCGAGGTGTCCCGATAGCTATCGGGATGAAGGAAGTCGGAAGCAAAACTCCGCCCTGAGGAATACGATTCATATTAGGCATAGCCGTTGGGACGAGGCTAAATAACAAGTCGAAGTCCAAAGATTGCACGGACAAGGGGATGTAAATATGGCGGGGACGTGGAGTGAAAGTGGATTACCTTACCACGGGAGGTCTGATAGACGTGTGGAAACAAAGTATGAAACACGGGCAACAGTAGCTGCCAGAAGTCAGCAGAGGCCATAGTACCAAGTACCGACCATATTTAGGAAGGGCTGAACTTTAGTAGATGTGCAGTAAACGAGCGTTACCAAATGAAAGGGAGAAACCAGAAAATCTTTGATGAACCAAAGACCTTTAAACAAAAGAATAGAACGGAACCCGAAGGCTATGTTGAAGGGCAGACTTTCATGTGGATAACCGAAAACAAGCGCATCAACGATTCAAATGAAACAGGATGTGATCTATTGGAAATGATACTATCTCCTACCAACCTTAATTCAGCCTACCAAAAGGTAAAGCGAAATAAGGGTGCGTCAGGAGTTGGCAAGATGGAAGTTGAATCGCTAGGCGGTTATCTTGTACAACATAAGGATAGTCTGATAGAAAATATACCGAAGCGGTAAATACCGCCCCAATGCGGTACACAGGGTAGAGATACGGAAAGACGATGGGGAGAAGCGAAACCTGGGTATTCCCACGGTAGTGGACAGAGTGATCCAGCAAGCATTATCCCAAGAACCAAGTAAACTCTACGAACCCCGATTTTCGGCGCATAGTTATGGGTCCGGACCAAGACGCAAAATGCCCATCAAGCACTGAGAAAGTGTAAGGGGTATATAACGGAAGGTTATGGTTACGCTGTAGATATGGACTTGAAATTTAGTTATGCATGCGTAGCTGCCATGGTATTGTCCACAGGCACTATTTTAGCCAATTCCAGCGCTGACAGGGAGCCATCAACGGGTCTTTACGCACAAATTACCAAAATGTTATCGGTCAACTCTTTTTCGGATACTTCATCCGATGTGACCACGCAAGTCCCGTTTGCTTTAAATGGGGAAGGAGAAATTGTAGTTATCTCCGTCGCAACCGAGTCCGAGAATTTAGAGCGTTTTGTGAAGAACAGGTTAAACTACAAAAAAGTAAAAATTTCTAATGTTAAGGAAGGAAAGCTTTACACGATTGCTGTGCGAATAGTTTCTTGATTACATTTGAATTAGCTGAAGAATCCTAAGGTACGCATGGCCTTAGGATTTTTTTTTGTTCTTATACTTTACATTAGGGACGGCCCTATCTACTTTTTTTAGTTGCCTTGCCTTGAAACTTTTATCGTTTTCCTGTTTCTTGACAGGTGGATGTTGTTTGAGCAGAACTTCTCCGGGGTTTTTTGGATGTTCCCGTGTGCCTCTAAGGTGTATGACCAATCCGTTCAGAAAATTACGTAATACTTGATCGCCACATTCCATATAATTGGGGTGGTCCTCTTTCCTAAAAAAGGCGCTTAATTCGGTTTTGGAAATTTTAAAGTCGACCAAGGTCAGGATGTCTATAATATCCTCATCCCTGAATTTTAAGGCGACTCGCAGTTTTTTAAACACATCATTATTTGTCATGGACTTTAATTTTCTGCAAGGTATTATAATTTATACAAAATAGAATGTCTGGATAAATAATTGGTGTCCAAGTATACGATAATAACTTTAAGATAGTTATTTAAACAGAAGTGAACAAGGATATAATAATTTATGAATACCCAAAAGGAAAAGTTGAGCATACTATCGGAAATGATTTCTTTTGCCAAGGTGGACAATACCATTAAGCAAGCGGAGTACGATTTCCTTTTTAACGTGGCTCAGCAGTTAGGGGTTCGCAAAACGGTATTCGATGAACTTTTCAGGACCAAGGCAGAACATATAATTCCAAAGTCGCAGGCCGATCGTCTCGTACAGTTCAATCGTTTGATTTTGTTGATGAATGCAGGTGATTCACAAAAACTCAATGAAATAAGGCGCTTGCATGATATAGGACTCGCCATGGGGCTTCCTCCATCTGCCATTCAGCAAGTCTTGTCCATTATGCACAGGTATCCGGACCGGATAGTGCCTCCAGAAGTTATTATCTCCATATTCCGGGCGCATTATAATTAGTGGCTACACCGAAAACATTGAAAGTACATCAGGATTTAGAAATTAGTCCCGTAGTAGGTTCTTTTTAAGGGGCTGGAAAAAATAGTTGATCGCACCTCCCCCAGAAACACCTAATCTTTTAGTAGTCGAAAATGGCCAATTAATGCTATTTTCCAGGAAGTATTTTGGAATTGAGCATAATTTACCCGAACCCATTATCCGATACACTTTTGATCGTCTGCAACCGTATGGACGCAGACACCATGCGCTATGAAATTTTTACTGTAGAGGGTAGGGATGGTACGAAACTATTTCAAAACAGACCCTAAGCGGACGGCAAATGACCTATATATTTTGAAAATAATCGATGGGGGCAACATCATTACCAAAAATATTTTGAAAAATAACTTTTGATTAGATAAGGCGATATGAGTAGTTTTAGGTTTCTGAAAAAGACCGATAATAGAAATGAATGCTAAAATTTAGCAAGACGCATAAACTACTTTTTTTTAAAAGCAAGAATTAGTTAATGCTTATCAATCCGATATAGTTGCTTATCGGGACCAATACCCTTTACTGTTAAGGATTTCCACTCTTTAGGCAGTATCGGATTTTTTTGAACAATCCCCTCATCCGAAAAATCCAAACCAGCAAATCCGAACAGTACAGTCTGTAACATGCCTCCAGCGCCTGTAGCGAAATACGAAAAGTTACTTGTGGCCACTTCGGATAAAGCTCCAAAAGGTGCTTGTTGATTGGGAACATAACTTTCTTTGAACAAGCGATAGGCATTAGCAACATCGCCTTGTCTGGCATAGAGCACTGCAAAAATTGATTTTCCCATGGCCGGGCCCTCTTTGGAAAGTTTTGGTTCGTAGTATTCCAAATCCTTAAGAATATCCTGTTGTTCGTTCACAATAGCAAGCGGATAGGATAACAGGTTCACATCGGCTTGTTTAATAATCTCCCCATCGTAGTTGCTATGCTCTTTTGTGGTTCCATCGGGAAATTGGAGTATTCTGATTTTATCGGCAACCTTACCCCACTCTGGGTTAGGTTGGATTTCCAATGCATCTGAAGCCTTCACGGCATAGTGAAGTGCGGTTATCGCAGCACCGTTGGTAAAGGCATTATCATTTACATTGGGAGCAAACTCATTGGCTCCGACGACATTGTTAATGGAGTAACTCCCATCTTCGTTTAAAGTTACGCGACTGACCCAAAAATCCGCAATTTCCTTAATGACCGAATATCCTTTTTCTTTGAGCCATTTTTCATTTTTTGTAACGCGATAATAATTCCAAAATGCGATGGCGATATCGGCGGTGATGTGATGTTCAAAAGGACCGGTAAGCGCAAATGGAGGCGTGGCTTCTTCTCCCGTATCATCACTTTCCCAAGGGAACATTGCGCCATCGTATCCATAATTGACAGCGCGTTGTTTCGCCTGTGGCAATCGGTCGTAGCGATAGTTGACCAACGAGCGTGCAATATCTTGATTGAACACTAATAAGGGAGGAAACATCCACAGTTCCGCATCCCAAAAAATATGTCCGTTGTACGGGGTCTGTAAAGAAAGCCCCATGGGTGCTATACTCAAATCAGAATCTCCACGACCAAAGGCGTATAAATGATAAAGTGCCAACCTCACATCTTGTTGTGAGGTCAAGTCCCCCTCGATTTCAATATCGCCTTCCCACAACTCCAACCATAATTTTCTATGCTGCTTTAATAAGACCTCTTTACTATTGAGTAAATTAAAAATGACCATACGCTCCGATTCCGACTTTGGGTCTGAAAAATCCTTACTGGTACATTGGGCTCCTGTCCATGCGAATTCCAATATTTCGTTCTTAGCTATTTGTTTATCAAAGGAAAGGGTGTTTTCATAGTCGTTGATAATCGTATGCGTCAACTCGGGTCTTTGGTGTTCCCGTGATGAGTTGATGGCATGCCAAATAAATGTTCCGGAAGTACTCACCAAATGTTTTCCGAAAGGGCTCATCGCTTTTGATTGCAGAATGGGCATTGTGGTTTCTACATCTTTCAATACCTGATAGGTGTTGGTCGGTTTTTGGTATTCTGTAGGTGTGATAATTTTTCCTGCGACTCTCAAGTCCAAGGTTTTCTTGGCTTCTACTTTAACATCGATATATCCGGTATACTGGATGTTGCGCAAGGCATAAATCGTACAGGAAATTTTTGCTATATCCTTAAAATCGAAAGAAGTCGTAAAAGAAGCCTCTTGCATATGCATGGTCTGCTTCCAGTTGCTGATATTGCTTTCGGTTATTTTCTCACCATCGATATACATATCAAGATTTCCGAAATTCATCCCGTGTAGAATCTGACTTACCTTGAGGTTGGGGTCTACGTCGTAAACATTGTTCAGAACAATGTGCTGGATTTCTAATGGTTTGCGCGAAGTCAGCATCCCTATTCGTCCGTTTGAAATCGCTATTCCGGTATAGTCGGAATTATCCTCGACCTCGATATTCCATGCATCGTTTTGCGCCGCTAAAAAAGCACTGGTGCAGGCAAATAGTATAAAGGCTATTTTTTTCATTTTATTGCTATTGGTTGTGCTTACAATGTAATGATATGTCGAAGGATAACCTAAAATTCTTCCGGATTATTTGATGTTGCCCGTTGGTAGCACTTGGTTACCTGCGGAATCCAAGACCAATACCCAGTCGTGGCCCTTTCCTGAAGTAGGTGGTTGGACAATTACCTCATTGGCCTTTTCTACAGGATTACTTTTATAGGAATTTCCGGTGCGCGGGTCGTACCACCAGACCGTGAATGTCGTACCCTTTAAATCATCTCGCGCTATCTGCCATCCAGAAAAACGGTTCGTTGTTTTTTGCTACGAGAAACCTACCATTTTCCGAGACTTTTAGCTTTTGTGCGGAGCAACACAACGAAAAACCTAAAATAAATAGGACGAAAAGTGATCTCCGCATTTTATAAAGCTTTTCCTAAGGTAGTTATATCTCTTTATATTCCAAAATTGACTTTAGGAAGTACAGATTAAAATCTTTCCAAGGTATGCAGCTTTGTCTCTTTTTTTGGAGGCTTGCAAATAGTTCGATTTAAAGAACGGAATGAAGAAGGACGGTTTCCCTTAAAACGGTGGTTTTATGGGAGACCTAAATTCTGATAATTTTTCCTCACTTATTGGCACTCAAAGTTAAGATCCATATCGAGTATAGTGGTGCAGTGCTGGTTCATACTAAACTCCTTCTTCGGATAAATGTTTGAATTTCTGCCTTCTTCCTTCGCCAATCTCCAAAATAAGCGTCAAAATGACATTAAAGTAGGGCTAAATCATGTCATAACGACATGGTTTTTGGCTTGGTACAAGATTTGACTTATAAATGTCGTAACAAATGTTTAACCCTATTAAAAAATATAAGTATGAGCTTAGTAAAAAGAAATGACGTGTTGTTCCCTTCTCTAATGAACGAAATTTTTAAGCCGGACTGGTTTGGAGGTATGAACGATTCAAGTGCTACGGTACCGGCCGTAAATATTATGGAGAACGAAAAGGGTTTTGAGTTGGAACTTTCCGTTCCCGGTAGGACAAAAGAGGATTTTGCCATAGAAGTAGATGTTAATATGCTTACGGTTTCTTCTGAAGTAAAGACCGAAAAGGAACGTGAAGATCAAAAGTATACCCGCAGGGAGTTTGGTCTCAAATCCTTTAAAAGGACTTTTTCACTTCCGGATTCCGTCAGTGCGGATGAAATTAAGGCGGACTATGTAAACGGAATTTTGAAGTTTACCCTGCCTAAAAAAGAAGAGGCCTTGCCAAAACCAAAACGGATTATCGAGTTGGCGTAGGTTTTAAAAAGATAAAATTAAGGAGTGATGAATTACACTTTTTGGGTTTTAGTTTGGTTGTTTAGTTTGGAAAAGTGTCTGGAGAAATCAAGGCACTTTTTTTTTTAGTGAAACCCTGTTTTAAATCCCGATATTTCGGGAGCTTTGCAATCAATTTAAAACAGTTAGTTGAGCTAATCCCGCTTTTTTTGCTGAACTTGCCTGTGCTAAACTCGTTGCAGTATTTCAACATCTCGCGGGATATAAAGGTTTAATTCTTCCTCGTTTTGTCCTGTTGAAGAACAGGGTTTGCTTCGAAAATTAAAAAGCTATTTGCCTTTTAATGTCCCGAAGTTATTTACTCGGATTAAAAATCAGACTTGCATTTTCCCGGTCGGAAAAGATCGTACAAGGATACCTATTTTTATCTTCTGAAATCTTTGTCCAGTCTGAATAATCAAATCCAAAGGTTGATTTGAACGTCTCTTTTTTTAAGAAAAAGGGTAGGGGAGGTAATGCTTTTTTAGACGATTTTGCGTTCTGAATAATCCTCGAAACTAGTCCAGATAGCAGCCTAATTTTAGAGGCGTTTTTTAACGATTTATGGGGCTGTTTTCAAATCAAAAAATTGTCGTATATTAGATAAATATTCTTTTTCATTTCGGTGGTCGACGTCCTCAAGGGAATGAAATTGAAATTGCTTTTTAATTTCGAC
>Ga0306871_1000045_pt1 | contig 51702 bp, 49 predicted proteins | sample AntRauMeHopE1497_FD_190447 | JGI IMG/M metagenome (GOLD analysis project Ga0306871, IMG submission 190447) | Saline lake microbial communities from Rauer Islands, Antarctica - Metagenome Hop E1 #497 (v2) (version 2) | ecosystem: Environmental > Aquatic > Non-marine Saline and Alkaline > Saline ... | reverse complement strand
TGCTAGTTGATTTATACTGATGTTAGCTCTTTTAAGCTCGATAGTATGTATTTGAGATGCAAAACACTCACTAAAAAAATTAAAAATTGTCTTTTTATGTATTTCATTAGGCTATTCTTTCAGTCAATTGCAGCTACATCATATATTATTATTTGTACTTATTTCAAGTCATAATCTATTCAGGGAAGCCTGATAATACACTCGAAAATACCGCCAATCGAGCGATTTTGCTGTAATTATTATATGATAATGCAAGGTTATTTATAAATTTTTATTGGGTATTTGTAAAGAGATATGTGGATTGGCTTAACCAAAAATTTATTACTTGATTTTTAAGTGTAATAAACGTAGGTTACAAGTGAGTTAGAAGATAAATTAATCTGATACTACAGGAAATATTATGAGTAGAGACAAGTTCAAAGAAGATGCAAAAAAAATGATAGATGAAATGTTTAACAAAATTGATACTTTAGAGATGAAAAAAGATAAAGTCCAAGATAGTGCCAAAGAAAAATATGAGAAGCAAATGTCAGAGTTGAAAACAAAAAAAGATGAGCTTCAGAAAAGCTATCAAAATCTGCTTGAAACAACAGAAGGCAACTGGGACGAAGCAAAAAAATCATTTACTCACAGCACAGAGCACTTCAAAAAAGGTTTACAAGAGCTAATTACCTACTAATTAGTCCTTTCTGAAAGACCGCTTCATGCTCTAAAAGCCATTTTACCAAAAGGCGAATTACTGAAATATGTTATTCGCCTTTTTTATATTCTTCAAAGCTTTTACTATTGTTTTTAGCCCACTTTCCCTAATTCATTAAATCATTGAAAAAATGAGATATATAATTGCCTCTATATTGCTTATAACTGCGCTTTTCCACAGTTCTACTGCAAGTTCTCAACAAATACATCTGCCTGTAGATACACTGATTTTAACTGCGCATTCAGGCACCTTTAATGGCGTTAAAGTAAATTATGATGCAATTGCAGGAATGCAACCAGTATGGGATGATGCAGGTAAAGTCACTGCTACACTGCAGTTTACCTATTACCGCAAAGCCGCAGACAAGAAGGAGAGCAAAGTTAATTATGGCGAACGACCATTAATCATTTCTTTCAATGGCGGGCCTGGCTCTGCCTCTGTTTGGATGCACATAGCCTATACAGGGCCAAAATTGCTGAACGTAGACTCTGAAGGTTATCCAGTGCAACCCTATGGAATTAAGAACAATCCGGAGTCTATCCTAGACGTAGCAGATATTGTTTACGTCAACCCGGTTAATACAGGTTATTCTAGAACGGTTCCTCTAAGTGGTGAAGGTGTAGATAAGGGCAAGTTCTTCGGCATTAACGCTGATATAGAGTACCTAGCTGAATGGATTAACACCTGGGTTACTCGCCATAATCGCTGGAATTCACCTAAGTACATTATTGGGGAAAGCTATGGAGGAACGCGTGTTATGGGCTTAGCAGGGGCCTTGCAATCAAGGCAGTGGATGTACCTGAACGGTGTTATTATGGTTTCACCAGCCGACTATCTGATTTTTAATTCAGATGACCCAATTTCTGGTGGAACAAATCTACCATATTACACAGCAGCAGCTTGGTATCACGGTATGCTTCCCGCAGAATTACAAGCAAAATCCCTTGAAGAGGTTCTACCCGAATCAGAAGCCTATACCATAGATCATTTTATGCCTGCTTTGATACGTGCTGGATCGTTAACCCAATCTGAGCGTGAAGTTATTGCCGAAAAGGTGGCTTATTATTCGGGTTTAAGCAAAGAGGTGGTGCTGAGCCATAATCTCAATGTCCCAACTAGTTATTTTTGGAAGGAATTGCTGCGAGATAGTGAAGGACTTAGTATTGGGCGCTTAGACTCTCGGTATAAAGGCCTGGACACAAAAACTGCTGGAGATAGGCCTGACGGTAATTCAGAATTAATAGCTTGGCTACACGCATTTACGCCTGCTATCAATTATTATATGCAGGAAGAATTAGGCTTCAAAACCGATTTGAAATACAATATGTTTGGTCCTGTGCAGCCTTGGGATAATCGAAACAATAACGTTCGCAGCATGATGACAGATGCTATGAATGCGAACCCGTACTTACATGTATTGGTGCAGTCGGGTTATTTCGATGGAGCTACAAACTATTTTCAAGCAAAATATACGATGTGGCAGATTAACCAATCGGGAAGGCTTAGCGACCGCATGCGATTCGAAGGCTACCACTCTGGCCACATGATGTATCTACGTCAAGAAGATCTGAAGGCGTCTAATCAGCACATCCGTGAGTTTATAGAGCAATCTTCTTCTAAAGGCAAACCAGCGAAGTACTAATTTTTTGACGCAAAGTCACAAAGTTTATAAAACATAGATTCTGAATCTACTTACTCCGTTTGTGTTCAGAATGAATAATTCTTAGCGATTTTGCGACTTTACGTTAATTTCTTTTTTTGCTAAACGCCTATTTCAAACTTTTAAGCAGTTTATCAGCCACAACTCTACGGGCATCATCGCCTGGCTCAGCGTTGGGGATGTTGGCAATTTGAAGCAGCTCGGCTTTGGCTTTTCCCTCTTCATCATATTCTATTAGTGCTCTTGCAAAGTCATAGCGGTACATGATAAAAGCAGGGCGCATTTTAACGGCTTTCTCTAGATATTCAACTGCTTCATCTATATTTCCCCAATCTAAATCTAATGGCATGCGCAATACAACAGGCGTTTCAGATAATTTTAGGTGGGTTCTCCCCAAAATATAATAAGCAGTGGCCATATTATATTCATCGGCACTTTTGAGTTTAATGGCTTTTTCTGCATCATCGAGCACTGCATTCACATAGCTATTTGCAGTTAAAACACCTTGAAATAAGGCCAATTTCCCATTGGCAGCAGCACGTCTTATGTAGCCCATACTTCCATTCTTATCTGCTCTTATAGCTAATTCAGCTAATTCTAAGGCTTTGTTATAATGGGCTATTTCTTTGTCTTCATCACCCGCATCGCTTTCACCAAGCAAGGTTTCTACACGAGATAAACGCCATAATAGTTCATAATTTGTAGGAGATTTTGCATTGCTTTTCTCGAGAATTTGGCTGGCTTCAGCAACATTATCGGCCATAATCAGGGAATCAACCTTGATTAAAATGAGCGATAAATCCGACGATTGTGCATTTAGGGAATAAAAGGGCAGAGCTAATAAAGAAATTAGCGCTACAAAAACAGACATTTTCATATATTTATACTTTAGAACTACGATTGTTTGTCCCTTAAAGTACGAGTCCCAACCCAATATTTCTATGATTCCATCTATTTTGATCCAACTACCTAAACTAGTTGTACGCTCTTTATTTGCATTTTTTATTACGCTCTTTTTTCTAATGGGAAGTATCCAACCCTTAGAAGCACAAAGAGAGCAATTTGTTGTAAGAACCGAGTTCGCACCTTCAACACAGTTAGGTTTCTTCGATAATATTGAAGCCGACCAAGTAAGAACCTTTTCCCAATTTATAGCCTTTGGAAAGCGCTCAGTGCTTGATAAAAAAGGCACAGCTGTACTCACTAGTACATTCTCTTATAGACATACACACTTAGATTATAACATACCTACAGGAGCCTTTGGAGATAACCCAAACGTACCCTTTTATAGAGAAATAAATGCAAATGGGTTGACTTTACACCAAATACAAGCCGATTTTCTGTACATGAAAGTGCTCAATAAAAAGTGGATGCTTTATGCACTGGGTCGGCCAGCAATGATGTCTGATCTTGAGGATATTACTATCGAAGATTTTCGTTTTGAAGCTGCGGTTTTCACCGAATATGGTTTCAGCAGGAAGTTCAGAGGCGGTTTGGGTCTTTCTAGAAGCTCAGCCTTTGGCCGTGTCTTATGGATTCCATTAGCAAGAATATTATACCGACCGCAACGCAAAATCCTGATAGATGGCATACTTCCTTCGCGCTTAGATGCCTGGTACATTCCGTCTAAGAAGTGGGAACTTGGTGTAGGTGTTTCGCTTATTGGTGGACAGTTTAGCGTTAGCGACCAAAACCTTGGAGGGAACCAGTTTGGTTGGGCAAACGGTATTGCAGCTTTTCAGGTTAAGCGTTTGGTTAAAGGGAAGTGGTATGCGCAGCTAGATGCGGGCTTTTCGATTATTCCACGTCAGGAGCTTACTGATTACAACTTTAGGCTTTTCCCATCACGAGAGATCCTGAGCGATCTTGATCCAGACCCGATGCCGGTATTTAGATTTGGGTTCTTCAAGGTTTTTTAGGCGGAAATAACCCCTCTGGGGTAAGGATGCCATTCTGTATGTTGAGTTGTGCAAGCGATACAGCAGATGCGGAATTTAGTTTTGAGTATTACATCTCTCGCTACGCTCGTTTGTAGGATTATGTCTCCGCTATCGCGGATTCGTGTTATTACCGTTCGGGTGGTATTGTCTCTGTTATACGAGAATTATGACAATACGAAAATATCAAAGCTATTAAACGATGGTAGCACAAGTGATTTTAAAGACTCCGTCATTTGGCCTGCCGCCTAGTAGAAGAAATGGATAGAATCTCATGCTCAGGAAGACATTCAAGCTAAGAATTTCTCCTTTCTCCTATAATCATTCTAATCGCCTAATCGATTAATAAATCTCAAAAAATTCCCTTACTTAGAACAAAGATACAGATGCTCACCCTTTGGTAAGGCGTAGCGTTCAACTAGTTCTTGGCTAATTTCTTTTTCCCAATCAAGCTTTTCTACTTTGAAACCTGCTTCCCGCAGAAATTCAGGATAATCAAGCCCGTACTGCCGAACGTGGTCCGACTGGCCATATAAGCGTTCGCGTTCTCTTGGATCTGTGACAGAAGAATCACCATGAGTTTTGGCCAGTGTAATATCTTGCGGTATCTGGAAAATTCCCCACCCACCAGTCTTCATTACACGATAAAGTTCATGCATAACCTGCTTATCGTCGGCAACATGCTCAAGCACATGGTTGCAAAAAACGACGTCAAATTTATTATCTGCAAAGGGCATTTCATGCGCATCCATGTGAATATCTGCCCAGGGCGAGTTTAAATCAGCTGTAGTATAATCTAGGTTTTCCATTTTTTTAAAACGGCTTAAAAAACAATATTCGGGCGCAATGTGCAATAAAGAAATGCTATTCTGAAAAAACTCAGGCTTAAATTTTTGAAGAAAAATCCACAATAAACGATGCCGCTCTAGGGCCATACTCCCAGGACTAAGTGCATTTTCTCTAGGGTTTAATCTGCCATAGGGTAAAAGTTTTCGATAGGTTTTGCCCGTAATAGGATCTTCAAAGGTATTTCCCCAATAAAAAGGAGAAATAACCAGTAAAAAGAAGTGGCTAACATGGTGCAAATAATGTCGTGGTACAAAGCGAGTTGCCACGCTAATCAAAAACTTAATCACCTTATTCTTCCTCTTCTTTGGCTTTATCTAACCAAGTTTTATACTCCAAAACATCATCGGTAGTTTGTTTCCAATCGCCTTCAAACTTCAGTGCTCTATCATCTATAAATATGTGGGCCATAGGTTTGCCAAAATTCCAGATCTTATCGAAGGGGATATTGTGCTCTTTTAGGTACGCTTCCATTAATGGCTTTTGTTCAGGCTCGTCGGTTTTGCGGAAGGTTTTATTAGAGCGTGTACTGTAGATATAAATTTTATAGCCTTCCTCTTTAAAACGCTGTAGGGCTTCTGCTACACCTTCAACCGGTGGATCGTAAATTTCGCCGCCATTCCAACCTTTTGAGTAACCATGAATAACCCCGTCAAAATCAATTGCTAAGGTTTGCGACTTTTTCTTAGGTTTTGTTTCCTTCTTTGCCATGAATAAATGCTTTTTGGTTGGAAAATTTGGCCTTTTGCCATTTCTGAAATAGCCTCTAAAGTAGGGTTTAAACCAAGTTTATCCAAGATTTATAAAGAAGCAACGGACAACGTATTTTTGGATTATTGAGGAAAAGAATACATTTCTAGCAAGTAGCTGATACAATAGATTTGTCGAAATGAAACGCTAAAGAATTGGCATTAGGTTCTACCAACATGATTTTAAAAACAAGTGAAAAATGGGGAAATGAAGACATTCTATTTTCTGGACTTAGAGCGTTGTATATTAAAAGCTTAGCTATGCTGGTAGTTTCAGATTTACATTTGGGGAAGTCGGGATATTTTCAGCAAATGGGTGCAGCTATTCCGTCTGATATACATGCTGCTGATTTAGCGAATCTTCAAGATTTACTGAATGAAACACAAGCGGAAAAACTCTTGGTGAACGGTGATTTATTTCATGCAGGAATAACCACAGATGTACCACTTTTTAAAAAATGGATGCAGAAGGCTCTAGCCAATTCTTGCTTAAAGCAGTGCATTTTAGTTAGGGGAAACCATGACAAATACTCAGATGCGTTTTATCAGGATTTGGGCTTCCAAGTTGTGGAAGACTATTATTATGATCAAGGCTATTTATTCATACACGATCCAGAGCATCTATCTGCATTCTTATGTGGTGAATCTGCTGCAGACTATAGTATTGCGCTATTTGGGCACGTTCATGCAGGCGTAGTACTAAAGGGCAAAGGAAGACAAAAAATTCGCAAAGCAGCTTTCGTCATAGAAAAAACTACGGGTACAAAATCAGCTATTTATCTTCCCGCATTTGGTACGCTAACGGGTATAAAAGCTTTTGCCATTTCCCCCAAAAATCAATGTATTTTAGCCTCTGAAGGACAGCTTTTTGAGCTGTAAATCACCTTTTCTAGTTAGCCTTATTTCATTAAATGGTACTCTTTTGGATCCCAGCTTCTTCTTCCCATCGCATAAATAGGTAAGCCTTGTTGGTGTATTTTATTGGCTGTAGTATCGTCATAAGCAATATTCATTGTGCTAGAGAAATCTAAATCTGGGAAGGCAGCCTGTGTTCTGACAACGGCATTTGGTGCGTGAAAAAATATTATAGAAGGTTTATTCGTTACAACGGAATATCGGTAATCTGCCAACTGCTCAGGTGATGGGCCGGTGAACTCAATAAGTGGAATTTCTGTGCAAGCTGCACCAAGTTCATGCATTAGAGCAGGAAACTCTTCATAATAGCCATGAACAGAAGGGTAAATAGTTGGATGCAAACGTTTTAGACGAATGAGTAACTCCATAACTTCAATGGCTTTTCCATTGGCAGATGCTTGAATAGGAGCAAAACCTTTAGCTTCTAAAAAGGACGCAGTTTCTTGATCTTTCACTAAGTGTAGCAACTGCTTTACGTTCTTTTTCATCTCGTAGCTTTGCTCATCTAGTACCTCTAAAAAAGCTTGGGCATGCATAACACTATCATACATCACGTTACTAAAGCTTCCTATTTCTTGGAACAGATAGCCTACAGCTTCCTGTTCTTTAAAAGGCCTATTTTGTTCAAGAGGAAGATGCAGGTTTTGGCAAGCTGCTAGCTCACAAAAGGAGGATACTTTCTCAGCATTAAGTGAGTGAGCAGTAAAGAGAACGGTCTGTTTGTCTATGGAAAGCAAGATGATGAGATTTTAAATGATATAAAGGCGCAAAAATAGGGAAAAATGAACTAAGTCTTTATGTAAACTATGATAGTGGTCTAGGAGTTTAAGATGGGATTATAGTGCTGAGTGGTCTGCTTCGTGCTTCTCTAAATAGCGGGAGCTTTTTTTATTTAACGCTTATAATCCAAAGCTTATCGCTTATCGTTCAACACTTAAAACTCCCCCAACCTGTGAATAAGCTCATTGAGAATAAGTGCAGTTGCGCCCCAGAGAGGCACGTTTGTATGTGGAACTTGCCAATGCGGTACTACTCGGTCTTTGCCAGCAAAATGTATTTGATGTTCACCTCTGTTTGCGCTGTCTGTAAAGTGGGAAAGTGGCACAAAGAAGGCTTGCTCAACCTCAGCTTCTTCAATTATGAGCTTTTGGCTTGATTGCCAATCGGCCAAGGCCACAAAACTTTGCACCCAGTTAAAAGAGCCAAACACATAAAGGGGCTCTAGCGAGCCTACCACGCTCGATTCAGATAGTTGCAAACCCACTTCTTCATAGGTTTCTCTAAGGGCGGCACGTTCAGGAGATTCCCCATTTTCGAGTTTCCCACCAGGAAAAGAAAGTTGCCCTTTGTGATGCTTTAAATGCATAGCTCGTTGTGTCAACAGAATTTCCATTTCTAGATCTAGGTTCTTACGAAGAACTAATAAAACAGCACTCTGCCTAATCTTGTCGGCTGGCTTGGGAAGTCTGTAGGCTTCAGGTAGCGTGGTACTGTCAACTTTTGCTCTAGGCATAAATTCGGCTCTAATAAAATCAATATTAGTTGTTAGCTCTCTAGCTAACTGATTAGAAAAGTGATTTACCTCTGTAGATGAGAAATGGCTCATTTTAATCGAAAAAGCTTAATTTAAGTAGCGTTTATAAACATAGAATATACATTATCACTAAAAGCCATTGTTCAGGCTATCGTTTAGCAAGCTATTTGTGACTAATATTACATAGATTGAATATAAATTCTTTCTGAGTTGTACATAATATACTGCGTTATCTCTGTCAGTTTGCTTTTCTAATTATGAACTTTAAAGTCAAGAATAGGTGTATTAGTGAATTCGTAATATAATTAAAGATAAAATACTCTTTAGTTGTTATATTACTTCACACCCTGTTATCAAACACACGTATTATGAAACGAGATAGCAAAACACACGCAAAATGGAAATATGGAATCCTTCTGGGAGTAGCCACCGTTTTTGGGCTTTTTAGTTACATCGTATATGTATCTAAAGCACATTCCTACTTATCAGACGACCCCGCAACTTGTGTAAACTGCCACATTATGGCACCTCAGTTTGCTACATGGAACCATAGTTCCCATAGAGAGCATGCCACTTGTAACGACTGCCATGTACCGCAAGACAATATCTTTAACAAGTATTATTTCAAGGCAAAAGATGGGCTACGACATGCAACCATTTTCACCATGCGTGCAGAGCCACAAGTAATTCAGATTTTAGAAGAAGGGGCTAATGCAGTTCAAAACAACTGTATAAGATGCCACGAAAATCAGCATGCTAAAGTTGACCTTCCCTTAATAGAAAAGCACGATCCGCACACCCAAACCGACTTACGCTGTTGGGATTGCCACCGTGAAGTACCTCATGGAAGGGTAAATAGCCTTACTTCTACGCCAAATGCACGCGTACCATTACCCGGTTCAGCAGTGCCTAATTGGCTAAAAAAAGAACTTTCCGATACGTCTAAAAATTAATCCTGAATCTTTGAATCATGGAATCTTCAAATAAATTAATCCAAAAAACCTGGTTTCGCAGCTTCAGCTTTATTGCGGTTCTTGCCGTAGTTTTCTTACTAGGCTTGCTTGCATCGTCTATAACTGAACGCAGAGCAGAAGGTATTAGCACACTAGCTATAAAGCCTGTTGAAGGTAATACAGCCATTAACGAAAAATATAAATCTATTGCCCCTCGCGAGTACGATAGCTGGAAGCAAACTGCCCAAATGGACTTCAAAAGCAAGTACAATGGAAATACACTTCATGACGTGCTAGAAGAAGACCCTAATATGGTTATGCTTTGGGCGGGTTATGGTTTTGCTAAAGATTATAATGCACCAAGAGGCCACATGCATGCCATAGAAGACATGCAGAATACCCTTAGAACTGGCGCACCAACTGGACCAAATGACGGCCCAATGCCGGCTACTTGCTGGACCTGTAAAAGCCCAGATGTACCACGCGTTATGCAAGAAATTGGTGTTGCCGAATATTACAAAGGCAAATGGGCTAGCTTAGGCTCTGAGATTGTTAATCCTATTGGTTGTGCTGATTGCCACGACCCTAAAACCATGAACTTGGCTATTTCTAGACCAGCTTTAGTTGAGGCTTTTGCCCGCCAAGGCAAAGATATTACGGAAGCTACTCATCAAGAAATGCGCTCTCTTGTTTGTGCACAATGCCATGTTGAGTATTATTTCCAAGGTGAAGGCAAGTACCTGACCTTCCCATGGGATGAAGGCATGACGGTTGAAGACATGGAGAAATACTATGATAACGCCAACTTCAGCGATTGGACCCACACTATCTCTAAAGCACCTATGCTTAAGGCTCAGCACCCTGGTTATGAAGTGTACAAATTGGGAATTCATGGCCAACGTAATGTTTCTTGTGCCGATTGCCACATGCCTTATAAATCTGAAGGTGGCCAAAAATTCACCGATCACCATATTCAAAGTCCATTAAATGATATTGCCAACTCTTGCCAAGTTTGTCACAGAGAGTCTGAAGCAGATCTTATCACAAGCGTTTACGAACGTCAAGATAAAGCTTGGGAAATTCGTGCAAATTTAGAGCGCGAACTAGTAAAAGCGCATTTAGAAGCCGGTTTTGCTTGGGAAAAAGGTGCTACAAAAAAACAAATGCAAGCTAGTTTGATGCTTATCAGACATGCACAATGGCGTTGGGATTTTGCGGTAGCTTCTCACGGTGGATCTTTTCACGCGCCAATTGAAACAGCTAGAATTCTTGCCTCAGGCTTAGACAAAGCCTATCAAGCACGTATGGCTGTAAAGAAAGTTTTGATTGATCTAGGCTACACTAAAGATGTACCCATGCCAGATATTAGCACTAAAGAGCTAGCCCAAAAATACATTGGCTTAGACATTGAACAACTCAAAAAGGAAAAAGAAGTATTCAAGAAAACAATCATTCCTCAATGGTTAGAAGAAGCTAGAATACGTGAAGAAGCTGACTTAAAGGCAACTACTATCAAAGCTTCTATCAATAATTAAAAGTCATTTATTTACTGAAAACTGGCCATGTACCAAAAGCATGAGCCAGTTATTTAGCGCCAATACTTCGGCACAGCTTGCACTACGTAAGCATTCTTATCTACTGTTCAACTTCCCGATTTAATTTTTTTGACATAATTATGGATATTAAGACCCCTTTATCTTCAAGCATACCTTCTTCTAACGAAGCGGGTTCTCAAGCTTCAATAGGCTTACAAGGAAATTTACATGCCGAGCATCATGACAAACATCATGATCGTTCTAAAGATTTTGGTTATGCTGAAAGCTTTTACTTCCAATTAGGTCTCGTGGTCATTGGCTTTAGTCTTTCATGGCTAACGGGTTCATTCCCATCTCTTTTCACGCATTGGCCAGTAAACGGTTTCCTATTTATTGGCTGTTTGGTGGGCTTTCCGCTTTTATATCTAGCTAGCCAAGACACTAAGCTTACAAAATGGATAGGCGGCATACCGAATGCCATAATTAGTATCGCTTTTTTTGCGGTGCTTACCATAATCATGGGTATTCTTCCTCAACACGCCAGTGACGGACATACTCATGAGGGTATAGAGAATATTATAGAGCGTCTTGGATTCTATCAGATGACCTCTTCTTGGGCATTTGCGTTCATTTTAGGCTGGTTTGGCGTTACATTAGCATTCTCTACTTTAAAAAGATGTTTCCCGCTTGACAAAAAAAATAGCGGCTATTTATTAGGTCATGCTGGCCTTTGGATTACTCTTTTGGCTGCTACTTTGGGAAGTGGCGACCTTCAACGTTTGCAAATTAGTGTTGACGAAGGCAATACCGAATGGCGCGCAACCGATAACGATGGCCATGTGTATGAACTAGCTATGGCTGTTAATCTCATAGATTTTAGCATGACGGTTTTCCCACCAAAATTGGTGATTGCTGAAATGCGAGATGGTGATCTATACTCGGTTGAAGGCCAAGGGAATCTGGTTGAACTAAATGAAGCGCCAGCCGGTATGGCGTTGAAGCTCAGCAATTATACCGTAACGGTTAATGAATACATCGAGAATGCCTTTTATGTGCAAGATGGCTATGTAGAAAGTCCACAAGATGGTGCAGCTGAGGCGGTAAATATAACTATTTCTGGGGGCGGCTTAGAATCACCAATAACCGATTGGGTTAGCGCTGGTAGCTATTTGCAACCCCCCTCTTTTTTGAAAATAAATGATCAATTTAGCATTGCCGTGCCTATTTCAGACCCAAAATCTTTTGTATCTGAAGTGCAACTATTAGGTGAAAATTTAGAACCGGTATTAGCCACTATTGAGGTTAATAAACCCTACAGTTATGCCGGCTATAAAATTTACCAGTTAAGCTACGATGATCGTTTTGGTAAATGGTCGCCCAATAGTGTGCTTGAAGTTATAAGCGACCCGTGGCTGCCTGTAGTGTATTTTGGCTTTTTCTTGATGTTAGGAAGCGCCGTGTACATGATCTACCTAAGTAAACAAGCTTAAAAAGGATATTATTATGTGGACCTATTTTCAACTTACCGCACTACTAGCCGCTATTCCAATGATTGGTGGCACACTCATCAGTTATGCCCCTGCATCTACCATATCTATAAAAAATAGAGATCGTTTATCGCTGAGTTTATTTGCCCTTGGCCCCATCGTTTTGGGCATTTTTATTGCCATGCTATGGGTAACTCTAGACCGCCCACCAATGCGTACCTTGGGTGAAACACGCGTATTGTATAGTTTCTTCCTGCCCTTAGTTGGCTTTTCATTGTACATACAGTGGAGACAACGATGGATGTTGGTTTATACCTTAGGCATGACCATAATCTTCCTTTCCATTAACCTGCTTCACCCAGAAAATTTTAGCAAAAGCTTAATGCCTGCGCTAGTTAGTCCGTGGTTTGTGCCGCACGTTGTGGTTTATATTTTCTCTTACGCCATGCTTGCTGCCTCAGCTTTAGTTGGCTTAAAAGGTTTGGTTGACAATTATCGAGGTAAATTGACCAAAAAATTAGAATTGAATCTCATAAAACAAGCTGACCAACTGGTATTTATTGGCTTTGGCTTTTTAACAGCAGGCCTACTATTTGGCGCTATTTGGGCAAAAGAAGCTTGGGGACATTACTGGACCTGGGATCCCAAAGAAACATGGGCGTTTATTACCTGGGCCATTTATTTAATTTACATTCATTACCGAGTTCAGCATAAAAACCATAGAACTCAGGCCTTCAACATTTTAGTAGTAGGGTTTATTTTCTTGATGATCTGCTGGGTCGGCGTTAATTACCTCCCGTCTGCATCAACTAGTGTTCATACCTACACCAATTAAGTAGTTAAATAGTTAGACGGTTAGTACGTGCCGCATGTGTTCGCACTAACCATATCAACCGCATGTATCATTATTACTCCTCTTAAACTAAAAGCTGTCCAATTATGAAAAACTTCATCTTTGCACTATTACTCTGTGCATTAGCTCTGCCTTTGTTTGCACAAAACACCGATTCTAAATTGGGCATAGATTTTACCATTCGTCCCAGAACGGAATTTAGAAATGGCTCATTTACCTTGCGTCCTGATAATGTGAACCCTGCATTCTTTACCTCTTCAAGAAATCGTATGGGGCTTAGCTTTTCGGAAGGACCGCTAGAATTACGTTTTGCCGTTCAAAACGTAACTGTTTGGGGACAAAGCCCACAAATAGAAACCGGTGCTAGTACCATGCTCAACGAAGCTTGGGTTAAGTACGCACTAAATGATGCTTGGAAATTACAGTTTGGGCGCCAACAAATTGCTTATGACGATGACCGTATTTTGGGAACTTTAGAATGGCATCAATCAGGAAGATGGCATGATGCGTTATTCTTGAAACATGCCAAAGAATCTAGCAAACTAGATATAGGTCTTGCCTTTAATCAGAATAATGAAAGAGTTCAGGGCACCAACTTCTTACCTGGTGGCCAACCGTACAAAAGTATGCAAATGCTGCACTACCAAAATGCGCCTACAGCTGCATTGAGCTACTCTATTTTAGCGTTAAATCTAGGAAAACAAAGTGTTGATAATGACACTGGTAATCTAAAAGATGCCTATTTGTTTACTTTTGGTGGAAATATGAAATATGCACATGATGCCTTTACTTTTGGTGGAACAGCATACATTCAAAGAGGCGAAGAAAATTATGGCCAAAGCGCAGAAGGCTTTTTACTAGCAACCTATTTAAGTAAGCAATTCGACAATATAAACTGGCTAGTTGGTTTAGACGTTTTAAGTGGAAATGATTTAGGTGTTGCTGGTGGTGATGCAAGCTTTAACCCATTATACGGTACTCACCACAAATTCTATGGTTTAATGGATTATTTCTACGTAGGAAACGGCCATAGTGACGTAGGTTTGGTAGATTATCACACTAAGGTTAGCATTAAACAAAGCGAGAAATTTAGCTATGGTGCAGCAATACACGCATTCCAAGCACAAGGCGATTTGGGTGTAGCAGATCAGTATTTAGGAACAGAAATAGATTTGACGTTTAACTATAAGTGGGATAAATATATGTCGCTTCAAGGTGGTTACTCTCAAATGTTTGCAGCTGATAACATGGAGCTTATCAAAGGCGTTAGCAACCCGTCAGGCAATCAAAGTTGGGTATGGTTGATGTTGAAAGTTTCGCCATCATTCATGTTTTAAAATGATTTTAAACCATGTGGGTTTGTAGCATGCTACTAACCCACATGGTATCGTATTTATATTCATGGTATATTCATGCAAAATTATAAATCACTATTTAATTATTTCGCATGAGTATTTTAACGGTCGGCTCGGTAGCCTATGATGGACTAGAAACCCCAACAGGAAAAAGAGACCGAATTTTGGGTGGTGCAGCCACTTATATTAGTATGGCAGCCAGTTATTTATCCAACAACGTTCGCTTGGTGGGTGTGGTAGGAAACGATTTTGCAGACGAAGATATGAATCGCTTGAAAGCGCGGAATATTGATCTTGAAGGCTTGCAAGTTGATAATACAGGAAAGTGTTTTTTCTGGCGTGGTAAATACCATGAAAACCTAAACGAGCGCGATACGCTAGAAACCCAGCTGAATGTGTTTGAGCACTTCGACCCGATTATCCCTGAATCGTATCAAAATTCTGACGTTGTAGCCCTAGGAAATATTGTGCCAGCTTTGCAAGGCAAAGTTTTAGATCAGGTGAAAAACCCCAAGTACATTGTAATGGATACCATGAACTTATGGATAGACATTGCGCGCAAAGACCTGCTAAAAACCATCGCTAGAGTGGATATGTTAATTATCAACGATGGGGAAGCACGCCAAATTACCGGCGAATCAAACCTAATTGTTGCCGCCAAAAAAATTCGGGAATTGGGACCTCGTCACTTAATTATAAAGAAAGGCGAGCATGGTGCACTGCTATTTACCGAAGATGATCGTTTTTCAGCACCAGCATTCCCACTTAATATCATAAACGACCCAACAGGCGCAGGCGACTGTTTCTTGGGCGGATTTGTAGGCTGGTTAGACAAAAAAGAAAGCCTTGATCCTCAAGTTATTCGTCAAGCAGTTATTTTCGGCTCTGTTTTAGCCAGTTTCTGTGTGGAGAATTTTGGTCCTGAAAGCTTGTACAATCTAAGCGAAAAAGCCATTTTTGAGCGCTTTGAGTCGTTCAGAAAACTAGGCTTTGTTGCAGAACTTTAAGTCTTCGTTAGATAGTTAATCTTCTAAAGACCGTAAATATGCGGTCTTTTTTTGTTTAGTACCTAAAACCATACCCAATTATATGAAAAGCCTTGTCCTCGCTTCCCGAAATAAAAATAAGATTGAAGAGCTGCAGCAATTGCTCAGCCCGTTAGGAATTGCGCTAAAATCGGCGCTAGATTTCCCTGAATTGCAGGAAGTAGACGAAGATCAGCCAACACTAGAAGGCAACGCACTCAAAAAGGCAAGATATGTAGCTGAAATTACCGGTTTACCTTCTTTGTCTGACGATACTGGCCTAGAGGTAGATGCGTTAGATGGCGCACCAGGCGTTTATTCTGCTAGATATGCTGGGGAAAATGCGACTTATGCAGATAACGTTAATAAGTTATTGGGTGCATTAAATCAGGTGAGAAAGGAAGGAAGAAGTGCACGATTTAGAACAGTTGTGGCATTAGTTGACCCATTTAGCGGAAAAGAACATTGTTTTGAAGGCAAATGCGAAGGACAAATTTTAAGCGCTAGACAAGGGGAAAAAGGCTTTGGTTACGACCCCATTTTCTTACCCAATGGCTATGAGCAAAGCTTTGCTGAGATGACCGCTGATATAAAAAACCGTATCTCTCACCGTGGAAGAGCTATACAGGCGTTTGTTAAATTTTTGGGTGTTTAAGGCAAAATTTAACGTCACAAACAACATTAAAGCCATCTCCGATTTATGCCATACAATCGTATATTCCCATAAATTCGCTTATAAAAATCCATCAAAACCCACCCTGATGAAGCCTTCTTTGCAACGTTCAACCACTCGATTATGGTTAAATAGCGCCTTTTTTCTGCTAATTACCATCTCTTCCAGCAATATCTTACTAGCACAAATTAGTACTAAGAAAAAAATCTTCACTTTCGAAGATGCTATGCAATTCAAAGCCCACTCAGATGTGGCAATCTCGGATGATGGTCAATTCTTGGGCTTCAATTTTTGGCCAGATCTTGGCGATGGAGAAGCGCAAATTTATAAAACAGCTACTGCAGGAAGTGGTGATTATAGCCCTTTCCTAACCATTCCTTATGGTAAAAATATCACCTTTAATAGAAGCGCTTCATTCGCTGCTATTACACTTAAAGTCCCTACAGAATGGAAGGAAGACAAGGAAACTAAGAAGAAGAGTAAAAGCTTTGATTCATTGGCCGTTTATTCGTTAAATACCGCTGAGCGTCTTATGGCTTTCGATAGCTTAAAGACCTTTGCATTTAGCCCAGATGGCAATGTACTGGCTGTGCTACGTGAAGCTCAGGAGTTTAAAGACGCTAAGAAAAGCTACGGATCATCTTTGCACTTGCTAAATTTAAGCACATCCGAAGAGGCTCATATAGATTGGGTTACTAGCATGAGCATGGATTCAAGTGGCACGCATTTAATCATTAGTATTGCAGATACCTCTGGCCAACTTAATGCACTGCAGTATATTGCGTTAAAGAATAATTTTGCCATTAATACCATTGCCTCTGGTGTTGACCATGAATATGATGGACTAACTTGGCAGCATAATAGCCAAAAAGTCGTTTTCTCAGAAGCAAAAAGTTTAGGTAAGAAAAAAGGCCATGAACAGGCAACCGTTCATATTTTTGATGCAAAAGCTAAAGCCAAAAACGTATTAACTAGCTTAGACAAAGCCAAGCTTCCCACAGATGTTAAAGAAGCTTACAAAACGCCTTTCGATCAATCTTTTTATTGGAGTGCTGACGGCGATCGGCTATTCTTTGGCCTACAAGAAGATTGGATTTTTAATGCGGTAAATAAGGCAGAAGTTGAGGAAAATGAAGAAGATACTAGCGAACTTTATGATGTAAATAGAATTCTAGCCAAGAAAACGGTTGATGTGTGGCATACCGAAGATCCAATGATCAAAACGCACGAAAAGAAGCAATGGAATAATACTAAAAATGCTCGTTTATCGGTGGTTTATCACTTAAAGAACAAGACCTTGGTAGCGTTAGGAAGCAAAGACTTAGCACTAAGCGTTCGTCCTTCAGATCACAGCAATAGAGTCTTAGCGTCTTATGATAACCCTTACGCGAAAGAACGCACTTGGGATGGCTTCTATGCCGACCAATATGTAGTAGACGTACAAACGGGTGAAGCCAGCAAAATTGCTACTCGACATAGTGGTGATCTTGAACTTTCACCTGATGGAAACCGTGTAGTATTCTTCCAAGACTCTACTTGGCATACCGTGCAGTTCACTAAGAAAATGACCATTACCAAACATATTCAGCATAATGATATGATCCACTTTGCTAATGAAGATCATGACTCCCCATCGCAGGTTCCTTCTTATGGTTTTGGCGCTTGGGTGGGCGATAATCAAGCTATTGTTTATGATAAATTTGATCTATTGTTATTAAACCTAGACAATAGTCAAGTAGAAAATAGTAGTGCAGGAAACGGACGTGAAACAAAGAATACCTATCGTATCCTAAATGAAAAGCGCAATCCTAAGCAGTTCAAAAAAATTCAGAATGTGGTGCTTAGTGCCTACAATCAGCAGGACAAAAGCTATGGATTATATGAGTTAAAAAGGACAGGTTCGGTTCCCACCAAAATAATTCATGATGCAAAAAAATGGGATGTAGCAGCAAAAGCTAAAGAAGCTTCAAGATGGATTTTCACTAAAGAGGATTACCATGAATACCCAGATTTTTATGTGGTAGATGAAGCCAATTTAGCTTCCCCTAAACGTTTGACCAATCTGCATCCAGAAATTGATGACTACGCTTGGGGTCGCTCAGAGCTTATCGAATATACTTCTTTAGACGGTACGCCAATGCAGGGAGTGGTAATAAAGCCGGGCAATTATGAAGAGGGAAAGCAATATCCGGTATTGATTTACTATTACCGATTCTTTACTCAGCGTTTGCATGAATTCAATATCCCAAGAGTAAATCACCGTCCATCTTTTCCAATATGGGCTAGTGATGATTACCTGATTTTCTTGCCAGACATTCGTTTTGAAGTGGGAAGACCAGGCTTGGCTGCAACCAAAAGTTTAGTGCCAGGCGTTCAGGAAATTATTAAACGGGGCTACGCAGATCCTGATAATATTGGCCTGCATGGACATTCTTGGAGTGGTTATCAAACGGCCTTTATGATTACGCAAACTGATATTTTCAAAGCGGCTATTGCTGGTGCACCCGTGAGTAATATGACTTCAGCTTATGGTGGAATTCGTTGGGGAAGTGGGCTTGCTCGTGCCTTCCAATACGAAAAAACCCAATCTCGTTTAGGCGTAAGTATGTGGGATAATCTGCAGCCCTATATCGAAAACTCACCGTTATTTTATGCCGATAAAATCAATACGCCCTTGCTGTTTATTCATGGTGATGCCGATGGTGCTGTGCCTTGGTATCAATCCATTGAGCTGTATGTAGCCATGCGTAGATTGGGCAAAGAGGCGGTGTTCTTGCAATATCATGGCGAAGATCATCATCCTGCAGCATACCCAAATAAATTAGATTGGGCGGTTAAAATGAAAGAATATTTTGACCACTACCTAAAAGGTAAGCCCGCTGCTTGGGTTACCAAAGGTGTTCGCTACGAAGGGGAGTAATATTTTGGTGTAGAGATATGTATTAAAAGTAGGTTAGTAACATGCTACTAACCTACTTTTACGTATTTTTAAAATGAACTGCAGTAAAAAGTACTAAATAGGCGTAGCTTATACTTTTTGCAACTATACTTAATTAACCTATTTTCGCAAATATGCTAAAAAATACATTCAGTCTATTACTCTTTGTCAGTCTGTTGAGCTTGAGTGCTTGCTCTAATTTCAGTAAAACAGCCAAAGGTGGCATTATTGGAGGTTCTGCCGGAGGTGCCATAGGTGGTCTTATAGGTAAAAAGGCAGGTAACACTACGGCAGGTATACTTATTGGATCAGCTATTGGTGGCGTTGCAGGTGCTGCAATTGGCCGTTATATGGACAAACAAGCCGCAGAACTTGACCAAATTGAAGGCGCTACTGTTGAACGAGTTGGTGAAGGAATTAAAGTAACTTTTGACTCTGGTATATTATTTGACGTTAACCAAACAACTTTGCAAGGTGAGGCTAAAGCCAATATCCAAAACATGGCTGAGGTGATGAGTAAATACGCGGATACAGAGATTGTTATTCAGGGACATACTGATAGTAGTGGCTCAGATGACCTAAACCAGCGCATATCAGAACAACGGGCTGAGTCAGTTGCAAATTATGTGGTAAGTCAGGGCATTACCAAATCTCGTATTTTCACGGAAGGTTTTGGTGAACAAAATCCAGTTTCGGATAACACAACCGCTGAAGGTAGACGACAAAACCGCCGAGTTGAAATGGCTATTTTTGCTAACGACAAACTGAAAGCAAGCGCTCGCGAAGGAAAGCTTAATCGCTAAAAAAAAATTTTAGGAGAAATCTAAGTCTACTTCCCTAATTCTTTTATACCATAGTCTACTTTGACCCCGCAGAAAATATAGAAAATAGCATGAAAAGCGTCTATAATTTTATATTTGATAGTTTTACAGCACGATAAAATAAAATATGATTTATGAGTTTTGGATTAAGTGAAGCCATACTTACTAGTTTTAATATTTTTTTTTCTCCATTCCCAGAAATTGAAGAAGTATTAATTTATGGTCCTAGGGCTAATGGCACATTTAGACCAGGTAGCGATATTGACCTGACGTTAATTGGTAAAACAACGGGCTTATTAAGTCATGATACTTTGTCCAAGGTTTGTTAGCAATAGATGATCTAGATACACCCTACCTCGTAGATTTACCTATTTTTGAGACCATAGATTTGGTTAGTCTGAAGGAACATATTAGCCGTATTGGTAAATCATTTTATAAAAAAATGAGACCATAAATGATAAATAACCATTCATAATTGACTCCGCATCTTTTGAAAACCTCACTCATAGCATTTCTCTTTCTCATATTGCCAACTATCTTGTTTGCTTTTCAAACGGATGCTGATTCATTAGTAGTAACAAATCAAAAAATAGGTACCGTACGTCAGTTAATTCCGGCTATTACCTATTCTTCTGACCTCGGTTTTATTGGCGCTGGCGTTTTAGCTAGCTTCAATTATGGTGATGGCAGTCAGAAACCTTACAACAGCTATACTCGTTTACTGGGGGCAATTTCAACAAAAGGTTTTGCTTCATTTGGCATCATTAACGACAAAGTGAATGCTTTCAACTCAAACTGGCGTATTTTAAGTATTGTAGATGCAGGTAGGTTATTTAATAACAATTACTTCGGGGTGGGAAATCAAACCATATTTAATGAAAGTATCTGGGAAGATGAAGGCTTCAACCACTTCGATTCCTACAATGCTAGAATTGATATAACAGCAAGATATCCGTTAAGGAAACGACTTAAACCTACAGATCCTTTGGTTGATATTTATACAAGAGCCCAGATTAATTATCGAAGAACTGAATCAGAATCGGGCAGACTTCTGGCTATTGAGCAACCGCTTGGTTTTGGAACAGGCTTTGTTAATGAAGTAGGCGTGGGTTTTATTTATGATGGAAGAGACAATGAGCTTGCACCCACCTCAGGTACTCGTCTAGACATTGAACTCGGCTTAGCATCTAATGTATTTGGAAGCGATTGGAATAGCCAAAGTGTGTTATTTCAGCTACGACATTTCCAATCTTTGCCATTTAAAATCCCCACTGTTCTTGCCCTACAATACTACCATTTACATCGGTTTGGGGATAACCCGTTCTGGAATAAACCTGCATTGGGTGGAGATACGCAATTACGAGGTTTTATTTTGAACCGCTTTATTGGTGATGGTGCCAATTTATTTAGTAGTGAACTGCGGTTTTGGGTATTCGAACCAAAAGACTGGCCTATTAAATTGGGCTTACAAAGCTTTTTTGAAATGGGCCGTGTTTTTGACGATTTAAGCTCGGTTACAGTAAATAATGCTGTATTTGGAATACCTATCAGTGAACAGGCAAATAGCCGTCAATCCTTTTTTGAAGATTACCAAAAAACCTATGGTTTTGGTTTTTCCATAGGCTCTGATAACAGTGATTTAGTAATTCGTGGCGATTATGGAATATCGCCAGAAATCAGCCGATTTTACTTAGGTATTGGCTACGCTTTTTGATTTTTAACATAATCAACGGTCACCATTACCACACAAAACTAGCAACACTACGTGCAGGAACCGTTGCCGAAAAAGCAATACCGTCAGACTCTATATTCACAAGTCTATCTTCATTTGTTGAGTTGGTAATAACAAAAGCCGTGCTGTTATCAGGATTTTTAAATGCTACTGAACTCATACCATTTACTTGGTTAGTATTCACGCGAATTGCGCCTGGTTTAACAAATTTAGAATAATGCCCGATAGCATAATATCCAGCATTACGAGCCACGTTGTCGCCATTAATCGTAATGGCGCCTTTACACATGGTGCAGCCACCGTCGGTATGTGGGGTAAAAGTATCATTAGAGCTAATATTCCATTCAATAATGGCTTTACACCAGTTCAATGCACCACCTGTAATAATAACTGAGGAATGGTAAAGCAAGTCCTGCCCAAAATCTCCCACGCTACTGTACCACTGCTCGGTGAAATAGATATTCTTGTCTGGGTGCGCTTCTTTAACCTTCATCAAATCATTTATTGATCCACCATATAAATGAAAAGCACTGCCATCTACAAAGTTTCTGGTAACAGAGTCATTCAATATTTCTATGGGATAATCTGTTCTGTCTGCATTATGATCATAAATGATCACTTTTGTTGTGATGCCCTCTTGTTGGAATATTGGGCCTAAACTTCTCTTGATAAAATTGTTCTGTTGATCTGCTGGCATAAATAAACTTGGATTATTCCCAGCATGCAAAGGTTCATTTTGAATCGTAATGGCATCAATAGTGATTCCTTCCGCTGCATAAGCTTGTATATATTTCACAAAGTATAGCGCATAAGCATCATAAAACTGCTCAAGTAATTCTCCGCCAACGGTAGACTTATTCGTCTTCATCCATGCTGGAGGCGACCACGGTGAACCCATTATTTTGATGTCAGGGTTTACGGCTAAAATTTCTTTTAAAACAGGAATTAGCGCTGTTCTATCTGGATCAATGGAAAAGCCTGATAACGATTCATCAGTTTGATTAGGGGGTAAATCGCTGTAAGAGAATGGATTATCATCTAAATCTGAAGCACCAATGGTAATACGAAGGTAGCTCATAGCAACGGCGCCTTCGTCCTCGCTAAATAATTCTCTCAAAGTAGCAGTTCTTTTGCTGGCCGACATTCCCATAAAGTGCGTTGCAGAACCGCCAGTTAGTGCAAAACCAAAGCCATCCATTTCCTGAAAAGTTTGGTCCGTATTAATGAAATAACGTGCAGGTGCACTAGGCATTCTGTCGCCAATAGCATCATTAGCTGGCGTCATCAGCATGCTTCTGTCTGCTTTGGTTACCCACATAGATACGTCAGAAAAGCTTTTTCCGCTATCAGAATCTTTGGAACAAGCCATGGTTGATAGAATTAGAGATAGTACAAAAAGGCTTAATAAGGATAATCTATAAGTCATATTTCATTGGTTATGTGTGCAGCAGAATAGAGCTTATAATGAATATACTAAATGAAGAATTAAATCTTAGCAATGTTAGATTTTTTTTCAAAAATATGAGATTTTTTCTTACACTAGCAAATGTTATTGAACACACTCCGAGCTAGTATGAAATATTTTATCCTATTTTTTGTAACCTTTTTAGTAATCTCATGCGGTGAAAGTAATACCGCAGTTGATACTGAAGGTGGGTATAAAAATCCCAATTTATCAACTCAAGCACGCGTAGATGACCTATTGAGTCAGATGACTTTAGAGGAAAAGGTGGGTCAAATGACACAGATTGAACGAAGCAGCATAGAAGAAACTACGATTAAAGATTATTTCTTAGGCTCTGTTTTGTCAGGTGGTGGTTCAAGTCCTGGAACATCTCCTGAGTTGTGGGCAAATATGTATGATCAGTTCCAAGAACAAGCGCTTGCAACTCGTCTGGGTATTCCAATTATCTACGGTGTTGATGCCGTACACGGACACAATAACTTGGTTGGTGCGGTAATTTTTCCACATAATATTGGCTTAGGTGCTACAAGAAATCCAATTTTAGTTGAGCAAATTGCTGCAATTACGGCAAAAGAAGTAGCTGCAACAGGTATGGATTGGACCTTTGCGCCGGCAATCCCTATCACTAGAGATGAGCGTTGGGGTAGAACTTATGAAGCATTTGGGGAAACCTCAGAGCTAGCTGAAATGATGGTAGCCGCAGCCGTTAGAGGTTATCAAGGAATTAAACTTTCTGATAAAGCCACCATTGCTGCTTGTGCCAAGCATTTTATTGGTGATGGGGGAACAGAATTCGGCAGAGATCAGGGAAATACCGTGGTTGATGAGGCCGCCCTAAGAGCGTTACACCTTCCTGCTTATAGAGATGCTATATATGAAAATGTGGCAACTATTATGGCTTCTTATAGCAGCTGGAATGGCGACAAAGTTCATGGGTCTAAATATTTACTAAATGACATTTTAAAAGAAGAACTGGGCTTTGAAGGATTTGTTATCTCAGATTGGGCAGCCATTAATCAACTTCCCGGAAATTACGAACAACAAGTGGCAGGCTCAATTAATGCTGGAATCGATATGATTATGGTTCCTCATGATTACCAAGATTTTATTCCCACACTAATCAAAGTGGTTAATAGGGGGCAAGTTTCCGTGTCGCGTATTGATGATGCTGTTCGACGGATTCTAAACGTTAAATTTGATCTAGGTTTATTCGAAAATCCACTTACAGATCGCTCCTTAATTCAAGAAATAGGAAAGCAAGAACACCGAGATGTTGGAAGACAGGCAGTTAGAGAATCTATGGTTTTACTGAAAAATGAAAATGCTGCTTTACCTATAAAGAATACGGTTACTAAAATCCATGTTTCTGGGAAAAATGCGGACGATCTTGGCTTACAAATGGGTGGATGGTCTATTTTCTGGCAAGGTGGCAGCGGCGATATAACGCAAGGAACATCAATATTGGAAGGTTTAAGGGCAGAATCTAACGCCGAGATCACCTTTAATAAGGATGGAAATGGTGGAAATGGCGCAGAGATTGCCATTGCTGTAATTGGTGAAACGCCTTATGCAGAGGGCGCTGGAGACAGAGAGAATTTAGCGCTTAGCAGTGAAGACGTTCAGGTAATTAGAAGACTTAAAGCTAGTGGTATTCCTATTGTGGCTGTAATTGTAAGCGGCAGACCACTTATACTAGATGCAATTATTAATGACGTAGATGCGATTGTGGCTGCATGGTTGCCAGGTACAGAAGGCGGTGGCGTAGCTGATGTACTTGTGGGAAATTACAATCCGACTGGCAAGCTACCTATAAGCTGGCCAAGACGCATGAGCCAAGTTCCCATAAATGTGGGCGACGCTAATTACGACCCACTTTATGCCTATGGTTTTGGCTTGAGCTATTAACGCACTATTTTAGGTTAGGTTGGGAAAGGCGTAGGGTGTTTTGAAAAAAATGCTCTACGCCATTTTTCTACTTAATAAGCTTAGAAATGGCCTTGAAGGTGTCTGTCCCGGAAACCCTACATAGCTCAAAGCCAATTGCTTCTATCGTAGTTAGCCTAATTCCTTCCGCTTTCATGCGTGCTAAAGCTATCTCTTTATCCAGAACTTTTCTAGACGAAATTGCATCAACTACTACAACAGGTTCAAAACCCATTTCTTTAGCATCTATTGCCGTTTGTAGTACACATACATGACTCTCAATTCCGAAAATAAGCAGAAATTTAGGCGATAGTTGCTGTATTTGTAACTGAATGGCATCATCATCTAGAGCAGAAAAATGCTTTTTCTCTGCTCGCATTGCCTGAGATGGTACCGTAGTAAAAGCTTCTAAAATGGACGGAAGTGTCTCACCAAGACCTTTTTTGTACTGCTCTGTTATTAGGCTTGGAACGCCTACTAGCTCTAGAATCTTTATGAGCTTGACTACATTATCTTCTAATTGTGCTTTTTCTTGCATGTGCGGGAATAAGCGTTCTTGCACATCAATAAGTACTGCTAAAGTTTGGTTTGCTAAAATTCTCATAAGAAAATTAATATTATCAAATTGTTAAGAAATGATTAAAAAATATGTATTTTAGAAGTGAGAAAAAGTACGTGCAGTTATGTGTGGTAAGTATTTCATGACAGGTCAGAATCGAAAGGTTCTGACCTTTTTTTTTGCAAAAAACCTACTTATTGCCTTTTTTGGGCATCTTCTTTCATTTGTCTATTTAGTTCAGCATGCCAATGAACAAGAAAATCTTGTCTAAAAACGGTTGCTCGCTTCAAGGCTAGTGCCGTTCCTAAAATACCAGATAGTAAAAATAGCATCGATACAACAATCCATTCATAGCCAAATACCAGATCTTCTTTGAAGAAGGCCCAAACACCCCACGGAATGCTAAAAAGAACGGGCATGCCATAAACCCAGCCGTGTGGTTCAAATAGTTTTCTTGCAAGTCTGCGCACTATATAAAAATTTAGATTTGCTGTGGCAGTGCCATAAACTAAAATCACTAAAGCCGCTTGCCACCATAGGCCATTTATGAAACGTAAATAGCTTTCTGTGAAAACCATGTAGGATATTGAGACAGTGAGTGCCCCAACTACATATACAAATAAGCGAGGGAATGGAGATATTCCCACAAATGGATGGGCAGGAAGCTTTGTATTTAGGCTTGCCTTCTTATAGTGCGTTCCGTTTTCAGTCATCGAGATTTGATCCAATCTTCTGGATTTAAGTAAGTGTTTGTTTCGCGTATCATAAAAAATAGGGTTTCTCCCTTAGTAGAATTTTGGTCGCCACTTAGGCCAATAATTTCTCCGGCCCGTACAAAGCTATTTTCTTGCACCTGAATTTTACTCAAATTCCCGTATGCAGTAATAAATCGGCCATGTTTCACAAAAACCACATCGCCATAGCCAGTAATCGGAATAGTTCTGAATACCAAACCATCGTGCACTACTCTTACCGGAGAGTTCGCCTTGGTTGCAATATCAATGCCTGGATAATCAATTTTGGTGCTGTAGAGCGGGTCGCTTCGGATGCCTTTCCCGCCAATTATCACCCCATTTTCTACAGGCGCTTTTAAATTCCCTTTAAGTTTTGAGAATGATTGTTCTAGCGGACCAAAATCTATGGTTTCAATTAAATTGGTTTTTGGTGTTGGGGCCGAATATTTTTCTACTAATCGCTCTCGCTCATTTGAGGCTTCCATTTCTTCAGCTTCCCGCAGTTTTCGAACCCGTTCTAGCTCTAATCTTGCGTATTGCTCCGCTAATTTTTGGCGTACTTCTTCTTCATTATCAATTAAATTAGATAAGGTTTGCTTGAACGCTTCAATCTCGCTTTCTAGTTGGCTTAATTTGGTCTGTGTTTTTTGTCGGTCGCTTTTTAATGTTTCAATATTCGTTTCTTGGGTATTTCTACGAGTACTAAGCTGTAGTTTTTCACCCTGAATATCTTCTTCGTTCTCTAAATTTTTTGCCTTCGCTACTTCTAACTGTTGTTTTTTATCCTTTAGTTCTTGCTGCTTTATTTTTATTTGATCTTCCAGCTTTCTAAGATGTAAATCAAAAAGCTGCAAATATTTAGCTCTAATTAGCATTTGATTAATGGAAACCGAAGACAAGATTATCGCCACATCGTTAACGCGACCTCTTTTATATAAATGCGTCAAGGTTTTTCGGTAATCATCTTGGAGGTTTAGCAAGTTCTTTTCAGTAACTCTATAATCGCCTTGTAGTAAATTGATTTCTTCTAGTAAATTTTTTCGCTCATCTTGCAGTTTAACAATTAAGGCGTTTCTAAGTCGTATTTCTCGGGCCAAATTGCGGTACTCTTTATATACGCGGTCGTATTTCCTGTCGGTAAGCTGTAAGTCGCGCTCGGCTTGGGAAATTCTAGCCTTTAGATCATCAATTTCGTTGCGTGTATTTTGTTGGCGCTTTTTTAGTTGTTCCCTTAGTGCCTTATAATCTTGCGCTTCAATAGACTGCATAGGTAAAGCCAACAGAAACACTACCAAAGCACAAACAGCAATAAGCCATGAAAAGGGGCTTAACTGTACTTTGTTTATTTTTGCAAAATGGGGGGTATTTTTTTTATTGGGAAACATAGTGAAGGGAATGATCCCTGAGTGTAGCAACTTGCGTTAAGATACTTAACGCTGAATAATTATGGATTCAGGAATAGTGATTTGCCATGCTTCTTGATTTAATGGCGATGCAGCTAAGCGCTGAATTTGTATAAAAATATTGGTTTGTTCCGTAGAGTTCAAAAGGGCTAATTTTGTTGGGAAGCGCAGGCCATTTTGCTCTGCATAGGCATAAAAATGAATTCTATCGGTGGTGCTACTCGAAATAGGCTTAATAACCGTAGCTAAGTCTAAAGTAGTTTTATCAAAGAGCCAGTTTTGCCCGTTTTTAAATACCAATAAAAATTGATCATCGCTTTCTAGCAATTGCGATACCTCAGTCTTTGGTATGGGCACTAATAAGGTGAATAAATCTATTGCAGCTAGTGCATTCAAACGCGGGTCTACCAAGTTTTTTTGATGCAGTGCAAAAGCTTCTTTTTTGATTAAATCGTAGATGTAAAGGGAGTCTTTTTGTTGCCAAATCCGGAGGCCTTCAATTCCTAACCTATTTTTAATACGGAAATAAGCTTGTTCATCGCAAACAATAAAGTCTGTCGTTCCCGTATCATTATCTTCCGTGGTTCTAACCGTAATTTTCGCCTTCCCTTCAAAACAATTGGCGGCGTTTAGCTCATGCTTTGCCTCAAGTTCGGCTACTAGCACATCTACCAATTTACTGCTTTTACTAAATCCTTTGGTATCAATATTCTCTAAACGAAGGCCACTTTTACAGCCTGTTGCTAAACCTATAAACAGCGCAAATAGCAGCAATATTTGATAAAACCCGACAGATCGCATACTCATTATTCAATTTTCTCTATCAAATAGGTTCTTGAAGGATCCATTTCTAGCGCTTTAGCCCACCATTTTTGGGCCTTCTTTTTATCTTTGAGAGCTTCAAAAACATCGCCATAATGCTCAATAATAGTAGCACTAGCATTTCCTGTATCAATGGCTTTTTTAATCCACTTTAGGGCTTCTTTATAATCGCCCTTTAGGTATATAATCCAGCCTAGGGTATCTAAATAAGAAGCCTGATCTGGCTGGAACTCAATAGACTTGCGAGACATTTCTTCTGCTTTGGCTAAATCGCCACCTGATTCTGATAAATAGTAGGCGTAATTGTTTAACACATTGTCATTACTAGGATCAAACCGCAAGGCTCTATCATAAGCTCTGTAGGCATCTTCCCAAATATCGGAACCCGCATAGGTGTCGCCCAAACTACCAAAGACAACAGATCTAAAGCTTTTGTCTGCGGGAATATTAGAGCTTCTCACAAGCCACTCTACTGCTTTTACCGATTGGCCTTCTAACTGAAAAGAACTTCCCACAAAAAAAGTGATATAAGGATCGTCTGGGATCTGCTTATCTGCTTTCATGCCTTCAACAACAACCTCGCCAAAACGACTTTGGGTGTACAGTAATTGCAGATATTGGCGCCATGCCATTTCATTGAACGGCAGCAGCTCGGTTAGTTTTTTTAGCAAAGGAATAGTGGCTGCACTTTGGCCTCTTTTTGTGTAGTAATCAATAACCGTTGCTAGTGCTTGGGGGCTTTCCATTTCACTTTCTTTCAGCCATTCAATAACTGTTTCAACCGATTTATTTATTTCTTCGGAAGGAACTTCATTGCTTAATGCCATCACAAATTGTGCTATTCTGTTACGCTCTGCTTTGTTGCTTTTATAAGCCTTCCATTGGGTATTAAAAGTGTCTAGTGCTTCGCTATTTTTTTCTGCTTTGTAGAGCGTTTCCATTAAGAGTAAAGCAGTGCCAATATCTTTAGGCTTTGCGGCAAGTTTTTGTTTAAACCTAGCTGCAACTTCTTCATAACGTCCTGTATTCAGCAATAATTGGTTCAAGGCGTTGGCTAATTCAGGATCATTAGGATCATTTTCAATAAGCTTTTTTAACGTCTCAATTGCGCCATCAATTTCGCCAGTCTCTTCCTGTAAAGCATATAATTGTAGCAAGGTTTCTTGGGTGTAGCCTTGTTGCTCACCAATTCGTTTAACAATATCTATGGCCTCTTCAAAGCGGTTTACGGAAGCCAGCAAAGTCAACATATTTTGAAGAATCTGGCTGTCGTTAGGGTCTATTTTCGAAGCTTTTTCTAAGGAATTAAGGGCATCATCAAATTGTGCCGAGGAGCGGTAAATTTGCGACAATTTTAGCCAGTACCATTTATTGGTTGGCTGAATTCGCGCGGCCTCCTTAGCATGATAGGCTGCCGAGGTTAAATCGCCCATTCTTAAATAGGTTTTGGCAAGTGCAAAATTAATTCCAGCTTGTTCTGGTAACAAAGTGTGCGCCATGCTGAAGAACTCTAGCGCCGCATCTAAATCATTGAGCTGAAATGCCTTTAGCCCATCAAAAAAATACGGTTTTGGGTCTACCATACCAGAGTAGGAGGAAATGCCTGTGGTATCAACCATTATGCCTTGAGCGTGCAAATTAGCCGCAGTAAAGCTGGCCAAATTCTGAGAATGCAAGGCCACTAAAAGGAGTACTATGGATACTATTCGTTTCAAAAAAATAAGATTATGATATGCGTTTATTAAAAGATAGAGCACTATTATTTTAAACAAACAACAAATGAAAGTTAATCATTTTCAACAACAGCTATTTCTGCGTCTTTTGTGAGGTATAATGTACTAAAAACAGCGTCTGATAATCGAATTCCTAACCCATTCATGCGATCATTAACTAAGGCTGTTAGCTCAATTCCATTTTCTTTATTTCTTAAACGAATTAAACTACCTAGCGGAATTTGATCGAACGCTACGGTTAAGCTTTGTGGGTTATAAAGTTGTCCTGAACGCAGTACACTACCTTTTTGGTCTGGTTGATAACGGAAAAAAGGTATTTTTTTGAGCGTAGAATCTGCTTTTCTTTCAACAATATATGGATCGGGAAATAGGGTATCTGGTGGGGCTAATACGTTTACGATAGAGCCTCTAATTAGGGCTTCTTTCACAATACCGGGATTTAAAAGTAGGAAGCCTTTATCGGTCATTTGGTAAACTTCAAGCAGGTCTTTATAGCTTTCGCCACCCACCATTTTGTGAGCTATAAAGCGGCCCTGTGGAGTTAAATCTTCGTCTGATGAAATAACCTCTGAGGTGGTAGAACTCCGAATAATGAGAACCTGGCCAGGATTTATGGTATTGGTTCTTAGTTCATTGAGATTTTTTAGCTCTGAAACAGTCAATTTGTATTTTATGGCAATACCATAAAGAGTGTCGCCAGATTTAACGGTATGTTTATCTAGGGTACTTTGTGCCTGAAGCGTACTAATATTTAACCAGCTACAATGTGGTAAAACTACTAAGCTCAATAGCGTTAGCGTGGTAATTTGAAGAGCTTTGACGTATGTCATTTTATTGCCTGGCGCTATGAAAATATGGATGTGTTAAGAGTCTAGAGCGGTTTTTTGTACTTCTATAGGCGTAGCTATTGTCTGAGATTTGGTTTTTTTTCTGTTGGTTATATAAACACCAGAAAGAATGATAGCCATACCTAAAAGGTGAATTAAACGAAGATCTTCACCATCTAAAAAGCCCCAGCCCATAGCAACTAATGGAATTAAATACGTTACTGATGAGGTGAAAATTGGGCTACTAAGCTGCACCAATTTATTGAATAGAATTAATGCTAAAGCAGTTCCCACCACACCTAAAAGCAGGATATATGATAAAGCGATACTTGCGCCTGCCGTATTTTTTAGGTGGAAAATTAGATCAGAAAATCCCAATAAATAGACCAATAATGGCAGCGTGAAAACCCCAAGCGATAGGCTTGTTATGGTTACAGGCTTAAGTCCAGATAACCGAAATTTTATTAGATTCAGGTTAGAGCCGTAACATAATGTGGCTAGAATTACTAAAAGGGCGTACAAGTTTACATCGCCTAAACCGCCACTACCGCTAAGTATTAGCACAAAAGAACCCAAAAATCCCAAAACCAAACCAAATGTCTGCCGCCAAACTACAGCCTGTTTAAAAACGATAACACCAACGATAAGCACAAATAATGGTGTAGTAGTATTTAACACGCCAGTTATTGCGCTTGAGAGTTGTGTTTGCGCCGTAGTAAATAAAAAGGCTGGTATTAAACTTCCGGTAAATCCGCTAACTACTAGCCACAACCAATCTTTTTTTTGTAGACCTCTAAGCCGATTAAAAGCCATTGGCGCCATAAAGAGGCCAGCGCTTGCAATACGTAAAGCGGCAACTTCTTCTGAGCTAAAAACCACTAAGCCCTTTTTTATGAGTATGAAAGAGCTTCCCCAAATAATGGCTAAAACGCCTAGCATAATCCAGGCTTTATAGGTTTCGTATAGATTTTTCATCGGGGCAAGATAAGCTTTTGTATTCTAAGTCTGATTGTAAGTCTATTTGTGAAGGCGTTTTTTTAAGCGTGCAACCAGTTCAGGATGAACCAAGAACAAGCCATAAGGCTCCTGACCGGGTTTATCGTGGCTTTGATGGTGAATTAAGTGCGCCCTAGAAAGAATGGAGATAACTAATCCTTTAGGTTTTAGGGGAAGGAAACGCCTGTGGGTCATTAGGTCATGAATTACAAAATACAGCAACCCATAAACGGCAATTCCGCCTCCAAACCAAGCCCAAAAGAGTGCAATGAAACCTGAGAATCCGCCAATAATTAAGCTTATGCTAAGCGCACTAAAGAAGAAAGAGAAAAAATCATTATGCTCAAAAGTACCTTCTCTGTGGCTGTGGTGACTTTTATGAATAAACCAAAGCTTGCCATGGAATAGGTAGCGGTGAAGAAAATAAGAGGCGACTTCGGTAGCCCAAAATCCTGTAAAGAGTGCAATAAAAGACATTGGCAACTATCGTTTTGCATACCGTTTATAGCGGCAGAGAATTTGTTGAAATGATAAGAATGATAACAAAACAAATTTACCATCAATTTCTTTTATAGTATTACTTAATGCCGTTCTTTTTTTAAGTTGTAGTACTTTATTAAAATAAGAGAATTTAAAAGTTTATATGGCCCAAGGCTTCCCATTAACCATTATTGGTACTGTTGATATCATTGATTTGCCCGATTTTGAACTTCAAGATGTGGCTTGTAAAGTTGATACGGGTGCAGATACATCAACAATTCACTGCTCAGATATTCATTTAGCAGAAAACGATGGAGAAAAAGTGCTTCGTTTTAAAGTGCTTGATCATATCCATGACGCATGGCATGGCAAATGGGTTAACTATAAAAATTATAAGGTCAAGACTATTCGTTCATCATTTGGTGAGGCCGAAGAGCGTTACAGCATACAAACAAAGGTTATTCTCTATGGAAGAACTTATCCTATTGAGTTCACCTTATCAGACCGAAAAAAAATGAAGTACCCCATGCTTTTGGGAAGGAAGTTTTTGAAACAGCATTTTCTTGTTGATGTGAATCAAAAAAACCTTTCGTACAAATCGAAAAATATTCAAAAAAACAATTGCCAAGAGGGTGCATAATGAACATTATTGTTCTATCGACTAATAGAAATTTATACTCGACATCTAGACTTGTAGAAGCAGCCATCAAAAGAGGCCATGAGTGCAAGGTTCTAGACCATACAAAATGTTATGTGGTTATGGAGAAAGGGGAAACCCACGTTTTTTATAAAGATCACGAGATTACTGACGTAGACGCTATAATTCCTAGAATAGGGGCTTCAGTTACCTTTTATGGAAGCTCAATAATTAGGCAGTTTGAGATGAAAAAGGTATTTACTACCACCTCATCTTTAGCCCTAGTGCGTTCAAGAGATAAGCTTAGAAGCTTGCAAATTTTAGCAAAAAACGACATTGGTGTACCAAGAACTGCTTTTGCAAAGTACCCAAGTGATATTGACAGTTTGATTAAGCATGTTGGTGGAACCCCACTCATTATTAAGCTACTTGAAAGTACTCAGGGTAAAGGCGTTGTTCTTGCAGAAACCAAAAAAGCGGCGCAATCTGTGTTAGAAGCCTTTTATAATTTAGACGCAAATATTCTGGTTCAAGAATTTATTAAAGAAGCTAAAGCTGCAGATATACGCGCTTTTGTGGTAGATGGTAAAGTTGTGGCATCTATGAAACGCCAAGGAAATGAAGACGAATTTCGATCAAATTTGCACAAAGGTGGCGTTGGTTCGGCCATAAAATTGACGCGTCTTGAAAAAGCTGTAGCTATTAAAGCGGCTAGAGCGCTCAACTTAAATATTGCGGGCGTAGACTTATTACAATCTTCTAGAGGACCATTAGTTATTGAGGTAAACTCTTCTCCTGGCCTTGAGGGCATAGAAACAACCACTGGGGTTGATGTAGCTGGCAAGATTATTGAGTATATGGAGAACAACTATTTGTCGAGTGATATGAAGAAAAAAGACAAAATAGGGGTATAGCTAAAGATTGATGAAAATAAGGCTTGATTGATGAATTTCAGACCGCTATATTAGCAGACTGTCAAGCTATCGAATGAACATAAACCAAACTTCATTTTTACAATGTCACGCAGAGACGACATTACGGGCCGTGGAGCCATGAACGGATTTCGTTCATCCCATGCCAATAATAAAACCAAACATTTATTTCAGCCGAATCTTCAAAAGAAGCGTTTCTACCTTCAAGAAGAAGATCGATGGGTAACACTTAAAGTTACCACTAAAACCTTACGTACTATTAGCAAAAACGGCATAGAGGCTGTTATTAAAGATGCACGTAAAAGAGGAACCTTGCTAAAGGAGATATAAACTATGGCAAAGAAATCAAAAGGCAATCGCATCCAAGTTATCCTAGAGTGCACCGAAAAGCCAGGTACATCTCGCTATTCTACTATGAAGAACCGTAGAAATACTACTCAGCGTATGGAGTTAAGTAAATATAACTCAACGTTGAAAAAGCATACGCTTCACAAAGAAATTAAATAAGAGATAACTAAGGATCCAGCAAAATGGCAAAGAAGCAAACATTCGGCGAAAAAGTACTAGCAGCCAAATTATCTGCAAAGAAAATGGCTAAAGTGGTTATTGCTAAATCAAACGGCAAAGGTACGTATTCTTTCAACGAGACAATGGTTGAACAAGATAACGTAAAAGATTTTTTAGCGAAGAACAAAAACTAGTTCTTCCAATAGATTAACTTTGGTTTATGCTAAAGCCGGATTGCGTATGCAGTCCGGCTTTTTTTTTGACTATATTCCTTCAAAAGACCAAATTTTTTCAATTCAATGCAAGACGCATCGAACACTGCAAGTACTGTTTAATCCGAACCTATTATCTCACTAGCAATTATGTCCTTAAAAAAACAAATTGTAGCCGATCTCACTGCTGCAATGAAAGCAAAAGAAGCTGATAAACTAACTGTTTTACGTTCTATTAAAACAGAAATTCAGAAAGTGGAAATTGCCAAACGTCATGGAGAAGCTGTTGACTTAGACGATGCTGGCGTATTGAGTGTTCTTACTAAAGCCGCTAAACAGCGCAAAGATTCTATTGAACAGTTTGAAGCCGCTGACAGACACGACCTAGCAGATAAAGAAAAATTTGAACTAGCTTTTATCGAAACCTATTTACCTAAACAAATGGGCGAAGACGAAATTACAGCCATTGTAAAAGATGTGATTGCTCAAACTGCTGCAAAAGATGCTTCAGATATGGGTAAAGTTATGGGCGCATTAATGCCTAAGGTTAAAGGGAAAGCAGATGGCGGTTTGGTAAATAAAATAGTTCGTAGCATTTTAGCGTAGTTTTCGTAATGGTATACCCAACCCTTCAATAGCGTAAAAAGCTCAAAACCATGGATTCCGTACCTCTTATTGATATAGCCCTCGGTATTCCCCTATTATTATGGGGCTTGAAAGGTCTGCGAGATGGCCTAGTTAAAGAAGCACTTGGCCTTGTAGGTCTAATTCTAGCTATTGTGCTAGCTTTTAGTTTGATGGAGGGAGGCTACGCATTACTCAAAGATCTCTTTAATACAGACCCATCATGGCTTCCACTTGCAGCTGCTGGTATAATCTTTTTAGGTGTAATAGGAATTACGCAAATTCTCATTTTTTCGTTAAACAAAACCTTAGAAGCCGCAGCCTTAAACGGGTTAAATAGACTATTGGGTATGGGCTTTGGTTTGCTAAAAGCTGGTATTGTACTTAGCCTAATTCTTATGCTCTTAGCTGGTTTTGACAAACCAGCCAAGCAAATGCGCAATAGCTCTCAACTCTATACTTGGGTTCTTCCCGTTGCCACTAAAACCTACGATTTCATTTCTACTGCTTGGCCTGGTGCAAGTAGCTTTGGTCAGACTATGCGTAAAACTATGGACGAAAACAACCCTTTTCGCCGTATTATGGATAAGCCTAAGCCAGAGCCAATAACACCAGCTTCCAATAACTAATAGCAATAACTTTATAGGGGCATTTTTGTATATTTCTGAGCCACTTTTCTGAGGTCTTTTTTCTAACTTCACAAAAATGGCTTTTTTTAATCCAAAATTGTCCAAATCTACATGGCTTTCTTACCTGTTGAAGAGCAGATGGCAGTAATCCGCCGCGGTACTGTTGAAATAGTTCCTGAACCAGAACTCGTTGAAAAGCTTAAAGCTTCCATAAAAGCGAATAAACCCCTTCATATAAAACTTGGTTGTGATCCAACCCGTCCAGATTTACATTTAGGACATTCAGTTATTCTTAGAAAAATGCGTCATTTTCAAGATTTAGGCCATAATGCTACATTAATTATTGGGGATTTTACAGCCATGATTGGCGACCCAACTGGCCAAAATAAAACGCGTCCAGCACTTACCTCAGAAGAAGTAACAGAGAATGCAAAGAGTTATGTAGACCAAGCATTTAAAATTCTTGATCCTGAAAAAACAACCATTCGATACAATAGCGAATGGCTTGGTGGCATGAGCTTTATGGATGTTATTAAGCTCACTTCAAAATACACTGTTGCCAGAATGCTTGAGCGAGACGATTTCACCAAGCGTTACCAAAGCGAAGAGCCTATTTCTCTGCACGAGTTTCTATATCCTCTAGCTCAAGGTCAAGATTCTGTTGAGCTACAATCTGATGTTGAGTTGGGTGGTACCGACCAAAAATTCAATCTTCTGGTAGGTAGAGCCTTACAAAAAGAAGACGGCCAGAATCAACAAGTTTGCCTGATGATGCCGTTATTGGTTGGTACCGATGGCAGCATGAAAATGTCTAAAAGCTATGATAATTATATTGGCTTAGATGAAATTCCTAATGATATGTATGGCAAAGCCTTGCGTATCCCTGATGAGTTGATTTTCACCTATTTTGAACTATTGACAGACGTTAGTTCTGAAGAACTGGCTACTTACAAAAAGAAGGCAGAAGAAGATCCACGAAATGCTAAACACGATTTAGCTTGGGTACTTACTAGAATGTACCACAATGAAGCAGCGGCAAATGAGGCAAGAGATTATTTTGAGAAAACCGTGATTGCTAAAGAAATTCCAGATGATATTCCGGAAAAAAGCTACCCTTTAGGTAGTATTAAAACTGTTTCAGAAATTATAGCTGACTTAGCATATACGCCATCGAATGGTGAAACAAAACGCTTGGTTAAAGGTGGTGGAATTACGCTTAATGGCGAAAAAGTCACAAATCCAAATTGGGAAGTGCACTTCGACTCAGGCACTGAACATATCCTTAAAGTAGGCAAGCGTAAATTTGCAAAACTAACAACAACCCATTCGTAATGTCAGTAAAAATCACTTCATTTAATCTTAACGGAATACGCGCAGCTCATAAAAAAGGCTTTGTAGAATGGCTCAACAAAAGCGCACCTGATGTACTTTGTATGCAAGAAGTACGCGCAAGCGAAGATCAAATTCCCGCCGATATTCTGGAACAAGGCTACCACGCTTATTGGCATTTAGCTGAAAAAAAAGGGTATTCTGGCGTAGGCTTACTAACCAAAGATAAGCCTATTTCGGTAGAAATGGGTATTGGTGTAGATTGGATAGCTAGCGAAGGAAGAGTGATTAAAGCTGAATTTGAAAAATATCGAGTGTTCTCTATCTATTTTCCAAGTGGCTCTAGCGGAGATCATCGTCAAGTTCTAAAAATCGATTTCTTAAAGCACTTTTTGCCTTACGTTAAGCAGTTCGTGAACGACGGTAAGCCCACTATTCTTTGTGGCGATTACAATATTTGTCATCAGGCTATTGATATTCACGACCCAGTTAGAAATGCTAGTGTATCAGGCTTTTTACCAGAAGAACGTGAGTGGATGAGCGAACTCATAGCTAGTGGCTGGACAGACGCATTGCGTTTCAAACACCCAAATACCCCAGATATTTACTCGTGGTGGAGCTACAGAGCCAGGGCAAAAACGAATAATAAGGGCTGGCGAATAGACTACCAGATGGTATCACCAAGCCTAGAACCAACCATTGAAATGGCAGAAGTTGAACACGAAGTGAATATCAGTGATCATGCGCCAGTATCTGCTATTTATCAAATCTAATCGATAAATACGTAGCATAACCCTTCGTAATCCCTTCCCTAATGTCTTTTTTGAAATGGTCTGATTGGATCTATTTTATTGTTCTAACAATTATTCTTTTATGCTCTTCCATAAATTTGGAAGCACAAATAATTTTTGATCCACCAGTAGTTAGGCCCACACTATCTGCAACTTTTACAGATTTGCCAGTTATTCTAGACGGGAAATTAGACGAGGCTGCATGGCAAAAAGCGGAGGTGTTAGACGGGATGCAGATGAAGCGTCCGCAACAGCAAGTCGATGCTACTGAGAGAACAGTGATTCGGGTACTTTGGGATGACAAAAACCTGTACATCGGTGGGATTATGTACGATTCAAAAGCCAAAGAAGAAGGGTTTACGGTAAGCGAATTGAATAGGGATTTTGGGTTTGGTGATAACGATTTATTTGGCATTGCTATAGATGGTTTGTTAGATCGCAGAAATGCCGCTGTTTTTCAAGTAAATCCGTATGGCGCAATTCGTGATTTACAGTCGTATGACGATCGTGATTTCAACCGTGATTGGAATGCTTTGTGGTTTGCGAGAACTACCAGACAAGATACTTTTTGGGTTGCAGAAATTGCTATTCCGTGGGAAACTCTACGCTATGATGAAGGCACCGATAAAATTGGGATCATCTTTTCCCGAAATGTTAGACGCCTATTAGAAGAAAATACTTGGCCAAGTGTTCCAAGAAGTTTTACGCCGTACCGCATGAATTATGCCGCTGATTTAGTCAAAATTAAACCACCTGCACCAAATATTAATATTCAGTTTAATCCGTACGCACTCGGTACTTTGGGTAGGTTACAACAAGAGGGTGATGAAGCGCAAACCAATCAAGGTTCTGAGTTTGGGGGCGAGTTGAAATGGGCAATAAACTCAAATTCGGTTTTAGATTTAACCGTGAACACCGATTTTGCCCAAGCAGATATTGATCAACAAGTAGTAAACCTTGCCAGGTTCAATGTCTTATTTCCCGAAAGAAGGCAGTTTTTTTTGGAAAATGCTGATCTCTTTAGTGTTTCGGGAACCAACTTTATCCAGCCTTTTTTCTCACGTACCATAGGTTTGCAAGGTGGCCCAGGTGGCGGAGCTATTCCCATAAATGCGGGTGCGCGTTTGGTTAGAAGAGGCGCAGATTGGAATGCTGGAGCGATATTAATTTCTCAAGATGGCCTGAACGACATAAATAACTCGCAATTTGGGGTGCTACGCTATTCTAAAAATCTTCGAGAACAAGATCAAATTGGTGTAATGGCAACCTACAGGCGAGATGCTAGAACAGATGGTGATTTTGGTGGTAATAATCAAAGTATTCCTATTGCTGGCGCTGATCCAGGGGATATTCATAACTTGTCTTTAACGGTAGATGGTTTTGTGAGATTAAACCAGCAGTTTTTTATTCAATCGATGGCTTCTATGACAGAAGATTCAGAAACGGGAACTGATTTTGCTGCAAGAACCTCATTTAATGTGCAAACCAATCAGGTTGAGGGAGCGCTAAATCTGAATTATGTGGGCGCAAATTATAATCCAAGAATGGGCTTTTTGGGTACTGATAATTTTATCAATATAAATCCATTTGTTGAGCTAGATTTGCGTCCTGATATTCTGCCAAAAGGCTGGCGAAGGTATAATCCAGCTTTAGGTTATGAGCTTTTGATGGATGCTACTACCCAAAAGGCCGATCAAGGGTTTTTGAATTTTCGTCCAATTGGTTTCCAATTAGATTCTGATACAGAGTTTGGCTTTACTATGGGTTGGGAATGGCAGTATTTGCAGGAATCGTTTTCTCCTTTAGGTATAGAAATTGCCCCAGGAGATTATGTAATGAGCACTGTAGGTATTGGCTGGGAACGCGATAGAACAGCTGTTCTAGGAGGCGAATTTTCTGCAGAATTGGGTGATTATTATGACGGTGATATCATGACGCTTAGTGGTGAGCTTAATTACTTATTTCAGCCCTATTTACGCTTGGGTGTCTCTTATGAGTATAATGATATCAGGGGATTAGGCGTAAATAATCAAAATATTTCAACGGATTTATATAGTTTTTCGGGAAGACTGGCATTAAATCCACGTTTTAATGTGAGCACATTTTATCAGCGAAATGCCTTTTCAGAAATTGATAACTGGAATTTTAGAATGAGCTGGGAATATCAGCCGCTTTCATTTTTGTTTATTGTGCTAAACGAGAATTCCTTCCAGCAGGTAGATCCCCTTGGCAGAAGACAGCGGGTGCTAGATCAGCAGGGTATCGCAAAGATTACGTGGATGAAGCAGTTTTAGGGTATATACAAAGACAGTTGCAGACGTATGTGGTGATAGTGAGATGTATTGCTATGCGTCTTTACTACTATAGCTATAACTACTGGGAGCCACATTTTTTTGAGCAGTATTTTACGGATTCCCAGTTTTTCCCCCATTTTTTGCGCCAACTAAAGGGTCGTTGACAAACTGGGCACAATTTGACAGGCAAGTCAGCCTTTTTTATGGGTTTTCCGTTTTTTTTCATGATGGTTGGGTTTCGATGAGACGCATTGCAATGCGATTTTACTGCCAACGACGGCCTGGTTTCACATGCTTTTTCATGATGCGGCGGCCCTCAAAGCGGACGTCTTTTTGGTTCTTAAATTGCCATAAACTTTCTACGGCTCGTTGGTGTGCACTAGCACCATCTACAATGGGAAAAGGATAATCCTTACCAATTTCAACGCCTAGAAATTGTTGCTCTAAAGGCGGCATATTCCATGGTTCAGCCAAATAGTGATTGGGTAAAGCCGCTAATTCGGGCACATACTCTCGGATAAATACGCCATTTTTGTCTTTATCTTGCGCTTGTTTGGTAGGATTATACACTCTAATGGTGTTAATACCGGTTGTTCCCGCCTGCATTTGTACCTGTGGATAATGAATACCTGGTTCAAAATCTAGAAAACGGCTACCTAACCAAACTGCACCTTCCCGCCAATGTTGCCAGCAATAATGCGTGAGAAAACTGATGACCATTGCTCGCATCCGGAAGTTAATCCAGCCTGTTTTATCTACTGCACGCATAGCGGCATCAACAAGTGGGAAGCCCGTTTGCCCATTCTTCCAGGCCGTAAAAAACCTTTCGTCGTGGCTTCTATCAAGGGCATTATATGCGCTATTTACGTTCAAGAACTCCATTCGGCATTCGCTTTCAAACTTTTGCATGAAATGGCAGCGCCAACTTACTCGGGTGTACCATGTCTTTAAATCGAAGGCTAAGCCCTTAGTAGACTTAAATTTAAGGAAGGTTTGAAAGATCTGCCTGGCACTTAAATTCCCCCAAGCTAAATAGGGCGATATGCGACTATTGTGGGTTCTGGACTCGTTCGGCAGTGATACCGTTTTAGTGTAGCCTTTGGCTCTTCCCTTAACAAAAGATCGAAGCCAATTACGCGCTTCAACTTCCCCACCTAATTGAAATGAAGCATGATCTGCGCATACCGCCGGGTCTAAGCGGTCTCTCACTTCCTTTAAAGCTATGTCTGAAAATGGTATTAGCTTCACTTGAAGTTTGCTCAAATCAGGGTCTTCATAAGTAGCATTCATCACTTCATTCCAGTAGTGAACATAGTCTTTGCGATTGCTGAGCGCACGCCTTACACCGTTATGGGCAAACTCATGCCAAGATATATGGTGGGTTTTGATCCATTTTCTAACGTCTTTATCACGCTCAAAAGTGCAGCCAATATTTATTTCTTCATGGCTAAATATAGACGCTACTTTATGTGTTGAATGCAGCTCATTAAAAACGGTAATAGCCTCGCCGTAGACTTCTGTAATTGCTGGCAAAGAACTTGAACCAGCAATTGTGGCTAACTGTGTATTTAAATCATCTAAACTTTGCCGCACAAAGCGCCAATGCCGCACATCGTAATCTTTTGTGGCTAACAGACTTGGCTCCCAAATGTATAGCAGCATCAAAGGTTTAGCTTCTTGGAGGGCTCTTTTTAATGGAGCGTGATCTTTCAAGCGTAAATCTCTTTTGAACCAGACTATATTTATGGGAGCAGCATTTGCCATTAGTTAGTACGGTTTTTGGCTAGCTTTTCATACACTTTTTCTGGATTTATGGTGGCATAAGGATAATCAACATCAGGTTGTACGCCAAAAAGTTGCCATTGCTCCTTGCTCAATAAATAGGGCGTATGTACATATTTGTGTTCCATTTTTGTTAAATCAGGAATCCATAATTTCACGTATTTCCCTTGTTTATCGTAGTCGTTGGCTTGTTTTATAGCATTGAAATAGCGAACCCTTGGATCGTTGCCCACACCAGCCACATAAGCCCAATTGCCCCAATTACTGCACGGATCATAGTCTAGTAACTGGCTTTCAAACCACTCGGCTCCCCAACGCCAATCGCAATGCAGCACATGAATTAAATAACTGGCTACATTTTGCCGTCCACGATTGCTCATAAAACCGGTAGCTTTTAGTTCGCGCATATTGGCATCAATGAACGGAATTCCTGTATTACCATTTTTCCAACCTTGCAATTTTGCTTCGTCAACAAAGGTTGAGGGCTTTTCTGCATGCTTTGGTAATAGACCTTGGTGCTGGAACAGTATGTTCTCGTATCGCCAAAAGGTAAACCGAAAAAAGTCTCTCCAGATCAGTTCAAAGATTACCCAATATGTAGAATCGTTGGCAATATGCTGTTGCTCAAAATCTTTAATAGTATGGTAAATACGTCTCGGGGAAATGGCGCCAATTGCTAGCCACGGAGAAAATTTGGTGGAATATTCTTTACCAATTAGGCCGTTTCTGGTTTGTTTATATGTGGTGATTTGTTGGCTTTCAAAGCAGTAGTTATGCAGGTGAGTTAATGCTGCACTTTCCCCGCCTGTGAATGGAAAAGCAGACCGATTATCCGTTGTAGGTTCTTTAATAGATAGCGAACTCAATGTGGGAAAGTCTTCTTTATCCCACTCTTCTTCTAGTATTTTATGTGGGAAAACGGGCTTAAATAAAACACCTCTAACGTTGCTTTTCTTCTCGATAGTTTTCCGATAATTGGTGAAAACCAACGGAATATCATCTTGTGAGAACGGTATATCGTCTGGATGATATAAGGTTGATCCCCAGTATAAATAAAGCCCAATATTTTGTTGGTTTAGCTGCTGTTCTAGAAGCCCATCTAGGCTAATTTCTTCGTCCGTTATCTCTTCGTGGGCAAAAACAGCTGATGCGTCAAACTGCTTTGCTAGCTTGCTTATCTCTTGAACACTGTCACCAACACGAATGTATAATTCTGAGCCAAGATTTCTGAGGTTTGTCCGTAAATCGGTTAAGCTTTCTAGGATGAACTGCAATCTATAAGCGCCAACTTTCGGGAAGTCAAAACTACGAGTTTTGCCGTGAATGAAAGCGGGATCTAAGACATAAATGCCAACCACTCTTTGGTACTGACGACTTGCCTCAACTAGGGCTTGGTGGTCGTGTGTTCTGAGATCATTGCGGAACCAGACGAGTGCGGTGATTTCTGCGGCTATTTGGGAAGTTGACATAGGTAAAATCTTTGATTAAACGTACTTACTAAACCTTAGTTAGGGTTGAGATTATTCAGCTAAATCAACAATTTGACCTACTTAAATCATTCAGTAGAGAAGTCTGAAATCTCTAAATTCATGGTGCGTGGTGCACTGATGATATTACCATTTTCATCCAATTCTTCTTCAGGATTTATTAACTGCTTTTTGTTTACGATTACATCAATTAGCACTTCACGTAAATCTATGTTTTTTATTGGTTTACGAATGAATCCATTCATGCCACCAGCCCGAACTTTTTTGAATAAATGCCTAGACAAATCGTCGGTTATGGCAATGATTGGCATAGTGCGTTTCTTTTCTTTTTTTGAAGCCCTAATTCTTGATGTGGCCTCGTAGCCATCCATTCCTGGTAAAATTAAACTAATTATTAGTAAGTCATAAGATTTTGTAATCAGCTCTTTAAGTACGCCAGAGCCATCGGCCACTGTTTTTACTACCATACCCCAAGATTCACAAATAGAGCGTAATTCCGACATTAACTCAGCATCGAAATCAGCTATTAGAATAGTATATCCTTCTAGCTCACCGTCATCTGTAAGCATGGTCATATCTTCTGTGTCTTCATTATTTTCTTTCATAAGAAGAGGCAATATGTAATTAAAACTGGTTCCTTTGTCTTGCTCACTGTGCATTTCAAGATTACCACCCATAACGCTAACCATAAGTTTAGAAACGGCTAGACTTACACCTGTTTCTCCAAACTGGCGAATTGTAGACAAATCTATATTGTCGAAATTGTTGAATAAATGCTGCTTTTCTTCAACAATGCCCTTGCCAGTATCTTTAACACGGAATAATAAAAAGAGCTTATTTCCCTTTCTCTTTACCATTTGAACCGATGCCGTAACTTTGCCAACTTCGGTGAATTTCAAGGCATTTTGTATTAGATTCGACATTACTTGATCAATCTTTTCGTCGTCTCCAATAACGATTGAAGGAATGGTTTTATCAATTTCTATGCGTAAAATCACTCTATTTTTTACGGCTTCAGGCAAGAATACATCTTCTAAACGGTGCATGAGCTCAAAAATACTGAATTCATTTTTTGCAATTTGATGATCGCCCTTTTCCATGCGGTAAAAGTCGATCATACCATTTATTAGCCCGAGAATATTGTCTGAAGAATTCTTAACAATCTTTAAACGAGTGATTTGTTTTTCATTTGGATTGTCTACCAATAAGCGCTCAATAAAGGTATTGATGGTGTTTAGAGGCGTACGAATTACGTTACTCATCAGCATCAAAATATCGGTTTGGACGGCATCATATTTATCGATATTCAGCTCAATCTTTTTAATATGATTGATATTAGATGAGGTCATAGAAACACGAAAATCTTGGCCATCTCTACTGAAAGGACGCAATTTAAACTCGTACCAGTTGCCGTCAGATTCGGATAAATGCTGCAATTCGTGCGCTGTATTTACGCTCATTACATGGTCAACGCCACGTTTGATTTTGTGTGCTAAAGAGTCTTCAAAAAGCTCAAAAATATTGGTTCCATTCTTAATTTGTTCTTCTGTGAGGGGAATGGAGGATTTATCTGCTGCCCAAATATTGCGCAACTTATAGTCTTTATCAATTTCGTAAATCAGGCTTTCATTAGATCTAACTACAGCCTGCAAATTGCCCGTTTTGAACTTGTTCATCTTCTCAACATCGTCCATCATATTTACCATATAAAGCAGATAAACAAAGAAGAATAGAAGAAAACCTGTTATAGTGAAGTAGGAAAAAATCTGTTGATATTGCTCAATTGGCTGATTATTGAGGAAAGGATTCAGCTCTAAATAAAAATCTATGACAATTGCCACAAGCCCTACTGCTAAACTTGAGTAAAGCATGAACTTTTCATCCATTTTCAGGTAAACAAAGGATGCACATATATTCACAAAATAGTACAAATGCAGGGAGGAGCCATTTCCTAGCTCAAAGGATAAGAACAGTATTATCAGATAGTTACTAATAATAATGGCGTAACGATGAAGCCCGTTTGCAAAGTCAAAGCCCCGAGATCTGTTAATCAAAGGTAGCGTAACCTGCAGTAAACAGAATGAAGCTGCTGTCATAGCCGCTATGGGGTCGCTTACTAATGTAATAGACAATAAAACTAAAGGCACACCAAGAATAGACATCATATATGCCACTTGGGTACTAAAAGTAATTCTGTCCTTAGCTATAACTAAGGATTTAGCATTTTGGTTATCTGTACTCATAGCTCACTTATCGACATCAACTTGGCCTCATTTAATCTTGAAGCAAAAATTGAAGATTGACCTCGAAGTAGTAGGTAGTCTTATATATTAGAATCACAACTACGTATATTAACGAAAACTAGACTAAAAAAGCCTATTCAATTTAATTGAACGTGCAAATTCTTGAGAATACACTACATCTCCTTCTCTTTGATTTAGGAGCTCAACAAAACAAAATCCAAAGCATTAGGCTACTACCAGCACTATTAGCAGAATGGTCTGGCTTGGAAGAGTCGGTTTTTAGGTTGGAAAAAGACCATAAAAAGAAACCTTTTTTTGTTGAAAATGCCCTAAAAGGTGTTTCGGTAAGTATAAGCCACACAGCAAATTGGCTTAGTTGCGCTATTTATGCAGAGCAGCATATTGGCGTTGATATTGAACGCACTGACAGAAAAGCCAATTTAAAGCTAGCTGAGAGATATTTTGCGCAAGATGAAGTAGCCTATTTACTCTCAAATGCGGCATCTGAATATTGTTTTATTCGTTTATGGACCTTAAAAGAATCCTTTGGCAAAGCAATGGGCGTGGGCATAAATCAAGTGGTTTTAGCAACCTCTTTTCTTACTTTATTGCTGCAAAAACAAGACAGTGGGTATTTAAACACCACTACCGAGCAGAGCTATTGGATGCAGTATGAAGAGCTGCAAGAAGAAAGACTGATTCTTTCCTACTGCAGTTCAAAACATCCAACAAAGGTTGTGCTGGAAAAACTTTAAGTAGCCATTTTTTAGCTATTCCAAAGAAGTAACTTCATGCAGAATACCGATCCACCCGATTTTAGGTATTCCGAAGTGTCTGTTCCCACCACAGTAAAACCCGCCTTAGTAAGTAATTCTATAGTATTGATGCAGTTTTCATCGATAATTACGTGCTTACCGTCTGGGCAAACCGCATTACATGCTAAATAATGCATGGTTTCTTCTTCTTTTGCTTCTAATACGTTTTCAAAAAAGTGATGTATGAGTTCAAGCCCATCATCAGTAAATGCACCTGGGTAGATTAGCACCGTTTTTTCTGTGAGTACCGTTAAACAGGTGTCAAGATGGTATAATGAGGGATGTTGTAGCTCAAGCAATATTACAGGCACATCCAGTTTTTGGGAAATATCATCATAAACTTTTGCCTCAGTTCTATAGCCATAACCGCCCCAAATTAGTCGTTTCCCTAAGTGCCAGATGGCGTCGCCCATGCCTTCAAAATGATTTTCAGTGCTAGAAAGCTCATGAATATCAAAGCCCTGAGATTCATACCAATTTCTGATGTGTGGTACTTCTGCTTTGCGTTCTTGATGGCGCATATTGCTCATTAAAACACGTTTTTGGCCATTTTGTGCTAAATCAGGTAAACTTTGATTGGCGCAAAAAACCATATCTGGTAGCCCTGCTGCACCATCAATAACGGGCACGTCTAGTCCCAATTTTTCGTATTGATTTTTAATAGCTTCCCATTGTTGAACGGCTAAGTTTCGGTCTACCTTCCCGATATGTTCTTGCATGTGCGGATTTATACTGTAAATGACGTCAAAGGCTTTTGGATGCACCATTAAGGCCGTATTCGGTAGTGGCATAGCAGGCAGATCGTCAATGCCAAAATCTAATGATGCTAATGAGGTATATACTCTTGGTGACATAAGATGCAGGTAGTATTAGGGATGTGTGTTTTTAGGGCTTCACAAAATACCTATTTTTTTACCATGGAAAACGGAGAATGTTGGTGAGTGAGTGCTAGCTATATTCAGCATTTTGATTGGCGAAAAATGATGGTAGATTCTTAGTAGTAACAAACCAAACTCAGATTTTACTTATGTCGGCTTTAGTAACCTCAGACCTGATCAATAAACTGGCACCGCTAGATATGAAAGCACGCCATATTGTAGAGGGATTTATCGCTGGTTTACACAAAAGCCCGTACCACGGTTTTTCTATTGAGTTTGCAGAACACCGCCCATACAACCAAGGCGACGACCTTAAACACGTTGATTGGAAAGTTTTTGGTAAGTCAGACCGTTTGTATGTGAAGCAATACGAAGAAGAAACCAATTTAAAGGCCCATATTTTATTAGATGTTTCTTCTTCTATGTTGTTTAAATATCATGCAGATTGGACCAAGCTTCAATACGGTGTGCATTTAGCGGCTTCGCTAATTCATTTGATGTACCGCCAACGAGATGCGGTTGGGCTGTACTTATTTGATAACGAAATCAGAGATGCTTTTGCGCCAAAGGCCACAAGTACTCATGTGAAGAGAATGTATGGGCAGCTTGAAAAATTGCTAAAACAAGAAAAGACCAAAACTTCTGAAACAAGAGCCACTCATGCAGCTTCTGTGCTTCACAAACTAGCTAGTACCATTTCCCAAAGAGGACTAGTAATAATTATCAGTGATTTAATGGAAGACCAAGCTATGTCTGAGCCGCTACAAAAAGCGCTGAAGCACCTGAGGCATCGAAATCATGAAGTGCTGGTTTTTAACTTAATTGAGCACCGTTCTGAGCGGGCGCTAGAGGTGAATAGTAACCGATTGTTGGTAACGGATTTAGAATCTAATGCATCACTTAGCATAGATGTAGCGCAGGTGCGAGAAGATTACCAAGCCAAAATCAAAGCCTATATGTTTGGGCTCAAAGTATTTTGTGAGCAGGCAAATATCAGTTTTGAGGAAATAGATACCGAAGCAGATTTCGAGAAAGCTTTACTTGCCTACCTTATTAAACGCAAGAAATTGGGATAAAACATTAGTGGTTGAGGATAATGCTATTGAGTATTAACTACGTACCGATGCAAAATAAATTTTAGCGCGGGCCTTAACTTTTGGCGCCAACCAAATGGTTGAAATCATGGTAGGAATTGCCATCAGCGCAAATGCACTATCAATAAGATTTACTACCATATCCATAGAAATTACTGCACCAATTAAGATGGTGGCAACATAAAACCAGTTGTACCAATGGTCTTTGTCTGCACCAAGTAGGTAGCCTGTGCAAATTCTGCCGTACCACGAGTAAGCGAATAGTGAACTAAAAGCGAATGAAATCACTGATATAAAAAGCAGCGCCGTACCAAAGCCACCTAAATCAGTTGCAAAAGCTTGTAGCGTCAGGGAAACGCCATTAGCGTCGGTTGTCTTCCAAACACCCGTCATTAAAATAGCAAGGGCTGTCATTGTACAAACTAATAAGGTGTCAATGGCAGGGCCCATCATGGCAACCAAGCCTTCTTTAATAGGCTCGTTGGTCTTTGCTGCACCGTGTGCCATAGGCGCCGTTCCTATGCCCGCCTCGTTTGAAAAAGCAGCTCTTCTAACGCCAAGTAAAATAAGGCTTCCCACAGCCCCCCCTAATACAGAGTTTGCGGTAAATGCATCAGTAACAATGAGGAGTAAGTATTCAGGAACTTCGGTAATGTGTATGGAAATGATAATAAGTACAGATACTACATAGACCACAACCATGAAAGGCACAATCTTAGATGCCAGCATAACAATGCGTTGAAGTCCGCCAAAAATAACGGCACTAACCAAGATCATGATAAATATCCCGAACATAAAATCGGTGGTAAAATGCGCATCAACCGTTGCCCAACCCATTGGAATAAATACTACATCTCGAACGATTTGAGTGAGTTGATTACTTTGAAAAATTGGTAGTACACCCAGTAAACCGCATAAGCAGAATAAAACAGCAAGTCCATGCGTCCATTTTGGTAAGGCTTCTCTAATCACATACATGGGGCCGCCTTGCCACTGCCCACTACTATCTTTGCCGCGGTACATAATGGCAAGCGAGCAGCTATAATATTTGGTGATCATACCAACTGCGGCGCTCATCCACATCCAAAAAATAGCACCTGGTCCGCCCATAACTACCGCAACGGCAACACCACTAATATTACCCATACCAACAGAAGAAGCCAATGCCTGAGAAAGTGCTTCAAAATGCGATATTTTCCCCTTTTCATCCGGATCATCGTGCTTACCCGCTACTATTTCAACAGCATGCCAAAAAAATCGAAAGGGCGCCAGACCCGAGTGGACAACTAAATATATACCACCTCCAATCAGTAGAATAAGAAGGGGGTAGCCCCAAATCCAATCTGAGAAAGAGGCTAAAGCATTTGCAATTAATTCCATAAAGTAAATAACACGGTTAATTAAAGTAGATTTGACAGGCGATAAACGAAGCCAAAATTGGCATGGTTACTAGTGGCTGCAAATTCATTAAATAAGGTTGAAAGCAATGGTAATAAAACAAAGTTGCGGTTAACAAGCACTTAAACTACCATTTTTTAAACAGTTGGCAATATATTTAGCTGTATTATTAAATGTTGGGATTTTAGTATCAAATAGCGCATAATTACGTAAAGTGCCCATAACTAACAATAAGAATTGCTACTTCTTGTATATTTTGTTCAAAACAAACGAATTTTCTGTGTATGTCTCTAGAGAACGACCTAAATAATCGCAAAACAAAAAGCACGGGCAATCAGCCTTTTGAAAGCCCCAAGTCTGCTAATAATGACACTCGGCAAAGACCATCGCCATCTGATAGCTCTTTTGGCAGCAATACGCAGTTCAATCAAGTAGAAACGAGCTACGAAGAAGATAAGACGAGCAAATTTTTACGTCGACTTTTATTTGGTGGCTTTGTGGTAATGTTTGTGGTTTATTTGGGAATGAAAGATTCCCAAACTGATCAAATTGTTTTTATAAATGAAGTTCCAGCGATAATGGCACCACCAGTTCCACCTGTATTCACTGAAGAAGCACAAAACGAATTAGCAGAAAAAATTACTGAAGAATTAAAAGCTAGTGGCGTGGTTAACTCTGAAGAAATTAGCGCAGCAGTTGAACAGCAAGTCAGGCAAGCAGAAGCTGCATTTGCTGAGGCCGCTACAGAATCAAGTTTTCTTCGAGAGTTTACTGAAGGAATTAGCGATGGGTTTAATACTGCTAGGTATAATGAAGACCTACTTGCCGGTATGGGAACTTGGATGGAAGAAATGGGCTACACCGGACTTTCAAGAGAAGACCTTATTAACCTACGAGATAAGGGCGTTACGGCAACATATACCAATGGAATACGCGAACTAGGTTATACAGAAATTACCTTAGATGAAATTATTCGCTTGCAAGATTCTGACGTTAGCGTACGTTTTGCGGCCATGATGCAAACTCTTAACTATGATTTGAGCGTTGAAGATATGGTTAGATTGCGAAGAGCTTCTGTTACAGCTTCCTATACCAGCAATTTACATGATTTAGGCTACAGAGATATTTCGCTAGATGAGCTTATTCGTTTCAAACAAGTAGGTGTTACTACTAGTGATATTAAACGCCTTATGAGAAACGATAGCGGTGAGCGGCCTAATATTGAGGAAGTGCTACGGTATAAGATTAGTAACCAGTAAGAGTTACGGGAGTTACGGGAGTTACGGGAGTTACGGGAGTTACGGGAGTTACGGGAGTTACGGGAGTTACGGGAGTTACGGGAGTTACGGGAGTTACGGGAGTTACGGGAGTTACGGGAGTTACGGGAGTTACGGG